>Ga0326727_10002685_pt1 | contig 59488 bp, 46 predicted proteins | sample MB2enrmetagenome_FD_207643 | JGI IMG/M metagenome (GOLD analysis project Ga0326727, IMG submission 207643) | Lab enriched peat soil microbial communities from McLean, Ithaca, NY, United States - MB29MY | ecosystem: Environmental > Terrestrial > Soil > Wetlands > Peat | place: USA: New York... | reverse complement strand
TCAAAAGGCTAAAACGAATGGCCTACGGGTACCGAGACGTCGTTTACTTCCTGCTGAAGATTCATCAGCACTGCGGACTCCTCAACCCGAGGCGGTTCCTCATCTTCAACTAAAATACGAAAGACCCTGTTTTTTTGAATTAAGAGGTTTTAGCAACGCACCGAAGGTTGAGTTACTAAAATATCTCTGGGAGCCCGATAACAGGATCAATTACCTTTTTTAAACATTGTTGAATTCGCAAAAACAAACAGCACGTAACTTCCAGAAAGCTAAAAGTATAATACTCCCACTTCGCTTCTTAAGCGGCGAGATTTTTTGAGTATACATCAAACATTTGTCAAATCACCAGACAAAGGCGGCAGTATATTTTTATCGAACAGCAGTATCATTATTTGCAAATCGTTCTCTTTGCCTTACCTCACGAAAGAACTCACGGGCTGTTTGTCCATTATTATCTAATGGCCCAGTATTCTTCCCCTTATCAACTGAATGTACGATTTTATACTGTTGATTATGCAATTCAGCTGCTGGATAGGGCAATCCTCGCCATTCTAAGCAAAGTGGGCCATCAGGCGCTGCAAATTGACCCATCCCAAAGCCAGCCGCTACAGCTGCCATTGAAAAATAAACATCTTCCTGCATTCGACTGTTCCATTTATACGGAACATTTAACCCGCCCAAAGCCTTTATACCGACAAGGCAATCCCTTGTAATAAAATATGCACCACCGAAAACGTTGTCTCCTCTTCGGTAGCCCCGTTCAATAGCTAATTTAAAAATATTATACCAAGAAGGCTTTTGAAATAATAAGCGTCTTAGCCAGTGAATTTCCTTATTAATAAGTTTTTCATGCATAGCATATGATCTCTGTCTATTATAGTCAGTTTCATATACACCAAAAATACCGAGTCTTGGATTCTTTAACATAAAATCAAATGCATCATTAATTACTCCATGACCAATAAGAAGGGCATCTTGATCAAGTCTAAGGACAAGACTATTTGATAAATTTTCTAAAAAATAATTATATGCAATACAAAGCGAATGGACTAACCTAGCAGTCCCATAGCGGACTTTATTTCTCAATATATGCCAATTTGGCTGTTTAGCAGTAATGATTGACTCATATGTTCCATCTACTGTACAGTCATCAACTAATATGACATCGTAAGGCTCTTGACAATAATGTACAATGCTTTCTAAGGTATCAAGCAATGCTTTTGCTCCAGGTCCGCAAGGAATGATAATAGTAACCGCAGGCAAAGAATAATTGATATTATTTATTGCTGAAATCACCATTTTTCTCCTTCCTGATAGGGGTGAATTCTTCTCGTAACTGCGAAAGTTAATCTAAAAACAGAACATGGTGGGATTTTCTTGTAGTTTGTTAAGCACCACGACCAATACTTCCTGCAGAAAATCGCCGGCATAAAGACAGAAGTCACCGTCGACAAAAGTATCTGCCGCTTGTCGAATATGTAGGGAAAAAGTACAGGGAGACCCTTTCATTAACTAGCGTTAGCAACCTTGCCATAAATACATGGGCCACTTTCTCGGCAATACTTGAAATACATTATCGACCACCTCGTCATGCAAAACTACTTTATTGAGCAGCACCACACACCGGGCACAGATTTAGTCTTCCAATGGCCATTATTGTTTCTATGGTACCTTTAGATGTGTAACAAAGCTTTGATCATGCATTATGTCCCACTCTCAGAGTCTTATTAAAATCTTAATCTCAAATGTCAGGACATCGGTAACCTTCATTAAACATCCGGGCTGCGACGCTTCATATGTGTAGAGGGTAAAGGGTCGTAGGTTTTAAACAGGGCGCGAGATGAGCGCGCCAAAATGGTGCGCACAGTGAAGCGAACCGCCCTGTTTAAAACCTTGGTTACGGCCCGCTGCTGGAACAACAATGAGATAAAATCGTACTATGAGAAATTTACTCATTAAATATAAACATTTTGGTAGATCGGGTTACCGGTGTCCTGACACATCTGCGTAAACGATGTCCTGACATTTGTCATCTTAACATCGGTTCAAGCCCCTTCAGTGCAACTGACCGTATGGAGCCAGGCGCCTGCCGCCATGCCCAAGTCGTTGTAATAAAAAGAAGTAGAACCGCCAAAATGAACCATTCAACACCATAGACGATTTGTATGCTTAAAAGAAATGCCGTCATCAACAATAGAAAAGGCACCACTAGCAAGCGCAAAACCTGTTGAAACGCACCAGCAAAACCGGCCAAAAGCAAAAAATCTGCAAAAGTTCTTACAGAAAAAACTGTAGCCGCCCCAACCAAACCATAGATACTCAAGCCAAGATATAAAAGCCCAAAATAAGGTAAAACTTCGATAAGATGACATTTCGCGACCAGATCTGGTCGCCCACATGCCTGGAGCAGCGCATAGGGAACCCGCGCAAGACCATTTACCCAAAATCCCAACAGAATTACCTGCCCCACTAAGGCAGACTGTGCAGCAAGCCCAGGACCAACCCACCAATACAAAAAGGGCTTAACAATCAAAATGCCAATAACCACAATCGGTGTCATTATGGTCAGGAGAGCGTGTAAAGCTTCTGTCGTCAAGCGTTGCCGCTCCAGCAAGGAGGCAGCCGCCAAACGAGGAAACAGCGCTGTGGTCAGGGCATTTGGGATTATCGCACTTCTTTCACCAAGTTGAAAGGGAACTGTATAGTACGTTACAGACTTGGCGCCGATCATAGCACCGATGATGAACCGATCGAGAATCACCATCATCGGTCCCACAAAAGAAGTTACAGTTACCCAGCCGCCAAAGCGGAGAAGCAGGCCGGCTTGAGATCTTACGAAACATGGGGCATAACCGAGAATCACATGCCGCCGACAGCGCTGAAACAGAATGACCAATGTTAGCAAACGCGCGGAAAGTGCGGCAGGCAGTATGAAGACAAGGTTGACACCCACTAACCATGCTACAGCAAGCGGTAACAACTGGAACAGTACGGTACTCGTAACCGAGATGATATTCAACTCCAAAAACCGTTCCCTGCCCTGAAGCGCACCGCTTAACACGCCCGAGAGAGTGGCCATGGGCACGGCGAATATCAGCCAGGGCACGGCTGCCCGTATTTCAGGCCGGAGTGCTTCCTCCACCTTAAAAACAGATCCAAAAAAATACGAGGCGATCGGCAAGATCAGCAATGCGCCAATCAAACCAAGTCCCACATTCATAATAAGTGCGGTCCAAAACGTCTGAGCTCGTTCTTGACTGCTTTCATCAGGCAGCGCGGCTATTCTCTGCGCAGTAGCACGCCCCAGGCCAAGATCAAACAGCCCGAAGTAACCTAAGAGCAACCATGCAATTGATAAGATGCCGTAGCGAGCCTCACCAATCAACCCAAGATAAATCGGTACCGTAACAAGTGACACCAAAAGAGGAATAATTGATCCAGACAGATTATATATCGTGTTACGATGAATGCTCAAATTTGCGCTCCAAAGACTAACCGGCAGGTGATACAACAAAATAAAGTGGTTGAAATGCAGTTTTTGTTAGTTTACGTGATAACCTTAATTCAAGCCGATAAAATGATAAACTTTCTTAAGAGAACGGCTGCATAGGAAATCAGATCGTGCAATGTCACAATTCCGCAATACTGTTTCATCATCAGATTTTAAAGAATAACGGCCAAGTGTAAATGAGGAATCACCTAAATGGGATAGAGGAACCGAGACCTTCTCAGGTTCAATTGTGAAACCCAATAAGAATTTCATTTCCCTGCATGCCTTCAATACATCAGGTGAATACGCCCCGCTTGGATATGCAATTATCCGCAGGTTGTGATTTACGATATCATCAAGTATGTCTTGTGCCATCAAGATTTGCGATCTTATCTCATTTACTGAATAATTTGTAAGTATTGCATGATCCATAGTGTGATTCCCGATAAATACGTACGGCTGCCGCGAAAATTCTCTCAATTCTTTAACTGTAAGCGGGCGGTCTAAGTTATCGATTGGATTAAAAGCATCGGGTCCGAAATTAGCGTTTATATCCTCATCTATTTCTTCAGCTTTAAGTTTCTTAAGTCTCTGAATCTCCGTTTGTATTTTCCTTAACGAAAAAGAGCGTTTGTACAGCTCCCTGTAGACCACATCCCACCAAAAACATTTATTATTTAGAATGTTTCTAGGAGATACAAATAAAACAGCCGGGACTTTAAACTCTTTCAATACCTGTAATATTATTTTATTACTTGCATATCCGTCATCGAATGTCAGCAAAACGTATTTTTTGTATTTGGGTAGACCAACTAGCATATCCTCCGGTGATATGAATGTATATCCAGACGCAATAAAATATTTGATAACATTTCTGAATCCATCAAGGGTTAACCCGTCATAGGAAATGATAATTTCAGACGCGGTTTCCTTTTCTCTTTTACTTACAAAAATGCCATGGAGATACAGAATTATCAGTGAATTACTCTCCAATCCCATTTTGAGTAATAACTGAGAAGAAGTAAGATCAACGAACTTGACAATTCTTTTCAGAGAATCTAATCCCATCGTTAATTCACTTCCTGCATACAAGAAAGCTTCTTCTAATGCTTTGCCGCATTCTCATTGATTGCTCATGTCTGAGGTATTTCATAAAATCATCTGATACTTCCCTTTTTCTCATCGAACAAGTGGCCCATAAAAAGGCAGCCAATCTGAGAAGACCATGCAGCAAATAGGGCTTTCTCTGCATTAGTTTTATACTTTTCAGAAATTCAAATAGTGGATGTGAGCCAAAAGAATATGCCATTAATCCTACTCTTATAGATCCTCGCACAACGTTCTCTGCCCCTAAAGAAGGCCTATGATGGAAAACGGGCAATTCCTGTGTAGTTTGTACCTCCCACCCATTCATTCTTGCCATTACTTCTGCATACCAGTCAGGTCCTCCATATTTAAAAGGCTTATAACCTCCGACGCATTCAAAGCATGATCGCCTGAAAAGCTGTACCGCGTGAGGAACAGATCTGGGATTGTTTGATTTTCTAGGTTTAAATATTCCTCCGTACTGCTCGAAAATCACCCCTCCGGTCAACCCCAGATGTGAGTTCAGCTTGAAAACATTCAACAGGTGCTCAAAGTAATTATTTTCAAAAGATATGTCAGCGTCTATATTGCCTATAAAATCATAATCAAGCTGTTTAACAACATCATATCCTTTGTTTATCGCACGGACCTGTGCAGCAAAATTCCTGTTACTGTCTCCGGTAACCGTCAAAAGCAGAATGAATTCGTTTTCTCTTTGGTACTTCTTTATTATCTCCTCGGTTCTGTCATTTGAGCGATCATTGACAATTACCCATTTCATTGGCCTAACAGATTGACTAACAACAGAGATGATCGTTTTCTCAATATGATCTTCTTCATTGTGCGCAGCTGTAATTAAAGCATAAGATCCTACGTTTACATTAAAATTACTTATTTGAGTTGTCATTTATCAGATACCACGTGAAGTGAATAACAAGTTAGTAGCCATCGCAAGCATTCAAAACTTCTTTTTAATTTGAAAATTCTATTTCCCCTCATAGAGCGACTAAGGAGACACAAGGGTGCATAACCTATTAATCGTAACGAATGATGAAGAAAAAGAATGATAAAATATGCTATTTCTCCGCTAAGTCCCTTATGTTTACGCCAATACTGCAGATCGGCTCTGTTCATTTCAATTTGAAACCTTATCGGAGCATTTGATGAGCTGGCACCTCCAAAGTGAATTGCCTCGGCTTTGGGATAAAAAACAACATCCCATCCACAATCACCAAATCTTTTGCACCAGTCCAAGTCCTCCCCATAGATAAAAAAACCTTCATCCAACAGTCCTACCTCATCAAGAGCTTTTCTTCTCACGATGAGAAAACATCCATTGAGGGCCTCAACAGTCCTGATATCATCATGCGCCCAATAGGTCATTAATCGGCTTCCGAATATACGGCTCCACGGAAAGACAGAATCCAGTGCAAAAACACGGCATAACGAATTCCAGATCGTTGGCAACGAAAAGCACGAACGTTGAAGAGTACCGTCAGCATTTAGTGTCTTGGGACCAAGGACACCGACTTTTGTGTTAGCATCCATATATTCAAGCAGTCGCGAAATGCAGTCCTTCATAACAACAATATCTGAGTTCATCAGACAGACATACTCGCCACTACTTGATCTAATCCCCACATTATTGGCTTTTGCAAATCCAAGATTTTGATTTTTACGGATCAGCTTAACTTCTGGAAATTGTTTTTCAACTGCATCGGCTGAGCCATCAGAAGATAAATTATCGATCACGATTATTTCGACCGGCATATTTACGAGTTCCGGTTTAATCGATTGAAGACATTTAATCAAATGTTTCTTTGCATTCCAGCTGACAATAATTATGGATAATTTGTTGTCGGTCTTCATTAGAATAGAACCCCACTCAGAATTTGTAGATCAACCCTGCGGACCTTGATGCTGTTAATATTTCTTGGGTTATTCAAGATATGGGATCTGTTTTTTGCTATTTTCAAGTTCGTACAGGCAAGCATGGAAATGAATGCAAATAAAAGATACATCATAACCACTTGTTGATCAAAGTATGCTATACCGAAGAAACCTACAATATGTGTAAAAAGCGTGGCCCCAAGTCCCCAAAAGATAAATTGCTCCGAAAGGTCCCCAGTTTCTCGGAGTTTACGCCCAATAATTTTATAACAACGAATTATTAGTACAATGAAGAGGATAAACCCGAGCAGACCACCTTGGACTCCTTGTACTATAAAAAAGTTGATCATGTCATCCATTCCATAGCCCCAATGGCCTGTGTCCTTTGTTCCTAAAAGCCACCATTCATGAAAATACGTAACAAATCTATCAATAAGTTCTACTCTGTGGTAACCAGTAGAACCACCCACAACAGTGACTTTAGCAATTATTGCCCAGACTGGGGCTTTCATTACAAGGTGGAGAGCAATAATAACAAACAGGGCTGACCATCTCAATACGCGCATTTGACAGCGAAATACCCAGCATAAAAGGCCTACGATCCCCATCAGCATGGAAAGCATAGGACCGCTTGAAGATGAGGTTATTACAATGACTAAAGCGGCAATTAGTCCGATTATCCCGTAATTCTTACTTTTTTTCCATGCCTTTATCTGCATTATAAATAAAGGGACTAATGTTGCACCGAACATGCCTGCACATATCGGATGCTGAAAGGGCCCTTGAGAACGAAGTTTCCCTCCTCGAATCTGAGTGAATTCAGTTAATGAGGAACTACTTCCAAGGTAGGCAAATAAATTACGACCAGTTATTTGCTCAACGAGCATAGAAATAGCAATAACAATACTTACCACTGCCAGGACTCTGAGCAGACTATCAATATCCTCAGTGTTTGTTATCAATACTCTGAACAGGAAATAAATCCCAAATGCCGTTAGCATCCAGCCGATTATATTCGTAGACGCCGGAATATTCTGCCATAAAACTATCCAAACAACTACCTTGGCAACTGCCCATACAATAAATATTTTATCCAAACTGGTAATTGCAGCAAGTTTGAATCTGGAAGTAAGCAAAAGAGGTAACCAACTGCAGAAAATAAGAATGCGTATTGAAAACACATTATATCCTGCAACTGCGAGTCGTTGGTCCATTGGTATAATAATTGAGAGAACTAGAAATAGCGCGGCTATCCTCTTTTTGGTCGTAACGAACATGTATGCACACACTGCTAAAATAATAATTAGTACTGCAGGATGCAGACTAGTAACAGCAGGGTGTGCTCCAAATTTTCCATAATATTCGTCCATTGACTGGGCACTCTTTAATTACTGGTTATAAATCCAGTTGACATTACGTCGTGAAAAAGGTTATTATTATTATTTTGTTGCTGTGTTTGCATTACCTGTTTTAAGATTTAAATCTCTTAGGATGTCTACTATTCTTTTTGCTGCTTTACCATCCCAAAGCTCGATATGCTTACGTTTCCTTCCTTCACTCAGTAAAATTTCAAGCGTTTTCTGTTTTAGTTGACTTATTTCGCACAATTGATTAGTACCATGAGTAATCGTGATTGGCCTCTCAGTATTTTTTCTGATCGTCAAACATGGAATACCAAGATAGCTTGTTTCCTCCTGAAGTCCGCCGGAGTCAGTTATCACAAAGCGACTGTTAAAAACGAGGTTCATAAAACTGACATAACTTAGGGGCCCAGGTAAAAACAATTTCATTGAGTTTCTCATATCGTGTAGCAAATGATTTTCATCCATTTTCTGGCGGGTTCTTGGATGGACCGGGAATATTAAAGGCGCTCTTTCGGAAATTTCCTCAAGTAAGCCACATAGTTTCTTCAAATTGGTCGGGTCATCTACGTTTGATGGTCGATGCAGGGTGACTACCCCGTAACCTCGCTCTTCCAGGCCGAAGGTGCGATACGTTCTCTCGGCTTCGATCCTATCCCTAAGCATTTCCAGGGAATCTATCATGATGTTCCCCACCATCCGGATTCTTGCGTGAGGTATCCCTTCTCTAAATAGGTTTTCATCCGCATCCCGTGAAGGTGTCCAGAGCATGTCCGCGAGAACATCGGTGACCAGCCTGTTGATCTCCTCCGGCATCGTCCTGTCGAATGAGCGCAAGCCAGCCTCCAGATGCGCCACTCTGACACCCATCTTGGCAGCAGCGATGGTCGCGGCCATGGTTGAGTTCACATCTCCGACCACCACGACAAGGTCGGGTCTCTGATCCTGCAGTATCTGTTCATAGCAGATCATGACCTTGCCGGTCTGTTCCGCATGGCTGCCGCTCCCCACGCCAAGATTAACGTGGGGTTTCGGAAGGCCGAGGTCCGCGAAAAAGGCATCGGACATATTGGGGTCATAGTGCTGCCCAGTATGGATAATAACGGGATCGGCCCACTCCTCTTTCCCGAGCGCATGGTAGAGAGGGGCAATTTTCATGAAGTTGGGTCTGGCGGCACATACTAGATGAATCACCATGGCATTTTCTCACTCTCTTCAGATTCGTGGTGATATGAAGTCATTAAAATTTAAAATATGCAATAAAGTCAAAACCCTTTTTCCATCCCCCAGCACTTACTCATCCCTTATCCATCGCCTTCTCTATGGCATTCACAATCTGCTTCAGGGCTGCCCTGTCGGCAAGACAGTTTCCCTTCCCTTTATCCCGCCGCACCAGCGGGATTTTTGTTTGCACATCCTCGACGGTCTCAAGCAGGGTAAGACGCCCATTTTTGGCCAGATATCTGTCCACTGCGCCGATCTGTCCCCGGAAGATACTGTAGACGGGAACACACAATGCGGCAGCCTCCCGATTCATCGTTCCCCCTCCGCTGACAACGAAATCCGAGTACCAGATGAGGTTGAGGCCGTCTATCACTTCCAGAGGGATGACGATTTTCCCGTTCGCACACAACTCGGGCCAGCGGCCCCTTATTAGCTCCGCCTGCTTTTCGTTGCGCGGCAGAATGACCATCTTCACATTCTCCCGAGCTGCCAGCAATTCGATAGTCGCATCAAACAACAGTTCGCTCTCAGGGTTGTGATAGTGCGCTTCCGAAGCAGGGGGGCGAATGGTGGCGACGATATCATTTTCAGACAGTCCGAGAGTCTTCAAGATACATGGATCAGGCTTGAAGTTAGGGACGTAAACATCTTCCTTGATGCCCGGATACTTGCAAATATGGCTTTTATGAAAAGAGATAGCGCTGTCCGAAATAACATCTGGCACAAGTATCCAAGTAGGATGCAAAAACATCAGTCCGCGTGCAAATTCATAATCAAATATCATAACATTCGGAATTCGCAGGATGGATGCGAGAATCTGTTGAGTGCGGGACCCGTGAGAAACTGCAATAGCCGGCCTCTCGTGGAGTATGGTCGGAAGCAATTGTAAGGCACGCAGAATAGTACCTAATACCTTGAGGACCTTGTTCTTTCCATAGTGTCTGCCGATGCGCTTGTACTTTATGTGTAAAAGGTCGGCAAGCCCACAGACCTGAAAACAATCGCGAGCGGTAATAGTAAACGTATAATTCCGTTTCTCAAGCTCCTCTATGATTGGCTTGAAAAAAGGAACATGGGGAGAGTTGTCCAGATCTATCCAGATATTCTTCCTGTCATTATTTTTCATCTTTTCAACTCCTATTGAAAATGCTGAAAGCATATATTCGCAATAAAGCCGCTTGCTAACGGTCGCCAGTTACTAACTTTATGCTCTCCTGGGTGATTTATGATAAACAGGATTTGCTTATTAATTATTTTTCCCATCCCCCCCCGTTCGCTGCGCTCTATAGAGTTGACAGATAAAGAGATAAAACCCACTATTCCTTTTCCTTGTAAGCCTTACTCGAACATTCAATGAGCACAGTATTTAAACAATGCATCTTTCTCTAAACATTTTCTGTCAATCTTTCCGGTCGATGTATTTGGCAAGGCATCAAGAATTTCAATTACTTCAGGTAGCATGTAAGTCGGCAGGAATCTGCCGCAGTAATTCAGAAGGTCACGGGAATTCATAGCTTCCCCTTCAGCTATCGCCACATATGCAATAATCTTATTCCCTATCAATTCATCCGGGACGGCTATTACGACTGCCTGCCTTACCAAAGGCTGACCTATCAGGACAAGTTCAATCTCACTTAGCTCGATCCGGTACCCCCTGCTTTTTATCATATGGTCTTTTCGGCCAGCGAACAGATAGTTGCCTTCCTCATCTGTCCTTACGATGTCGCCTGTCTTATACACTGTTGATCGGAATAAAAAGTTCCCCGGTTCCTGAATAAATTTGTCCGTGGTCTTTTCATCCTCACCCCAGTATCCTAGGGCTACGGTCGAACTCTTGACCAGGAGTTCACCCTCTTCACCGGGATGATTAATGACCTCATTAAGATCGTTTATTGCAAAGACCTCAAAGTTTGGAAACGGTTTGCCAATAGGGATCTTCCATGCGGCATTCTCTGGAATCCCTTCAACCCTGTAAAACATGGAAGAATTTGCCTCAGTTTGTCCGTAAATATTGTAAAACGTCGCATTCTTCATATGATTCATGAGTATCCGAAGATATTTAGCCGGCATGATATCACCTGAAAAATGTATGAGACGCAGAGAGTCAAAGCCAAACCGCTCGAGCCCCCCCCTGTCTGCGAGCATTGTCAGGACAGAGGAGACTGAGTTCCATATGGATATCCCCTTGCTTTCGATAAATTCGGATAACTTCACCGGGAATGTGGAAAGGAATTCAGGCACAAGATATATCGCTGCACCTTTTTTTACTGCACAAAAAATGTCAAAGACCGAAAGGTCAAAATGAAGGGGTGCATGGCTGGCAATCCGGTCATCAGGGCCTATTTCAAAAAAATCCGCTGCCATGTTCACAAAGCTTAGGGCGTTCAAATGGGAGATCACGACACCTTTCGGGGTGCCCGTTGACCCTGAAGTATGAAGGATATATGCCGGTGAAACATCGGTCATGGAAGCCTGGCAATAATCCACTGGCTTCCCAAGTACTATCTCTTCCCATGCGATACATTCTATATTGTGCCTATTCTGAATTGAGTTATCCTTCTTCGCTCCGGCAATTATGGCTTTCCTGAGGGAGATCCCGGTTTCTTCCCCGGTATACAGATTCATCATGCCCTGAGAAGACGTAATCAGGCATTCAATGCCGCAGTTCCGGATGATGTATTTTGACCTGTTAGCCGGGGCAAGGGGGTCGATCGGGACGTAGATTGCTCCTGCCTTCATGATGCCGAAGAGAGAGATGATCGATTCTATCGATTTCTTCAGCAGTATCCCGACCCTGTCGCCTTTCTTGATACCCCATTTCAGGAGCGAAGAGGCCAGTTGGCTGCTCCTCCTTTCCAGCTCCGCATAGGTTATGGAATTCTCCCCGAAGACTACGGTTTCTTTGTCAGGAAACTTCCCGGCTGTTTCAGTCAGTAGATGAGGTAATAAGTGCATGGTTTATAGTCCCAAGAATTGTGCAATTATATTTTTCTGGATTTCTGAGGTGCCCGAATAAATCTTACCCCCGATGGAATCGCGCAGATGCCTTTCATAACTGGATTCAGTTGAATAACCATAGGCTCCATGGATCTGTATGGCGTCCAGACTGTTCTGCACATAACTTTCACTGATATACAGCTTTGCCATCGCAGACTCTATCTGAGCCCGTTTGCCCTCTGCTTTCATCCAGGCCGCCTTATAAAGGATGAGTCTCGATAGCTCCAAACGGACTTTCATGTCGGCTATTTTGTGAGATATTGACTGATTGCTGCCAATCGGCCTCCCGAACTGCTCTCGCATCATTGAGTAAGCGATACAATCTTCCAGCATTTTTTCCATTGCCCCGACATGAGTGGCAAATATGCAGCATCTTTCCCATTCCATTTCTGAATTGAATATTGCCGCTCCTGCACCTTCCTTCCCCAGCCGGTTCTCCTCGGACACTTCGCAGTCCTGGAGAATCACCTCTCCAAGGTGACACGTTTTCAGTCCCATCAGATCCTCCCTCCTGCCAATCGAAAACCCAGGAGAATCCTTATCGACCAGAAAGACCGATAATCCGGCGAATTTCTTTCTCGCGTCGGTGACCGCGAAGACGAGCAGGATGTCGGCTATGGGTGCGTTTGTGATAAAAGTTTTTGTGCCGTTCAGGATATATTTCGTTCCTTTTTTTACTGCCTTACACTTTAAGCTGAACGCATCAGAACCGGAATTCGGCTCCGTCATCGCATGCCCGCCTTTTATAGATCCCTTGATGAGACCTGGAAGATATTTCTCTTTCTGCTCTTCGCTCCCAAATTTCAGGATCGGCATTTCACAGGTCCAGATATGGGAATTCAATGAAAAAAGGAGGCCACTGTCTTCGCAGGCATAGCCCATCCCTTCCATCGCCGCAATGCAGGTGAGAACATCCATTGCAAGCCCACCGTATTGTTGCGGCAAAGGCAGCCCCTGGATGCCGAAATGGGCGCACTTTTCCCATCCGGACTGGTTGAATTCACCGTTCTTTTCGCGTTCCTTTGCCCCTTTATTGAGCTCGCGTTTCGCAAACTCGATGGAATGTCGTTTAAACTCGATTTGATCTTCAGTTAATGAAAAGTTCATAAACACCTCAAACAAGCATTTGGCCGCTCACAAAGACGGATGAGAAAACATTATTATTGTGATCTTGCCCCTTTAAATTCCAGAACAACAGGTGAAGCTGAAGAGCACCTGGAAAATTCTATTATTGTAATAGGATACCATATATTTCTAACTGTTTATCTCCGAATGATGAAACCGGCAAAGTGCGTGCCAGAAAGATAGTGAGGTCATGCTCTTAAAAGACAGGAGGAAACCAGCAGCTCCTCCAAAAGCACGACTTAAAGCCTTCATAATATCTCCTCTGCGGAGATTCCAGACTACACAGGTCAAATATGCGCGGACCAGCTTTCCGCGCCAATAGGGAATCTTAGCGGAAGTCCACATTCTTATGAATGAGCCCCTCTCATCCAGAATGTTGTCTCGCGACCAGATGCTGTTTGTTGTTGAACGGCTGTAATCTGACGTGCTATTCTTTCTATCAAGGACAATACATGCCACAGGAAGGCGAGTACTCGCCGCTTCGTACCGAAAGAGAAGCCGTCGGCCAATATCCCTGTCCTCCGAAACGGTGATTCGGGGTTCAAAGCCACCTGCTTCGAAAAAACATTCGCTCTTGATCAAATAAGTCTGAATAGGAATCAATTCGCCGGCCATAACCTGCACGAATGCATTGCCATCCACCCCTAAATGATGTTCTGACAGGATGTTCCCATCCTTATCAACAAATCTTGTTGCTCCATAGATCAAAGATGCATCACTTGCGCAGGCTACTTCCCAAAGTGCTTGCAGCGCGCCGGGCAACATCCAGTCGTCGTCATCCAAAAAGTGCAGGTAAGCCCCGCGGGCAATTGCCGCCCCGGCATTCCGCGCAACACACCGTTCACGTCGATTCGTGTTGAGGATTGTCACCCGTGCAGAGTGATGCCAATCTTCTACCGGAAGTGGCTGACCGGAGTCGTTCACAACGATTACCTCAAATCCATCTGGAAACTCCTGAGAGAGGACGCTCGTAACAGCACGTGCCAGGGTTGGTCGCCCAATCGTGGCGATGATTGTCGAAGTCAATATGCCTGAAGTGCCACTATTCTTCATAACAACTCGTTGGCCCCCGGCTTACGCCGTCAGAAAATGTTCAATAACCCCAGATGGATTTAAATATTTTGGTTCCGGTTTATACTGCCAGCCCCCTTGCAGGGACCTTCTGGGGGCGTGTCCGTTTTGGGATTCCGGTCCCCTCGTCAGCACCGGTTCACCGCTGTTTCATTGCGGCTTTTTTCCTTCGATGCAATCCCGACGGATATAAAATGACATCCCGCGAAGACAACCGGGGAAAAACCCATGAGTGTCCTTCCCAGGGGAAACCTCTGCATAATCATTACCTGAAATGCTGATTTTGCAAGGTGCAATAGTAGTTGTTCGATAAAGTAAAAAGCATATTTCTCATATCATCTGATCTTGATTATTCTCAAATAAGTTTCTGTTGCCTATGAGCTGCAAATCTCATTGGGCCGATTAGAGTAAAATCCATAAAGACTGTGATAAGACATCTTTATATTATTCCACTGTAGATTTTGGAGTGGAATCCGGCTTAGATTCCACTCACTGAACGCCGCAAATAATTCATTTTCTCTTTCGATAGGAAAGATCAGGTAAAGCGTTGTTTCTAAACTCTGCGAAGCAATTGCGTCTATTGCCTTATGTATTTCGTGCGCTGTCAGAAAAAAAGGCGGGTCGACAATAATGAGATCGAAAATCATGGGCAATTTAATCGGATTTCTCAAATCATAGTATCTATACCCAGGAAGATAGGTAAACCGCTCATCAATATCCAACAGTGTAACAGTTCTACCGCCCTCAAACCATTCATGAGCCAATCGCGGAGTACATAAACAGCAAATATTATTATAATGGTTGAACATGGATACCATAAATCTGGCAGTCTTTTTATTGAAATAAAACTGATCCAAGCTGAAATCCGGTTTTACGAAGAAGTCTTCCCTACTGACTTTCTTTGTAAAATATAAGCCCATAAAACCTAAATGGTTAGCAATGCTCTTTATAAAGCAATACAATTTAGGCAACGATAATTTTATCCTATCTTTTATATCAGCTAATATCATGCTTTCACTCTGTATTACGGGCTGCGCTTGGGTTCTCAAATTGCCGGTTCATTAACCGCCTGATTTAAATATTTGTCTTTTTCCTCGATGCCATGCCGACAAGAAATAGATGATCGCCCACGAAGCAAGGTGAGAAGAAAACCCGTGAGGATCTTGGCTTGGATAGACTTCTACATAATCAAGACCGGCGATACCAGACTTCCCGATCCTGTGAAGCGCTGGAAGCAATTCATAGGGGAAAAGACCGTTGAAGTCGGCGGGCCTCCGGGGTTGAAGCCTGCATCAGTGCAGTCGCTGCATATTGTTACGAAGACATGTTTTGTTTTTTTGTGAGCGATATTTAAAGCATCATCGACAATTTTATCCATTCCTCTTTCTCTTATTTCTTTAATGGTAATGACCCTTGCGCCCATGCTCTTTGCATATTCGTACTAAGACGGGGAATTCCTCGGCCCTCTGATACCTACATGTACAATTCTATTCTTTCTCACTTTCCCAATCTGGGAGATCCGGTGAATCGGACCGCAGCGGGGAAATTCATCGTTGCCGAAACTGCGGCTGTTATCCAAATGTGCATCGAAATGGATAATACCGATATCACCGTCATTATTGGCGGCGAGTGCTCTAATTGTCTCTTAAGTAAAAGAATGATCTCCACCCAGCACAATGGGGATGCTCCGGTTTTTGTAGATCGAATCCATGGCTGTAAATACATTCTTCATCATCTCAGCCGGATTGCCGGTATTAATCGTTGTAACCGCGATATCGCCGATTTTCAGATAGTCAAATAAATCCATCTCGTATTCAGGGAGAAAGCCGCCGTAACGTGCAGCAGCATGTCTAATGGTACGCGGAGCATGTTCGCAGCCTGAAAAAGAGCCCCAGGTAATGGTCCCCTCCCAGGGCACTCCGGCGACGATGACATCATATCCCTTTTCAAGCGAACTTGGATCAAGCACATCAACGCCAAGAAAAGATGGGGTATCCCCATACACGACCGGCAACAAAGCCTTTCTGTTCGGCACCATTGGAATATTTTTATTTCTCATCCACAATACCCTTTCGCAATAAATTAGACAGATTCTTTATTTGCAGTTTACTCATGGCTAGCTTTTTCCGCCACAAAAAACGGCTAACTGTCACTGGTCTTAGTTCATTCCATTTATTTATAACCCGTGTATTCCACACTGCTGGAATGTTATCAGACCAGTAATAGGCATAAGCCTTTGTATACCCTTTCTCAAACAATGAATACATGGCAGTGCTCTGTAGAGCTGCTGACAGGTTATTGCCTCGTTCTGTTGGAACTACGTATATGTCAAATGAATATACTGTGTCTTCTGTTAATTCGAAGTTCAACCATTGAATATCTGGACATTTATGTGAGTGTAAAACATTATTTTTGAGCGCAAAATACCACATGTCTCCAATAATTGTATTTTCTTTTGCGATTGCATGCCCACAATAACCATTCTTGAGATAGTGCAAAGCTTTGAACATTCTATTCTTGGAATAGAAGGTGTATCTATCTCTGGTAAAGGTCTCAGGAGTAATTTCAATAAACTGTATATTTTGGTTTCGCAGAAAATCTATTCTGTTAACTGCCTCCGATAAATTTTTTTCAACCAGAATTGCCTTCCTATTGAAATAAAGTACTTCCTGAATAAAGGATTTCCATCCTTTATCTTCAATAAATTCAGATATTTGCATTAAACGCATTATTATACGGTTGATCATTGTTAATTCACTTTCTGTCGATCTGGTTTATTAATATAATTTTCCATAAAACTTTTATCTTTATCAACATGCCCATTGTCTGTCATTCCATCTTGCCTGATAACTTACCGTTCTTATTGAAGAGGGCTTCTCGGCGGCAAAAGGACAATAAACTATTAGATTTCACCTTCAGCTGATTATTTATTGACTATGAATATTGCAAAGTAATTTAGTACTCTAAACTTTATATCCCCGGAGACAACTGTTAGTATTCAACAGAGTCATCGCGCAGTAAGTCATTCATGTTTTTTGTGTTTAACATAATCAGTTATCGCGTCAACTGTTTCGAAATTATCAGGGATGACTTCATCATCTGCAATTTGAAAGGAATATTTTTTTTCTAAGAAATCAATCAGTACCTGTATTCCAATAGAGTCTATTATTCCAGACTCAATCAAATTATCTGAAGTTTTCACCATTTCACTACTTTTGCCTTTTATAATCTCTGATTGAATAAAATCTTTTATTAAAGCTGAATCTACCATAATGACACCTCCCACGCATATTTTGTACTCAGATCTGGCGCGTATCACTTGTTACTTAACTGCCATAATTTTCTGCTAATATGCCTGCATCGATCATAAACCTTCTTCATGGAAAGCGTTTCATACCTAAAGGCCAAGAGTCCCGACTACGGTTTCGGGGATCATCCGTCAGAGCTTTTGAGAGTGGCCTCATATCCTGCCCCTGTTACGGGAAAACTCCGTCCATACCAGTGTATTTGGATAACAGCGCTAAACTCCATGGCTTCCAGATCTCACTGCCGTGATTCTCCGCATCGTGTCCTAGCCTATGGAGCAAATCCCGCACGCCCGCGTACACAGCGTTGTCCGGGTTCAACCCCAGCCTCTTGGAGTTCGAAATACCTCTCCGGAGGGGCATAGGGGAGAACTCCGGGTAGCTCTCAGATCGGATGGATTTAATTGCCATTCTCGGGCGATATCATTTAAGACCGCTTTTCTATCCATGAAGGACAACCTGAATTCGAATATTGCCATTAGTGCTATTCGTTGTCCCAGGCTTTATTAGTAATTATCCTTCCAGAACCGTGCCACTTCCCTCGGTAGCGCGTGCCAGTATTGCCCGGCATATCGCTTTTTTACGTGTTTGAGAAATTCCTCGTATAATTGTGCGGGATATTCCTCCAACGACTGGCTTTTGTAGAAATTCATATAGTCGGGGTGTGTATTCATCAGCGCCATCCCCCCTCGTTCCACGACCCACTCCAGCTTTCGTTTCCAGATTTCAATGTTTTCGTTTCGCATGAGGATGAACAGTGAAAAATCCTGCGGCAGCGTGTAGGGCAATTCGACAAATCCCCTCTTCTCGGCCGGGTCTTTCACAAAAAAGGGGAATATAGTGCCAACGCCGTCCGAGTGGGGCTCGAAGGGATCGGTATCGAACGTTGAAGCGTCATATTCAATTTCGAGCTCATGGAACCACTCGAGGCGGTGGTGCATGGCGGGGGCTCGATAGCCGACCGCTTGCCATTCCTTGAGGAAGCCGTTTATCCTTGCCGCCCGTTTCGAGAATATCCCCTTAGACAGGTAATACATGCCGTCATGATACAGGCCGTGCACCCCCACTTCAAATCCCTGTGTCCGGAGCATGCCCAGAAGATCGGACGACACCTGATACCTGAGGGGAACGAAGTTGAAAGATGCGCGGAAGCCCAGATCCGTATTGAGTTTCATGAGATCGAGGCATTTGCTCTGGCCTTTCGCCGTATCGACATCGTGGGTGAGAACCAGGGCAAATCGCTTTCCATCAGGCCACCCCCGCCATCCTGCCGGCTCTCCCACCCCGTTTTCATCGATCGGCCAGACGTTCCTGTATTTCACCAGCTGGTATTGGATAAACAATCTCCGCACATAGATCTGCAACATTCGCGGGATAAACGGTTTCACAAAATAATAGAATCCATTACAATAACGGCGCATAAAGGTCTCTTCCCTGGTTTTCGCATTCAGCCCACATGACGGTATAGCATCGACCCGGCGATCCTGAGCAGGGGAACTGGCATCCTGCGAAAGATACTGTTATGCCATCCCGTCACTTTTAAATGATCCGAGACGTAAGCCCTCTGCCTGAAATCATACTTACAGTAATTGATCTGATACTCCGATGCGCCCCATCCTCTCTTGAACTGCAGTAGTCCGGTATTTTCGCTTTCCGTTCTGCCGAAGTCGAGGCGCTTAAATCCATGGCCACAATACCACTGGATTGCCTTCCAGAAGACAAGGTTGTTGCTCCTTAGCTGAAGATAGTTTCTGTCGGATGCCCCGAATTTGTAGATCGCCCTGCTTCCAAAATGAAAGAAGACCGCACCGGCAATTTTTTTCCCCTCTATTGCCGCGAGGACCACAATACCCAGATTCCTTGCGATGATATGGGAATAGATATTTTCAAAAAAAACGTATGGCTGACAGGGGAGGCCATGATCCCTCCTCGTCATGCAGTTGAGACGATAGAATTCCCTTAGCGAATCTGCGGATCCGCTGATGGTGACCACAACCCCTTCCTTTTCCGACTTTTTTATGTTTCTCCTGGTGCTGTCGCGGAGAGCAGAAAAGATCGCATCTTCACTACCGGTAATATCCAGTGTATGGCCATGGAAAATAGCGGAAGCCGGGATTTCAGCCGGCAATGGATGCGCGGTCCGCAATTCCAGGTAGTTCCATTTCGCTTGTTTGCCGTACTCGATCAGATCGTCGATGATCTCTCCGAACAGCACGCCTTTAGTTATAAGGGGATCACAACAGTCCGTAAATGGGAGGGATACACCACGCCGTCCAGTAAGGAAGCTTCGCACATCCATGAGGGGGATCAAAGCCAACAGGTCGGGGCCGTCCATGATGGTGATGTAAGTTGGGTCATAACCGTATGACTCATGAAGAACCTTTGCCCACGCTGCCGTATGGAAAAAGGTGCTTTCCTTGTGAGTCATCAGTAAATCGCCCCACCCCGGCTGGTCGAGCGGATTTACAATTTCCATCCTGAGAGTCATTTGACAATCCTATCCAGGCAGTTTCAAGGCATCTTGCCCCTTGCAGCCGACTAATGTTTTCCGCCATAGAGTCGACCTCCGCTCGCTGCTAGGCGCGGATAACCTTCTGGCTTTTCTTCAGGTATACCCCACGGGTATCCACTATCAGGGAGGCATGGGCATGAATCGCATCATAATCGAACGCATCGTGGTTGGTGGCGATCAAAACGCAGTCGTAGCTCTTCAGGTTCTCGGCGGTGAGTTCCACACTCGCCAGGTCGAAATAGCAGCGCCTGATCCTGGGAAAGAGCGGCACATGTGGGTCGGAATAATGGACCGTCGCCCCGCGGCTGAGCAGTTTCTCCATAAGCACCACGCTCGGGGACTCCCGCATATCATCTACGTTCTTCTTGTAGGCGATCCCCAAGACCAGCACGCGAGCCCCATTCAACGCCCGCCCTCTTTCGTTGAGGGCGTTCATAACCTTTCCCACGACCCATTCAGGCATGGCGGTGTTGACTTCCCCCGCCAATTCGATGAAGCGGGTATTTAACCCATACTCGCGGGCCTTCCATGAAAGATAGAACGGATCGATGGGGATGCAGTGTCCCCCCAACCCTGGACCGGGATAGAACGGAGTGAAACCGAAAGGCTTTGTGGCAGCGGCGTTGATGACCTCGCGGATGTCGATACCCATAATGTCGCATACAGTTTTCAGCTCGTTGACCAGTCCGATGTTGACGGCCCGATGGATGTTTTCCAAAAGCTTGGTCATTTCCGCGGTCCGAGTGTTGGATACCGGCACAACCTGGTCGATTATCCCGCTATACAGGGCTTGCCCAACCTCCAGGCATTCCGGGGTGATGCCGCCACAGACCTTGGGTATGGTGCGCGTTGTGAAATGACTGTTGCCGGGGTCTTCCCGTTCAGGGGAAAAAACCAGGAAAATGTCACGCCCCACCTTAAGCCCCTTCGCTTCCAGGCGCGGCAGCAATTCCTCTTCGGTGGTGCCGGGGTATGTGGTACTCTCCAGGCTCACGACCTGCCCGGCCCGGAGATGGGGGACGATGGCATCAACGGAGTTGATCACGAAACTCAGGTCCGGCTCACGATGAGCGTTAAGGGGAGTCGGCACACAGAGGATCAGCGCATCCGCGGCTTCGGCGCGGCTGAAATCGGTAGTACCTTCAAACCTGCCGCCTGCCGCCATGGCCGCTATTCTGTCCGCGGAGATGTGGCGGATGTAATTCTGTCCAGAGGCCAGCTTTTCGATTTTATCGGCGTCGGTATCAAAGCCGAGGACCCGATATCCCTCCTCGACGAAACTTAGCACGAGTGGCAAACCTACATAGCCTAGGCCGATCACCCCGATCACTGCTGTTCTGTTTTCCAGGCGGCCGATTATCCGGTCTTTCATGGTACCCTCTCATAAAATCTCCGGAGTACGTCCACCACGTAATGGAGCTGTTCGTTACTCAGCTCGGGAAACATGGGAAGCGAAACGATTTCCCCGGCGCAGGCCTCTGCAACTGGAAAGTTCCCTTGTCCATAGCCGAGAAAACGATACGCCTCCTGCAAGTGAACCGGGACCGGATAGTGGATGCCGCAGCCGATCCCCTGCTCGGTGAGGGCTTTCATCAGAGCGTCGCGCTTCCCGACCCGAATAACGTAGAGATGGTAGACATGGCACGCGTACTCCATCTCCAGGGGAAGAACGATCACGGCCAAGTCACCTAGCAGTTCGGAGTATAGTGCAGCGTTTTCCCGCCGCGCCTCGTTAAATGAAGGGAGGTAGCGGAGCTTGACGCTCAGTACCGCCCCCTGCATTCCGTCCATCCGGCCGTTCCAGCCGATCATGTCATGATGGTATTTCCTCGACTGCCCGTGGTCGCGCAGCATCTTCAGGGCAGTTGCCAGATCCGAGTTATTGGTGACAACGGCTCCGGCCTCCCCATAGGCACCAAGATTCTTACCGGGATAAAAGCTGAAGCATCCCGCATCGCCCATGGAGCCTGCTGGTTTTCCCTTATAGCGGGCGCCGTGGGCCTGGCAGGCATCTTCGATCACGAACAGGCCATGCTGTCGAGCAATTTCCAGGATAGGGTCCATCTCTGCTGTCTGGCCAAATAGGTGGACCGGGATGATGCCCCTGGTGCGCGGCGTAATCGCTGCTTCCAGGAGTGCCGGGTCCATCGTGAAGTTCCGTTCCTCCACATCGACGAATACTGGCCGTGCCCCGCAGAAACTGATCGCTTCGGCGGTGGCGATGAAGGTGTTGGGAACTGTGATGACCTCGTCGCCTATACCAACGCCGAGCGCCAGCAGGGAAAACCAGAGGGCGTCCGTGCCGTTACCTACGCCGATCGCGTGCCTGCAGCCGCAGAACTGGGCAAACTCTTCCTCGAAGCGCTCAACGAATGGGCCACCGGAAAAGGCCGCGCTTTCCAGCACCTCCCGCACCGCGCTGTCGATCTCGCCCGCAATGGCCTTGTACTGGGTTTTCAGATCAAGAAACGGAACCTGCATCGTCACTCCTCTCGCCGATTCTTTTCAGAATCCGAGCAGGATTCCCGGCAACGATCGTATCGGCCGGGACGTCTTTCGTGACCACGCTCCCCGCGCCGACGACGGCGTTTTCCCCTATGGTGATTCCGCAGAGCAATGTGGCGCTCGAGCCGATTGATGCCCCTTTCTTTACCAGAGTGGGAATACAGACCCAGTCTTCTTCCGTCTGCAATTCACCAACCCCTGACGTTGCCCTCGGAAAGGTATCGTTTATGAACGTGACATTATGGCCTATGAAGACATTATCTTCTATGGTCACCCCTTCGCAGATAAAGGTGTGGCTCGAAATCTTGCAATTTTTCCCGATGAACGCGTTTTTCTGGATCTCCACGAAAGCCCCGATCTTGGTATTGTCGTCAACGGAGCATCCGTAGAGATTTATGAAGGTTGCCAGTTTTACATTATTACCCAATTTCACATCGTCGGCAATTGAAAAATATTGCATAGACTCTCCTTTTCGCGCGGAACCCTCTGATTTCAATCGGCAGAGGAAGTGCAAGGTTGACAAACTGGCTGATTTTTGACTATACGTTTGGCGACGAGGCCGTCCTCACTTCCACAGGTCTTTGACAATCAGTATGGGGTTGCTGTCTGCAATGGTTGCCGGTAAAACTTATTACCTCCACAAAAAACGCAACGACTCTTTTTGAGCCTCCGCGATTTCTCTTTGTGGTAGTCTGGCGCACATATCAAGATGGGCTTGGCATTACTGCCGTTGTGCCCAACGGGCGCTGTAAGCCGCCCGAATGTGGAGGCCGAAAGGCCCACCATTAAGCTTCTGACTTCAGTCAGGAGTTAGTTTACAGATATACTAACCCTCCCTGATTCTTCATTGACTGATCACAGGCCTCGAGCATCCTGACTACCCTTAATCCGGCATGACCGTCATTGATGGGTGTCTCGTCGTTCAGGATACATCTGGTGAAATAATCGGCCTCCAGTTTCAACGCCTCGGTATGTTCTATCTTCGGCGCCCACATGTCACCCGAACGGTAGCTGACGCGCAGGTCGTATGCACCGTCATGGGGTTTCCCATTGATCCCCTTGTCGTATACCCTCAGTTTTTCATCTGCTACGGCATCGTTCCATACCAGCATCTTTTTCTCTCCCCCCAACAGGGTCAACCTGACCTTAACCGGCGAGAGCCAGTTGACGTTGAAGTGACCGACGACATTGCTGGAGAAATGGGCGGTTACGAAGGCGATGTTTTCCTTGCAGTTCACGTGCGCCTTCCCACAAGCCTGCACGGCAACCGGCTTTTCCCTGATTAGGAAGTCCATAATGGAAAAATCATGGGGGGCCAGGTCCCAGATGACATTGACGTCGTGCTGGAACAGTCCGAGATTCACCCTGATGGAATCATAGTAGTAGATGTCGCCTAGCACGTCTTCGTCTATGAGCTGCTTGATCTTTCTAACCGTGCTGGTAAAGATGAAAGTGTGGTCCACCATGATTTTGAGATGCTTTTTTTCCGCAAGCTCGATCAGCTCTTCCGCTTGCGCAACCGTTGCGGTGAACGGTTTTTCCACAAAGACATGTTTCCCGTTCTGAAGTGCCATCTTGGCCAGTTCAAAGTGAGTCGACACTGGAGTTACGATGGCAACGGTGTCGATGTCCGTAGCACAGAGGATATCATTATGGTCGAGAGTTACCGTTATCTGGGGATAATCTTTCTTTGCCCGTTCGAGAGCGCTTTCAGAAAAGTCGGCCACCATCATTACCCGCGCGGCCTCGGTAGCGTTGAAATTCCGGACTATATTAGGGCCCCAGTAGCCGTAACCTATTACCCCGACGCTTATTATCTCTGACATTTCATTGCCTCCTTCGAAACAAATTTCATCTCACCCGTCCGCGCAAACCTTAGTATGCGCCCTTCCCTGTCAACACGGCCCACGGTGTTTTGAGAATGATTACGATATCCTGCCAGAGGGACCATTCTCTTATATATTTCACGTCAAGCCGCACCATATCGTCAAAACTTGTCGAGCTTCTCCCCTTAACCTGCCAGAGCCCCGTTATCCCGGGTTTCATTTTGACGAGCCGTTCTCTGTGCCATATATCATATTTTTCGAACTCATATGGGATGCAAGGTCTCGGCCCGACAAGCGACATGTCACCTTTCAATACATTCAGAAACTGCGGTATTTCATCAAGGCTCGATTTTCTTAGGAAGTTGCCTATCGGGGTAATCCTCGGATCAGCCTTGATTTTATACACAGGGCACTTTGCGCTGCCATCCCTGTTCAGTTCAGAGTTTTTATTCCCCTCTATCAATTTTGTAACATACTCCCTGTGGATAGTCTCATCATTATTTATGTACATGGAGCGGAATTTCAAAAATGTGAAGCTCTTGCCGAACAGTCCTACCCTCTTTTGTTTGAAGAAGACCGGTCCTTCCGAAGTAAGCTTGATAAGTACGGAGATTATGAGAAAGAGTGGCGAGAAGAGGAGCAGTCCGACAAAACTCCCTGTTACATCCAAGATCCTCTTGAGAAAACAGCCTGTCATTTTCGAGACGATGTTTTTTGACAGATCCGGGTAAAACGTTGGCTCAAAAGAGCTGTCTGGATTATTGACATCGTATTTTTCCGGGAATATGTGGTAAGTTATCGTTATCATATCCAGCAATTCCTGATTCAGATGTGTCTTTAATTTATGCTCATATTTCCTGGCAATAATCTCCTTTGCCGAATGGATATCCTGCTCTTTAATCCCCACAAAGACAACACCGATGGTCGAATCATCTCTGTACCATCCCTTTATGTCGGTTTCACGGTTAGTTTCCCTTAACAGAGAGGCAATGGTTCTGATATTGACCCGGGCAGACTTCAACTGCAGAATTTTTCTTATGTCGAGGAGCATCAACAAAAAAGGCATATTTGTGCGTTTGCTTCTCTTACTTTCCCGCGAAAGCATCTCGACAAATTCATCTTCGACATAAAAACCTAAATTCCTTATGGACCTGTCAAGGCTCAAGGATTTGTCGCAAATGTGAAGTTCCTGATTGGTTTGTAACTGTAGATTATTTAAGGTCGTGATATTCATGACACCCCTCACTTTACCATATCGGTTTTTGTCAGCCGTTTAATCTATCCAATCCCCTCTTTTCAATCTTTTATCAATTGTTCGACAGGATAACCATTTCTATTATTGCAATTTATCTCTGCTTCATCATGGTTAAGTTCTAAAATATTAAATAAATTGTCGGATTGCCGGTTCTCTTCCCTCCACCGATAAACCGTCGTTAGTGGTATGTTCGCCCCCAATGGTTGCTCCAGACACACCACTTTCCAAAATCCGCCGAAGGGAGCGGCCTGCTGAAAAAATAACCCTGCATCTCTTCGCAAAGGTGCTGGGCAAGAAAATCATACTGATCTTTGGATTCAACCCCTTCAGCAACAAGTATTTTCCCGAGCTGGTGACCCATCGCTATGGAAGCGGAAACAACCCTGGCATCGTTCGGGTTGGAGGTTATCCCATTGATAATAGATCTGTCTATCTTCAGTTGGTCGATGGGAAGCCGGCTTAAATCGCTCATGGAAAAGCAGCCGGTACCAAAATTACCGATAGAAATCGTGATGCCGATCTCCTTCAGTTTTCTCAATTTATTTATGCTTTCGCCCATATCTTCCATGATTACATGTTCGGTGAGGTCGATCTCCAGATAACGAGGATCAAGTCCGGTAGCGGAGAGAATCTCCGAAATCTTTTCAGGAAGCTTATCCTGGCGGAACTGGCGCGCCGATAAATTCACCGCCACCCGCAGAGGAGGAAAACCCGCATCCTGCCAGGCCTTGTTCTGCCGGCATACCTTGTCAAGAAACCACTCACCTACTGGCACCACCAGACCGCTTTCTTCAAGCAAGGGGAAAAATTCATCCGGAAAGGCCAATGGGGCACCCTGAGGCTGCCAGCGCATCAGCGCTTCCATCCCTGTTATCTTGCCTGTTGCGGCATTGATACGCGGTTGGTAATAGGTCAGGAACTCCTCCCTTTCCAGGGCATTGCGTAGCCTATCCATCATGTCGGCTGGTTCATCACTCCTGGGGGTAATGGAACCGGAAAAGAACTGGCATCTGTTTTTCCCTTCCTTCTTCGCCTGACACATGGCCATATCGGCCATTTTCAGGAGCGAATCCGCATTTGTGCCTTGGTGAGGATAGACCGCAACTCCCATGCTGCTTGTCACAAAGATAGGCTGTCCTTGGATTTCGAAAGATTTCCGGAACAGGCCACGTATTTTCTCGGTAAATTTAACGATGTTGTAAATATCTTTTATATCATTGAGAAAGACAGCGAACTCGTCAACACCAACTCTGGCAATCGTATCGTACGGCCGCGTACCCTTCTGCAGACGTTTTGCAACTTCTTTCAGGAGAATATCACCAAACATCTGCCCATTTTCGTCGTTTATTTTTGTGAAATTTTCCAGGTCAAGGAGTATCAGTACGCTCAGGGAACCATGCCGGTCTGCGAAGGCAAAAGCCTGTTTCAAGCGATCAAAGAGAAGATCTAGGTTGGGAAGGCCGGTCAGGATATCATAGCTTGTCTGTTTAAACATTATCTTTTCCATATTCTTCCGCTCGGCGATCTTCTGTATGAGTTCAGCATTTACCCGCGTCAATTCAGTTTTTAGTTTCTTGATTTCATTATTGGCTTTGTTGAATTCGGTTATGTCTACCATTGAAATGACGCATCTTTGCGTTGCGGATAGCATCTTCACATTTATTTTAACAATCTTTTCACGAGATTCCCGGTCAACAAAAAAGGTCTCGGCATTCAGTTGCAGAGCCTGGAGATTCAATTTCTTTAAGCCCGACCGCCTTTTAATTTTTGTCGGTTTATTTCCGACGAAAAATTCAGTCCAGACTTTCTTATTTTCCACTTCCTCTTTAGTGAATCCGGACAACCGCTCGAATTTTTCGTTGGCCATAGAAATTATGCCGTTCTCCTCGACTACTATCATGGCACAGTCGCTTGTTTCAAAAATTGCCGAACAGCAATCTTCGTCAATCAGGATACGAGTATGGTTCATAATTTACTGAGCCTCTTCGAATCATGGATTTGGTGACATTTAATATTGTTGGTAGAAAACTGACTTCTTTTATCTAGCTGCTTTCAGCCTTCGGCTTGCCGCTGGTTCTAATAACCAATGGTTGAATCGAGTTTCAAATTCTGAAAGAAGCACAAACCAGTGGGCGGTAAGCTTCATTAATATTTTAGCAAGTTAAGTGCCAATAGTCATATCGCGTATATCTAATTGATTTTTTTGTTTTTACATGCTAGTGGCAAAAGCTGGCAAAGATCCACTGTTAAGATTAGGGCCAGACAGTTAACAATTTGTTAAAAATATCGTACGGTATATGCTTGCCAATTATGAGAAGAATTAATTTATCGGGTTCTATGAATGGCCTGTAAATGTGCGGAAATTCGAGAATAAGATCCAGAGAGAAGTCATAATGTCCGACTCTTCTCTCCTAGAACCAGATGCCCTGGGTCTTAAACAGTAGCTATTGAATGGGAAAATGCTGGCGATGCCGGGAATGACTTTGAAAGAGGAAGGGAGAGGACGGAACGGAATATAATAACCTCAGCAATCAAAAACCATGGGGGCAACATGGCGAAGGCCACTGAAATTCCGGGATCAGCAGGCCAACCCTGTTTGATCTGGTCAGAAAACATGGCTTTTAAAACCTTTGGATCATGGGTGGGTATAGAAAAGCGCAACTATGTAATTTTTCTTCTTTCCTAGATTCACTTTCAGCGAAGTTGGATGCTAAAAAACCATGAGCCGATCAATACGATATGTTCTATAGAGCCACTTTCGCATATTCTGGCACATTTATCATTATAACCGCCAGACGCGGACACCCGCTTACTCAAGGGCCATTCGCTCATACACGCATTTTACATCGATCAACACGGGATTATTTCGCATCATGCCGATAAGATCGCTGACCTGCATATCCCGATAGATTTGATGGTTAACCGCCACTACTATCCCCGCAGCTGGTTTTAACTCTTTCAGTGGAACAAGACTTACACCATATTCGTGTTTCGCTTCAACCGGATCGGCAAGTGGGTCATGGACCTGAACCTTCATGCCGTAGTCTTCCAGTTCACGAATTATGTCGATGACCTTGGAGTTGCGAATGTCTGGACAGTCCTCCTTGAACGTGAGCCCCAGCACGGTGACAGTGGAACCTAGGATATTATGGCCGGCGTGGATCATTTCTTTAACGGCGCGTTGCGCAATGAACTTTCCCATTCCGTCGTTTATCCGTCGACCGGAAAGTATGACCTGGGGAATATATCCTATCTTTTCCGCCTTATGTGTCAAGTAATAGGGATCGACGCCGATGCAGTGCCCACCGACCAGTCCGGGCTTGAACCTGAGAAAATTCCATTTCGTGCCGGCCGCCTCCAGAACATCGTTGGTGTCGAGTCCCATTCGGTCGAAAATCAACGACAGTTCGTTCATCAGCGCGATATTTAGATCACGCTGAGTATTTTCTATGACCTTCGCGGCTTCCGCTACTTTGACAGAAGAGGCGCGGTGGACACCCGCCGTCACCACTGATTCGTATACCCTGGCAATAATATCGAGCGCCTCTTCATCCTGGCCGGAAACTACTTTCCTGATTTTTGTGAATGTATGTTCTTTATCCCCTGGATTGATCCTTTCAGGACTATAGCCAATCTTGAAATCCCTGCCGCATTTTAACCCGGAAATCCGCTCAAGGACCGGCGCGCACTCATCCTCGGTCACTCCAGGATAGACAGTGGATTCATATACGACAATATCACCTGCCTTCAATGCTCTTCCGATTGTTTCGGATGCCCTGATGATTGGCGACAGGTCAGGCTGATTGGCTTTATCCACCGGTGTGGGAACGGCTATAATATGAAAATCAGCCAGTTTCAAATCTTCTATACTGTTTGTAAAAAGGATGTTGGAGGATTTTAGATCCTCAGGCATGACCTCCCCTGTCCGGTCAAAATGGTTTTTCAACTCGTCAATGCGGCTCTGTTTTACATCGAACCCAACAGTTTTGCCGGCTTTGCCGAAAGCCACGGCAACCGGCAGGCCGACATAGCCTAGACCCACAACGGAAACGATTCGGTTCTGGTTTTTCATACGATTTTTCCCATGATAATTCCATTTTGAGTAACCCCCCAGATTTTGCCTGAGAAGTTCCAGAGTCTCATATATCCAGATAAAAGAGGGTCCTCCGAAAAGGAACCGCTCAAAAAAGATGTTTTGAACTTTAAGCAATCCAAATTAAGAATGCAAGCGCTATTTAGTATGGCTTACCAGTACCATTGTAAATTGTCTACAGCAGGACACGGAAACAATCGGGCGGAGTTTTTCATGGAATGGCCAGGCGTTAAGGAGTGAATGAGCTCTTCTTGCCAATCATCGGCATGCTAAAATTATTTTTTTATTTGTAAGGAGTAACTGAATTGGGCTTCTCGCGCATTTACATTATTTTAAATACAAGGTATGATAGTGCCGGCTTAAATGAACGCCGCGAGGGGAATATCAATACAGAAGAAAGGGAGCACTCGACAATGAAAATAAGACTCCATGGTCTGTTTTTCTGCATAGGCCTTTCTCTCACCATTCTCACGATTACCCAAAATGCCCGGGCCGCCCTGGGCGAACCTGCCGAGTCAATTGCAAAGGACATTAAGGCACTTTCCTCCGCAAGACGAGCAACCACAACCCGTAACAGCTATACAGTTCAGGAAATTGTTTCCGATGCCAACACCGTAAGGGAATATGTTAATACATCCGGTATTGTTTTCGCCATTGCCTGGAACGGGCTGACCCATCCGGATCTCACCCCGCTGTTGGGCTCTTATGCCGGCGAATATCAAAAGGCCCTGCAAAAGACCATACGCGTGCCAGGTCGAAGGCATCTTCAGGTGAAGTCAAACAATGTGGTCGTTGAAAAATGGGGACACATGCGGAACCTGCAGGGGCGAGCTTACATCCCGGCCTTAATGCCTCAGGGAGTTAGTATCGATGAAATCAGGTAAAATAGTTCTGACCGCTTTGCTTTTTTCACTGGCGACCGGTTGCGGCGGCGGTGGCTCCAGTCCTCCCGCTAACCAGCCGACGCCCCCACCGGCAACCACAGGGGCCAATGTAATTAACGTGACGGTAAACGGCTCCCTCTGTTCTTCTTCCGATCAATACCCCAACAAGGCCTGCGTAAGCGTCACCGTCTGCACTCCCGGCACCTCAACCTGCCAGACGATAAATGACATTCTTCTGGATACCGGCAGTACGGGATTGCGTATTTTCAAGCAGGCATTAACCGTTCCCCTTACACAGGTGACCTCCGGTTCGGGATCGCTGGCCGAGTGCATCCAATACGGAGACGGAACAGAAGATTGGGGGCCTGTTCAAACGGCAAGCGTCATTTTGGGAAACGAGCCGGCAGTGCAGGTCCCTATCCATGTCATCGACGCTACGTTCGGAACGCTACCAAAAGCCTGCGCAACCCCGGAGCAGGGTCCTTCCGACGCGCTTTTCAACGGTGTCCTCGGGGTCAGCCTTTTTGCCTATGACTGTGGAGCCGCATGCACGTCCGGCGCGGGGAACGATATGTATTTCAGTTGCAGCGGATCAGACTGTCCCGGCACCACTGTTCCCCTTGCCAGCCAGGTCCAGAACCCTGTCGCGCTTCTTCCCCAGGACAATAACGGCGTGATAGTGCAGCTCCCCGCTGTTGCCGCCGCCGGAGAGGCGTTTTCAAATGGTCAGCTCGTGTTCGGAATCGGCACCCAGTCCAACAACGCGCCGTCGGGAGTGGCGGCTTATCCCGCCAGTGCAACCGGTGATTTTACCACTGTCTTTAATAGCACTAACTATACCAGTTTCATTGACAGCGGATCGAACGGCCTCTTCATAAACGCTCCCGCAAGCCTGTTGCCGGTTTGCTCCGGCCAGAACAATAAGTACAATGACTGGTTCTGTCCTCCCTCGACTGTTTCTTTTACCGCCACCAATACCGGGGCAACCGGTTCACCGAGCGGCCAGGTACCATTCCAGATAGGAAACGCCACCGCCCTTTTCAACACCTCCAACTATGTGTTCTCCGATCTCGGCGGGACGTTAACGAGCGGGTTTGACTGGGGCTTACCATTCTTCTATGGCCGCAATGTTATTATCGGGATCGAAGGGAAGAGTTCCAGCCTTGGCAGCGGCCCATATTGGGCGTATTAGTTACACCCCCCACTTCACCCTTTACGCCCTCGTCAGTTGCCGGTACCTGATCCGGTGCGGCTGGGATGCCTCGGTGCCGAGGCGCGCCTTTCGGTCCTCTTCATATTCTGAATAGTTACCATCGAACCAGACCACCCGGCTCTCACCCTCAAACGCGAGGATGTGGGTAGCAATACGGTCGAGAAACCACCGGTCATGGCTTATTACCACGGCGCAGCCGGCAAAGTTCTCCAGCGCCTCTTCGAGCGCCCGCATGGTATTGACATCGAGATCATTGGTCGGCTCGTCCAGGAGGATGACGTTCGCCCCCTCGCGCAGCATCCGCGCCAGGTGCACCCGGTTCCGTTCGCCGCCGGAGAGCATCCCTACCCTCTTCTGCTGGTCATTGCCGGTAAAGTTGAAGCGGGCCGCGTAGGCGCGGGAGTTGACGGTCACCTTACCCAACTGGATGGTCTCGGCTCCGCCGGAGATCGCCTCCCACACGCTCTTGTCCTGGTCGAGAGAAGATCGGCTCTGATCCAAGTAGGCGAGCTTCACTGTCTGGCCGAGGCGGAACGTCCCTGAATCGGCCTTTTCCTGGTTGGTGATGAGGCGGAACAGTGTCGTCTTTCCGGCACCGTTCGGGCCGATGATACCGACGATGCCGCCTGGGGGAAGGGAAAAGCTCATTTTCTCAAAGAGAAGCCTCTCACCGTAGGCCTTGGACAAGTTGTCCGCTTCGATGACGATGTCGCCTAGGCGCGGCCCGGGCGGGATGTATATTTCCAGATCTTTCGCCCGCTTTTCACTATCCTGGGAAAGGAGCTGTTCGTACGAGGTGATACGCGCCCGCGCTTTGGCATGGCGTCCCTTAGGCGACATGCTGATCCACTCCAGCTCGCGCTGCAGGGTCTTGCGCCGCTCGCTCTCCTGCTTCTCTTCGCTGGCGAGACGTTTCTCCTTCTGATCGAGCCACGAAGAGTAATTGCCTTTCCACGGGATCCCCTCCCCCCGGTCGAGTTCAAGGATCCACCCCGCCACGTTGTCGAGGAAGTAACGGTCATGGGTGACCGCGATGACCGTCCCGGCGTAATTCTTTAGGTGGTGCTCCAGCCAGGCTATTGTTTCCGCATCGAGGTGGTTGGTCGGCTCATCCAGCAGGAGGATATCGGGCTTTTGCAAAAGGAGCCGGCAAAGCGCCACCCGCCGCCGCTCACCGCCGGAGAGGACCTGGATTTGCGTTTCGGCAGGAGGACAACGGAGGGCATCCATGGCCATATCGAGCCGCGAGTCAAGGTCCCAGGCATCCAGGTGGTCGAGCTTTTCCTGCACCGCGCCCTGCCGCTCGATCAGAGAGTTCATTTCGTCATCACTTAAAGGTTCGGCGAATCGCGCGTTGATTTCATTGAACTCGCTTAAGAGCTCTACCGTTTCCTTTACCCCTTCCTCGACAATTTCCCGCACGCTTTTCGTCTCGTCCAGGATAGGCTCCTGCTCGAGGAAACCGACGGTATGGCCGGGAGAAAGGACCGCCTGGCCATTGTACTCCTTGTCCACCCCTGCCATGATCCTAAGGAGCGAGCTCTTCCCGGAACCGTTAAGTCCCAGAACGCCGATCTTTGCGCCATAGAAGTAAGAGAGTGATATGTCCTTCAGCACCGGCTTCTTGTCGTAAAACTTGCTTACCCGCATCATGGTGTAGATGATTTTATTACCTTCGTTGCTCATATCTGGTTACCCAGCCCCCTTGAATGAAATTTTCGTTATTGTGTTCTATGCCTGGTTTTTTTCTGTTACCAGGCAGGTTCGAGGTTTACGCTTTTTATATATTCGCGAATAGCATCCATATCGGCAAGCGTTAGGTCCAGGAACTGCACTCCCATGCCGGTGGGGAGAGCCGACTTTTTCCGCTGTTGCGGATCGTTCACCCATGCCACCTTCGCATTGCAGCGAACTTTTGTCTTGCTTGTGGGAAGAATAAATTCCATGCTGAGCGGGGTGCCGGAAGGGAGAGGATTCTCTGTTGCCAGGAATAGTCCGCCGGTGCTGAGGTCAATGGAATAATCGCTTAAAAGGTGGTGTGACTGGGAGCCATAATGAATACTCAGCCTGGCGTTAAACCTTTGCGCTTCCCTTTCCGCTACCTGGAGTAGTCGTTGGGCGGTGGCCATAAAGTCGTGTCTATTGATAGGCTTTTTGACAATATCGTCGCATCCGGCGCTGCGGCATCTTGCCAGGTCTTCCTCACGCCCTGCCGTGGTTACCATCACGATCGGGATGTGCCTGGACATATCGCTTTGTTTCAGAATTCGGCAGCACTCGTCGCCATTCATATCGGGCATGTAAAGATCAAGAAAAACCAGATCCGGTGTAGTTTCCCGGATGGCCTTGAGGGCTTCTCCACCGTTGCGGGCGGTTATCAGTTCAAACTCCTCACGGTTAAAGAAGGTTTTTTCCAGCATTAAAAAAAGTTCCACATCGTCGGCGAGCACTATCTTCTTCCGTTTCATATTTATCCTCCTCTCAACGACCTGCCGGGATAATAGCAATTTTTTCGTTTCTTGCCTAGTTTGTTATGCGAAATAGATGCAAATTGAAACAAGGCTTAATAAAAGTTTTTCATGCCAGCCAAAAAACATATTGATAATTGCCACCCCCTTCTTTATAATATCCGCGCAAATACAGACGATCAAGGTGGTATGCGACAAGACTAAACCATTCGTGAGAGTGGGGCGGAAAGCCCAAGGGTCTCCATGAGACAGCCGGGATGCCGAAATATCACAAATTTCAGCCCCGGCATTTTTATGCCCGGAACAATGGGAGGCTTTTTCAACCATTTGCAATAGCAGGCCATTCCCGGATTGCAAAACTTACGAGTGAGAGTTCTCATGTTCACCATTGACAAGTCCCTCCATTACATTGAAGCCACCGAGCCTGATATTGTCGCCATTTATTCATCAACATCACCAGTCATCATAAAACCCGACGATTTTCCTTCCCAATCATCTGAAGCTTATCTCTTCATTCTCAAAGACGGTGAACAGTTCAGGGTTTACATTGCCATCCACCTATCCATTGACAAAAATATCCTTGTTTTCATTCCTGATAAACACCCCGTAGATTCCGGCAATCTGCCGCAGATCCGGCAGGAAGCGCTTAACTTCGTTGAATCGATGGGATTTAAAATGGAAGGGGTAAATTTGAATTACAGTACGGCCCTGCGGGAAGTGGTCATTCGTAATATTGAAGTCCTTCGCCCGCCACGAACTAAATATAAGGCCGTCGATACAAAAAAAGCAGCAGCAAAGGCCGAGGACACTTCTGCAAGTCAAAAATCATCCATTGCAGGCGCGTCTGATGGAAATATCCCCGCATTGAATGCGGAAACCAATATGCCGGCACCTGCGCAAGCCTCAACCAAAAATGATACCGCCGGACAGCCATTGCCTGTTAGTGCCAAGGCAAAAAGAGAGGGCGATGCGGAGAAAGAGGCTGCAGCAAAAATAGCCGCGGAGAAAGCCGAAGCAGAAAGAATTACCGTGGAGAAAGCCGCGGTTGAGAAGGCTGCCGCTGAGCAGCTGGCCGCTCTGCGGGCTGAAGCAAAAAGACTGGCTGAAGAGAAGGCCGCTTCAGAGAAGGCCGTTAAGGAAAAAATGGCCGAAGAAAAAGCCGAGGCAGATAGACTTGCCGCGGAAATAGCCGCTGCACAAATAACTGCCGCTGAACAGCTGTCCGCTCTTCGGGCTGAGGCAAAAAGACTGGCTGAAGAGAAGGCTGCTTCAGAGAAGGCCGTTAAGGAAAAAATGGCCGAAGAAAAAGCCGAGGCAGATAGACTTGCCGCGGAAATAGCCGCTGCGCAAAAAGCTGCCGCTGAGCAACTGGCCGCTCTGCGGGCTGAGGCAAAAAGACTGGCTGAAGAGAAGGCTGCTTCAGAGAAGGCTGTTAAGGAAAAAATGGCCGAAGAAAAAGCCGAGGCCGATAGACTTGCCGCGGAAATAGCCGCTGCGCAAAAAGCTGCCGCTGAACAGCTGTCCGTTCTAAGGGCTGAAGCAAAAAGACTGGCTGAAGAGAAGGCTGCTTCAGAGAAGGCTGTTAAGGAAAAAATGGCCGAAGAAAAAGCCGAGGCCGATAGACTTGCCGCAGAACTGGCCGCCGCAGAAAAAGCTGCCGCAGAGCAACTGGCCGCTCTTCGGGCTGAAGCAAAAAGACTGGCTGAAGAGAAGGTCGTTTCCGAGAAGGCCGTTAAGGAAAAAATGGCCGAAGAAAAAGCCGAGGCCGGACGACTTGCCGCGGAACTAACCGCCGCTGAAAAAGCTGCTGCTGAGCAACTGGCCGCTCATCGTTCTGAAGCAAAAAGACTGGCTGAAGTGAAGGCCGTTTCCGAGAAGGCCGTTGTGGAAAAAATGGCCGAAGAAAAAGCCGAGGCAGATAGACTTGCCGCGGAACTGGCCACCGAAGAAAAAGCTGCTGCTGAGCAACTGGCCGCTCTTCGGGCTGAAGCAAAAAGACTGGCTGAAGAGAAGACTGCTTCAGAGAAGGCCGTTAAGGAAAAAATGGCCGAAGAAAAAGCCGAGGCCGTTCGACTTGCTGAGGAAATAGCCGCCGCTGAAAAGGCTGCCGCTGAGCAACTGGCCGCTCTTCGGGCTGAAGCAAAAAGGCTGTCTGAAGAGAAGGCTGCTTCAGAGAAGGCCGTTAAGGAAAAAATGGCTGAAGGAAAAGCCGAGGCCGTTCGACTTGCTGCGGAAATAGCCGCAGCAGAAAAGGCTGCGGCCGAACAACTGGCATCACTTAAGGCGGAGGCCAAGAGATTGGCAGCAGAAAAGGTCGCCGCGGAAAAAACTGCTGCCGAGCAGTTGGCTGCGCTGAGAAATGAGGCCGAAATACTTTCCGCCGAAAAAACCGCTGTGGAGAAAGCTGCTGCCGAGCAGTTGGCTGTCATGAAGGCCGAAGCAGAGCGGCTGGCAGCGGAAAAAGAAGATGCAGAAAAAACCATGGCGGAACGTTTGGCCGCTCTAAAAGCTGACGCTGAAAGACTTGCCAGGGAAAAAGCGGTAATAGAAAGCGAGGCTGCGGGGAAGATGGCCCAGGAACAGGCCGAAGCAGAGCGGCTGGCAGCGGAAAAAGAGGAAGCGGAAAGAACTGCCGCCAAACGATTGGCCTCTCTAAGAGCCGATGCTGAAAGGCTGGCCAGGGAAAAGGCGAACATAGAAAGCGAAGCGGCGGAAAACATGGCCAAGGAGCAGGCCAAAGCCGAACGGCTGGCAGCGGAAAAGGAAGCTATCGAAAAAAGCACTGCGGAAAGACTTGCCGCCATGAAGGCTGAAAGAGAACGGCTAGCGGAGGAGAAAACCCGTGCGGAAAAAGAGGCGGAGGAGAAACTCGCAGCCGAGCGCGCTGAAATAATGAGAATGGCCGCCGAAAAAGAAGTCGCAGAAAAGGAGGCGGCTTGCGCACTTTTGAAAAAAAACGAAGCGGAAAAGTTGGCCGCGGAGAAGAGTGCCGCTGCTTATGGGGTTTCCACGAGACTCTCCGCACTCTCCATTGAAATAGAGCGGTTGGCCGTGGCAAGGACAGCCTTGGAAAACAATATATCAGTTCTTTTGGCGGAAAAGGACGAAGCGGAACGGCTTGCTGGAGAAAAGGCCGCCGCCGCCCATGAAGCATCCCAGGAACTGGCTTCAATAGTCGACGAAACCGAGCATCTGAACGCGGAAAAATCATCTACCATGGATCACCTCGCCATACTTTTGGCTGACCAGGCTGAGGCGGAACAATCGGCCGTTGAAAAGGGGGCGCAAGCCCAGAACGCAGCCGCCGTTCTTGCTGCTATCACTTCTGAAAATGAGCGAATAGCCGCAGAAAAGAGTGCGGCGGCTGGTCTTGCAGCGGAGAAACTGGCTGCCATCAAGGCAGAAGAGGAGATGTTGATCGCGGAGAGAAGTGCGGCGGAAAGAGAAGCTGCAGAAAAGCTGGCCTCTGTAAGGGCAGAAGAAGAGAGACTCGCAGCGGAAAAAGAGGCATCCGAAAAAGAGGCGGCGGATAAACTTGCCGCGGCTCTGGCAGAAGAAGAGAGACTCGCAGCGGAAAAAGAGGCAGCCGATAAAGAAGCAGCGGAAAAGCTGGCCAAGGCTCTGGCGGAGGAAGAGAGACTCGCCGCGCAAAAAGAGGAAGCTGAAAAAGAGGCGGCCGATAAACTTGCCGCGGCTCTGGCTGAAGAAGAGAGACTTGCCGCAGAAAAAGAGGCAGCCGAAAAGGAAGCCGCGGAAAAACTGGCCAAGGTTACGGCAGAAGAAGAGAGACTCGCCGCCGAAAAAGAGGCAGCCGAAAAAGAAGCCGCGGAAAAGCTGGCCAAGGTTACGGCAGAAGAAGAGAGACTCGCCGCCGAATACAGCATGGCGGAAAGAGAACGGGACTCCACAGCTTATGACCCGGCCAACCCGTTTGCTTTTTTGGAAGCAGACCGTGCCGGACTCGGACCATCCGAAAGCGGCTGGACAACTACCACTCATGCCAGTTTCCATATCGACAAGGGTCTGCAAATGATCGAATACAGTAACCCGGCGGATATTGTCGAGCTTCACCGCTCTATGAATATGGCGCGCATTACCCCGGACGGCAAATCCCCGGAAAATTCCTCCGCTTTCATCTGTGCGCTCAATAAGAACGGCGAGCTAAGTGTCTATATCCCATGCCTTTTATCCGAAAGCGGCAGGGTACTCATGTACATCCCGGAAAAGCAACCACTAAACTACCTCGAACTCGCCGATATGATCCGTGCTGCCGTAGACTTTATCGAGACCGTCGGGTTTATGATGGAACCGGTCGCTTTAACTACCGACACCAAAGTCCGGGCCGGCATCCTTAAGGATATCCCTATCCTCTCTCGGATTCATGTTGAATCCCGCAAAAAAGGTCTTGCCGCTTAAACACCTCCCCTTTCAGAACCAGGTTCAGGTTCAAAACTGAACTTTGAACCTAGTGAATCTATCAGTAAGCCTCGCGGCTCTTCGATACATCCTCCATTGTTACCGGCGCGCGGAAAATGCTGTAGACCCATATCTTGTAAGCAATGACGATGGGAACGAAGATAAACGCTACCACCGTCATGATCTTAAGGGTATAGGGACTGGATGATGAATTGAAAATGGTAAGGCTATAGGCAGGGTCCAGGTTCGATGGGATCAGGTTCGGGAAAAGGCCGATTACCCCGGTGCCGACCACGAGCAGTATGGTCAGGCAGGATGCGGCGAAAGCCGTCAACAGCTGCCCCTTGGCGATAAAAACCCTGATCCCCAAAAGCGCCGCCACCGCCAGCGCCGGGACAAGCAAGAGTGCCGGATGGCTGAAGTAGTTTTCATAAAGCTTGGTGGCAAAGTTCGTGTACCCCAGAAAGGCAACCGCTACCAACACAAGAGCCGGCCAGAGACTCTTTGCCATGTTTTTCCCCCTGGCTTGCAGCTCACCCAGGGTCTTGACCGCGATATAGAGGGCGCCGTGCACCGCGAAGAGCATGACGAACAATACGCCGGTCAACAGGCCATAGGGATTTAAGAGTGTCAAAAGCGAGCCGTGATAACCGGCTGCATCCATGGGGAGGCCGGCGAATATATTGCCGAAAGCAACCCCGAACAGAAGCGCGGGTAGAAAATTGCCGAGGAAAATAGCGGCATCCCACCCCTTCTTCCAACTCTCACCCTCCCCTTTGCCGCGGAACTCATAGGATACCCCCCGGATGATCAGGGCAAACAGAAGAAGAAGGAGCGCCGTGTAGAGATAACTGAACATGAGGGCATAGGTAGTGGGAAATGCGGCGAAGGTGGCGCCACCAGCGGTTACCAGCCAGACCTCGTTGCCGTCCCAGACTGGGCCTATGGCATTGATGAGTACGCGCCTTTCCCCGTCGCTTTTGCCGAGGAGGTAGTGGAGCATGCCGGCACCCAAGACAAAACCGTCGAGCATGAAATAGACAGCCCAGAGCACTCCCCAGAGCACAAACCAGATAATCTGAAATTCCATATTAATCCTCCTCTTATAAAGGTCTATCGACTCAAATAAAGTTATGAAACGAAGTTCTTCAAAAGCAGGCACCAGGAATTAAGCATCCGGCCCCTTTTTCGCAACTTTCGCCAGGAGATAAATATCGATCACCCCCAGCCCTCCGTAGAGCAGGGTGAAACCGGCAAGCGAACCTATAACCTGAACCATGCTGACTGATCGCGAGACCCCATCGGCGGTCTTCAGGACCCCGTAGACGATCCACGGCTGGCGGCCTACCTCGGCCGCGACCCAGCCGAGCTGCGCCGCCAGATAAGGTAATGGAATGGCCAGGAGCATGAGCTTCAGGTACAGGGTCCGGTCCTCGAGCTTCCCCCATCTAGACAGCACGAAGCCTAAAAGGGAAGCCAGCACCATCAGGGTGCCGATTCCCACCATCAGGCGGAAACTGAGGAATGTCGGCATTACCGGCGGCCGCAGTTCACGCGGGAATTCCTTGAGTCCCTTGATCTCGGCATTGGGAGAGTGAAAGGCAAGTGTGCTCACCATGTTGGGTATGCAGAAACGCTCTACAGCATTGCATTCCCCCTTTTCATTGGGAAAGAGGAACAGGTTCAACCCAACCCCACTTTTTGTTTCCCAGATCGATTCCAGGGCAGCGAACTTGGCCGGTTGGGTCCTGGCCACAACAACAGAAGAGTAATCACCGGACAGAAAGATGAGGAGCGAAGCAACGACCCCGAAGGTAGCGCCGATTTTGAAAGAGCGCTTGAAAAAGTCGATCTGGTTCCTCTTCAGAAGATGATAAGCGGCAATACCCATGACGAAGAAGGCGGCGACCATGTAGCCCGACAGCACCGTATGGACAAATTTGACAAGCCCGTAGGGGTTGGTGATAAGCGCCATGAAATCAATCATTTCTGCCCTGCCGTTACGCAGCGTATAACCAACCGGATGCTGCATCCAGCCGTTCGCGAGGAGGATCCAGAGGGCGGAGAGATTAGTGGCGAAAGCCACTATCCAGATAGAGAGGGCATGGACCTTCCGCGACACCTTGTCCCAGCCGAAGATCCAGAGGCCGATGAAGACCGACTCGAGGAAAAAGGCAAGGGTCGCCTCGATGGCCAACGGCGCGCCGAAGATGTCTCCCACGTACTTGGAATACTCGGCCCAGTTCATGCCGAACTGGAACTCCATGGTAATGCCGGTGACCACCCCGAGGGCAAAGTTGATAAGGAATAGCTTTCCCCAGAACCTGGTCATTCTCAGATAGGTCGTGTCATCGGTCATTACGTAGCGGGTCTCCATGTAAGCCGTCAGGATGGAGAGCCCAAGGGTGAGCGGTACGAAAATAAAATGAAAAATGCTCGTCACGGCAAATTGCAATCTGCTTAAGGTCAGTACATCCATACTCATCCTCCTCCTGTTTTTTGTTGACTATAAAAACGCTATAATTATACCAGAACCACAAAAAAAAGCTAATAAGACCAATTTTGTCTTAATTGCCGACAAAAAATTTTACTTTTTATATTCTCATCAATCTTCTGCCAGGTCCTTGATAGTCACATTTCCCAATATCTGCACTACCTCTCCCTGCACCTTTTTCCAGACTTTATGGACAGAGCATAACTCATCCCGCTCACAGGTGCCTTTGCTTATAAGGCAACGGTTCGGGACTATCGGCCCTTCCACAGCTTCCACCACATCGCGCAAGGTTATCAGGGATGCGGGTCGGCCAAGGGTAAAGCCGCCGCCTGTCCCCCGATAGGAATTGACTAGCCCCTGCCTGGCGAAATTCTGAAAAATTTTGGCAAGGAACGTCTGCGGGACCTCTGTAGCTTCCGCAATCTCACTGATGAGTGCCATCTTCCCCGCAGGCTTTCGGGCAAGATAGATAATCCCTCTAATTGCGTATTCGCCCTTGCGGGTCAGCTCCATCATATTCCAACCTTAAAGATCATTTTTGTCTTTTTATAAAGCATGAGGGGCTGCATGTCAAGCAAGAAAGTAAAATTAATTTTAGAGATGACTCCTGCAAATGAATCTGGCCGGAAGCGCAAACCTTTCCCATCCAGGCGTTGCCCATTTGCTTTTATGGTTTATAATTAAAACAGCCATCCGGATTGAGGGGAGGTTTCGACTCCCTTTCCATAATTTGTACGGGGACAAAAGATGCTCTTTTTAATTGCAGTGGCGACGATCTGGGCACTCGCTTATTTCCAGGCGAAATTGCCGGTATGGACAGTTGTACTGGCCCTTTTGACCGGTATCTGGACCGTCTTCGACCACCCCGGGACCAAGGTTTTCCTGGGTGTCTGGATCCTCTTTCTGCTTGTGGCCATCACAGTAAATGTGCCGGCGTTGCGCATTTTTCTTATCAGCAAGCGGTTCTATCTCCTCTTCCGGCAACTACTTCCTTCCCTCTCCCGGACCGAAAGGGAGGCCCTGGAAGCGGGAACGGTCTGGTGGGACGGCGCGCTTTTCAAAGGCAATCCTGACTGGGAAAAGCTCCTAAGCCAGCCCGTGCCGCATCTCTCCCTGGATGAGGAGGAATTCCTCGCAGGACCGGTGGAAGATCTATGCCGGATGCTGGACGACTGGCAAATAGTTGCCAAGCTCTGCGATCTTCCCCCTGAAGTCTGGCGGTTCATCAAGGAAAAGCGTTTTTTCGGGATGATCATCCCGAAAGATTACGGAGGATTGGGGTTTTCAGCCCTTGCCCATTCCCAGGTGATTGTCAAGATCGCAAGCCGCAGCGTCACCTGCGCGGTTTCGGTCATGGTCCCCAATTCCCTCGGGCCAGCTGAACTATTGCTTCGCTATGGGACAAAGGAGCAAAGGGAATACTATCTGCCGCGCCTTGCCCGTGGTGAGGAAGTCCCCTGCTTTGCCCTGACCGGACCGGAAGCGGGGAGCGACGCCGCCTCAATCCCAGATACCGGCGTTGTCTGCCGGGGCATTTTCGAGGGAGAGGAAATCATCGGCATCAGGCTCAACTGGGAAAAGCGCTACATCACCCTCGGCCCGGTGGCGACGGTAATAGGCCTTGCTTTCAGGCTTTTTGACCCGGAACATCTCACAGGTCCAAACGAAAACCCGGGGATCACCCTTGCACTCATTCCCGTAAACACTCCGGGGATAACCATCGGCAGCCGCCACTCCCCCCTCGGTATCCCGTTCCAGAATGGCCCGAACCTGGGGAAAGACGTCTTCATCCCTTTTGACTGGATCATCGGCGGCAAGTCCGGGGCAGGCCAGGGTTGGCGGATGCTTATGGAAGGGCTTGCAGCAGGCCGTTCCATTTCCCTGCCGGCCTTGAGCACCGGCGGTGGGAAGCTGGTCTGCCGGGTCGCCGGCGACTTTGCCAGGGTCCGCAGGCAGTTCCGCCTTCCCATCGGCCGCTTCGAAGGGGTTGAGGAGGCACTGGCGAGGATAGCCGGAAACACCTATCTGATGGATGCCGCCCGGACGATGACCTGCGGCGCCGTAGACCAGGGTGAACGGCCGTCGCTCATCTCCGCAATCGTCAAGTACCACTCCACCGAACGGCTGCGCAAGATCGTGAACGACGGCATGGACGTTTTGGGGGGGAATGGGATTTCCCTGGGACCGCGCAATCTACTTGGTCATGTCTACCAGTCGGTGCCGATCGGGATTACCGTCGAGGGAGCCAATATACTCACCCGTTCCATGATCATCTTCGGCCAGGGGCTGATCCGCTGCCATCCCTTCATCCTGAAAGAGATGCGGGCGGTGACAAATCCTGACGAGGAAGCGGGCCTGGCGGAGTTCGACCAGCTCCTTGCGGCCCATGCCGGCTTTACCATCAATAACGCCGCCCGCTCCCTCTTCCTCGGCCTAACCGGAGGGTACCCGGCAAAGGCCCCATCCGGACCGGCTCACCGATATTTCCAGGAGACTACGCGCCTTGCCGCTGCATTCGCCCTGACCACCGACATTGCCCTCCTTAGTCTTGGTGGCGCGCTGAAACGGCGGGAGCGGATTTCCGGCCGGCTGGCGGACATCTTCAGTCATCTCTACCTGATCTCCGCCCTCCTCAAGCAGTTCGAGGACCGTGAAAGGCCGATGGACGAACTGCCGCTTTTGCAATGGGGATGCGCTGAATGCTTCCGGAATATCAGGGAGGGGTTTGACCTGATTTTCCAGAACCTGCCGGTTCGGCCTCTGGCCTGGCTGATGCGCCTCTTCGTCTTTCCCCTAGGTCGCCACTTTTGGGGGCCGGATGATCTTGTCAGCCACCGTGTCGCCGCGATTCTTCTGGAGCCGTCGGCAGTGCGCGACCGCCTGACCGCCGGGATGTATCTCCCAGCGGAAAAGGAAGAACCCCTGGGGCGCCTGGAAGACGCCCTGCGTAAAGTTATTGCAGCGGAACCTGTGGAAAAGAAGCTTAAAGAGGCAATAAAAGATGGCCTGCTTAAGGGGGGAAAAGACGCTGAAGTTCTGGAGGCGGGAATTGCGCTAGGCATAATCACCGGCGATGAGGCGAATTCGTTGTTCCTCTCCTGGGAGGCCCGCCAGGAGGTCATCCGGGTGGATGATTTCCCTTCGTTCGAAAGATAGATAAAAAGCCTTTAGACATTAATTGATTGAAGTAATACCAGAATAATAAATACCCAACACATAAATTTTATTGCAATATAAATATTTAATCATTACCTGATTATATATTTACCTGGACAAGGTAATTACCACGGAATCTCGATTAGAAGCGGATGAGAATTCAATCTTTAGCATTTAAGAATTTCTTAGCGTCTCTTTATAATATCGACTGATTATCCGAATTTCCAAGGAGCATTAATGTCTCACAAGGATATATACAAGGCGGGAAGGCCGGTCTATATCGTAGACGGAATTCGCACCCCGTTTCTAAAGGCGCGGGGGAGACCGGGACCGTTTACCGCCTCTGATCTGGCGGTGGCAGCCGGCAAGGCGCTCCTTTTGCGGCAGCCTTTTCCTGCGGAGGAACTCGACGAGGTGGTGCTCGGCTGTATCATTCCCGGACCTAGCGAAGCGAACATCGCCCGGGTCGTGGCGCTCCGCCTCGGCTGCGGCAAGGGTGTTCCGGCCTGGACAGTTCAGCGTAACTGCGGCTCAGGTATGCAGTCGATAGACGCAGCCGCCATGGATATCGCCTCGGGCCGCTCTGACCTGGTGCTTGCAGGAGGGACCGAAGCGATGAGTCATGCACCACTAATCCTGAGCGATGCGATGGTGACGCTTCTGGGTGAATGGGGCCGCGTTAAAAGCAGATGGGCGAGGCTCCGCCTCCTCGGCCGGTTCCGCCCCTGCCATTTCCGACCGGTCGTCGCCCTGATCCAAGGCCTCACCGACCCGAATACCGGACATTCCATGGGTCAGACAGCGGAGATCCTCGCCCATAGTTTCCGGATCGACCGCGAGCGGATGGACGCTTACGCCCTGGAAAGCCACCGCCGCCTGGCGCGCGCCCATGACGAAGGGAGGCTTACGGAGATCACCCCCATCTATGATATTGACGCCAATTGCTACGACCATGACGAAGGGGTCCGGCCTGACAGCGACATGGCCGGCCTTGCCCGGCTCAAGCCGGTTTTCGATCCCCCCTTCGGCCTCATAACGGCCGGCAACAGCGCCCAGATAAGTGACGGCGCGTCATTGCTGATTCTGGCCAGCGCCCAGGCGTTGAAGAAATACTGTCTTCCTGTTATGGGACGGATCGTCGACAGCGAATGGGCCGGCGTGGAGCCCGATCAAATGGGACTGGGCCCGGTGCACGCGATGGCACCGATCATGAAACGGCAGGGTCTCGAAAGTGGTAACGTGGATTGCTGGGAGATCAACGAAGCGTTTGCAGCCCAGGTGCTCGCCTGTCTGGAAGCATGGCAGAGCCCGGAATATTGTCAAAGAGAACTGGGTCTCGATCTCCCTTTTGCCGCAATCGATCCCGATCGCCTCAACGTGGACGGCGGTGCAGTGGCAATCGGCCATCCTGTGGGAGCAAGCGGCGCCCGGATCGTCCTCCACCTCATCCATCTGCTTAGGCATAACAATGCCCGGCTGGGGATGGCAAGCCTCTGCATTGGCGGTGGCCAGGGCGGCGCCATGCTCATCGAGCAAAGCGGGGAGGTCCCAAGTGGCGCATGAAGGGGGAACATACCGACATTGGCGAATGGAGCTGGACAATGACGGGATCGCCTGGCTCACCTTCGACCACGCTGAGCGCAAGGTCAACGCCCTCTCCCGGGCGGCGCTGGAAGAGCTGGCACAGGTCCTGGATGTTCTTTCCCGGCAACTGCCGGCCGGTCTTGTGATCCGTTCCGCCAAGGCTAACGGTTTCATAGCCGGAGCGGACATCACGGAATTTACCTCCCTGGTCGATGCCGATCAGGCACTGGCGCTCATTCTGCACGGCCAGGAGATCCTCGACCATCTTGCCCGGCTCCCCTTCCCCACCGTAAGCCTCATTCACGGATTCTGTCTGGGTGGTGGCCTGGAGCTGGCACTCGCCTGCCGCTACCGAATTGCCGCAGACACCCCGGATACCCAGCTTGGTTTTCCCGAGGTGAAACTGGGTATCCATCCCGGCTTCGGGGGAACGGTCCGTCTGACCCGTCTGGTCACACCTTTGACGGCCCTGGAGATGATGCTGACCGGCAGGAGCATCGGCGCCCGCAAGGCGCGCAAGATCGGCCTGGTGGATTATGCAGTGCCAAAACGCCAATTCGAGAACGCCGCCCGGGCAATGGTCCTCCACTCCCCCTCCCCCAATAAACCGGGAATTATGCCCCGTCTTTGCGGCTTATGGTTCTTGCGGCCCTTTTTGGCAGGCTGGTTGAAACGCCTTACAGCCAAACGCGCCGATAAGAGCCGCTACCCCGCTCCCTTTGCCATCATCTCCCTCTGGGAACGGTATGGCGGCGACCCCGCCGCCATGTTCCGTGCGGAGGCGCATTCCATTGCCAACCTCTTACCCGGCAAAACTTCCCGCAACCTGGTCAGGCTCTTTCTCCTCCAGGAAAGGCTCAGATCCCTCGGCCGGGGAGGTGAACCCAGCCGCCGGGTCCATGTTATCGGCGCAGGTGCGATGGGAGGCGACATAGCCGCTTGGTGCGCCTTGCAGGGGTTACGGGTGACCATTCAGGATTTGGATCGCTCGCGCCTGGCAAAGGTGTTAATGCGCGCCGCCGCACTTTTCCGGAAAAATCTCCGAGAGCCACGCCTGGTGGAAGCGGCCCTTGACCGCCTCACCCCCGATATGGAAGGATACGGCTTAAGCCGGGCGGATATCGTCATCGAGGCGATCTTCGAAGACCCCGCAGCAAAGCGTGAACTATTCAGTAGAATAGAGCCGCGTATGCGGCCTGAGGCTATCCTTTCGACTAATACCTCGAGCATTCCCCTTGAGGAGCTGGCCGGGGCCCTGGCGCGTCCAGAGCGCCTGGTGGGGCTTCATTTTTTCAATCCGGTGGCAAAGATGCAGTTGGTGGAGGTAGTAACAGGCAGCATAACCTCCAAAGAGACTATCGCCAGGGCGACCGCTTTTGTAGGCTTAATCAGGCGCCTGCCCCTGCCGGTCACGAGTTCCCCCGGTTTTCTGGTAAACCGCATCCTGATGCCGTATCTCATGGAAGCTATAATCGTGGAAGCGGAAGGGATCCCCGCAATGGTGATCGACAGGGCCGCGGTAAAGTTCGGCATGCCAATGGGACCCCTCCTTTTGGCCGATACCGTAGGTCTGGACATCTGCCTCGCGGTTGCGCGCAACCTCTCCGGACATTTTAATCTCCAGCCGCCGAAAAGGCTTGAGGATCTGGTTTCCGCCGGCCAGCTCGGGAAAAAGAGCGGCAAAGGTTTTCACACCTATGAGCACGGCAAACAAGTCATTCCCATGAGAAACAGGGGGGCGATTCCTGCCGCCGATCTTGAAGAGAGGCTCCTTTTGCGGCTTCTCAACGAGTCGGTAGCATGCTGGCGGGAAAAAACGGCGGCTGATGCCGATCTCATTGATGCCGGGGTGATCTTCGGCGCCGGCTTTGCCCCTTTTCGCGGGGGGCCTTTGCGCCATATAAGGAGCGAAGGAGTGGCGTTTCTTCATGGGCGACTGAATACATTTGCAGAAAGGTACGGCAGCCGCTTTACCCCCGATGCGGGGTGGTCGGAGCTGCCGCCGGAGGATTCAGGAGGTTCATGACGCGACAGACCGATATCATTAGCCCTAGCATCGCACGGACATTGCCCGGGCTTTTCCGCGAGCGGGTGCTGCGCACGCCGGAGGTATGCGCCTACAGGAGTTTTACGGCGGAGGAGAAGTGCTGCAAGACCTTCTCATGGGGTGAAGTGGCAAGAGAGGCTGCCCGCTGGCAGGAGGCGCTCAGGCGTGAAAACTTGCTGCCCGGCGACCGGGTGGCGGTGATGCTTAAAAACTGCATGGAATGGGTGCTGTTCGACCTGGCCGCCCTTGGGCTTGGCCTGGTAACAGTGCCACTTTACGTCAAAGACCGTCCGGAAAATTTTACCTTTATCCTAAAGGAGACAGGGGCACGTCTCCTTTTGATCGAAGGGATTGAGCAATGGCGGCGTATCGAGAAGGTCAACAGCCATCTTTTGGATATCGAGAGGATAGTCACACTACAAAGGGTCTGCGAGAAGGATTGCGATCCGCGCCTGGCAGAACTCTCCGGGTGGCTGCCGGAAACGGGCGAAAACTTTTTCGTACATCCATGCAGGCCAACGGAGCTCGCCACAATCGTCTACACCTCGGGGACAACCGGTAAATCCAAAGGTGTGATGCTCTCCCATGCTAACATCCTGGAGAACGCCTATGCCGGATTAAAAAGGGTGAACGTCTATCCCGACGATCTCTTTCTCTCCTTTCTTCCCCTCTCCCACACCTTCGAACGAACGGTGGGTTACTATATACCGATGATGGCCGGCGCCTGCGTGGTGCATGTCCGCTCCATCGACAAGCTTAGTGAAGACCTGGTGACGGTCCGCCCGACCATCCTTTGTTCTGTGCCGCTCATTTTCGAGCGGATCAACAAAAAGATTATGCTGAAATTGGCCGAGAAACCAGCGCCGCTCAAGCATCTATTCTCAATGACGGCCAATGCAGGGTGGCAAAGTTTTCTCCATCACCAGGGGCGCGCCGGCTGGACCCCCATGCTTCCGGCATGGCCGCTCCTCAAATGGCTTGTGGCAAACCGGGTCATGGACGGACTTGGCGGCCGGATTCGGCTTGCGATCAGTGGCGGCGCCCGCCTGGCACCGCCGATCGCCGAGCTCTTCAACTCTATGGGAGTGAATCTCATGCAAGGTTACGGCCTGACGGAAACTGGACCGGTTGTCTCCGTTAACGCCCCAGACGATAACAAACCGGACACGGTCGGCCAGCCGCTGCCCGGGGTAGAGGTCATGCTCGCGCCAAACGGCGAGCTCCTAGTCCGGGGAGCGAACGTGATGCTTGGCTACTGGCGGAACAAAGAGGCGACAGAGAGCGCAATCGACTGTGACGGGTGGTTCCATACCGGCGACCTTGCGCGTATCGATGGAGATGGGCATATCGCCATAACTGGCCGCATAAAGGAGATTATCGTCCTCTCAAACGGCGAGAAAATCCCGCCGGAAGATCTTGAGACGGCCATCACCATGAACCCTCTTTTCGAGCAGGCGATGGTCGTGGGGGACGGGCGCCCTTTCCTGGCAGCGCTGGTGGTGCTGAACGACCGGCAATGGATTGAACTGGCAACACAACTGGGCATCCCAGCCGAGCAAAACGAAATACCCGACAATAGCCAGGTGGAAAAAACGCTCATTGCGAAAATCGCCCCGCAGCTTGCCCGATTTCCGGGTTATGCCCGCATCAGGCGGGTACACGCCTTCGCTTCCCCCTGGAGTGTGCAGGATGGATTGATTACCGCCACGCTGAAACTGCGCCGCAAAGAGCTGTTGGCAAGGTTTGTCGCGGAGATCGAGGCGCTCTATGCAGGACACTAATTCACTCACCCATTGTTTGGTCACCTATGGCTCTTTTTTAAAACCTTGCTTTTATCCGCCCTTTGCCGGGGTAGGGGAAACGCAAAACCTGCTGAATATACGGAAGTAATTGCCTATGCCTGAAAATTATTTACATTATGCCAGGATTATGCTAAGTTAACTAGTGAAGATTGTTAGGTTTTTACAATTTTAACTAAAGGATAATAATGTTCAAGGTAATCAGTAACGATATTCTGGCGGAGAATCTCCATCGCATGGTGATTGAGGCGCCGCGCGTGGCCCTGGCCCGTCGGCCAGGACAGTTCGTCATCATTCACGCAGATCATGACGCTGAACGAATACCTCTCACCATAGGCGACGCCGACCCGAAAGCTGGAACCATCACCATCTTTGTCCAGGCGGTCGGCGTGTCAACACGGAAGATCGTAGCTATCCCTGCAGGCGGTTACATCCGTGACGTGGCCGGGCCCCTCGGCAAGCCTACCCGACTGGGGGATTGGGAGAGGGTCGCCTGTGTCGGCGGCGGGGTGGGCGCGGCCGTTCTCTATCCTCTCGTAAAAGCGCTCTCTGAGAGAGGTAAACATGTTACCACCATCATCGGCGGCCGCTCCAGTCAGTTCATCATCCTGGCCGAAGAGATGGCGGCCCTTTCCGAGACCCTTCTCATCACTACCGAGGACGGAAGCAAAGGGCGGAAGGGTTTTGTCACCACAGTGCTCGCCGAGCTGATCGCCGATCCTGTCAACCCTCCCCAGGCGGTTTTCGCAATCGGACCGGTCCCGATGATGCGGGCAGTCGTCGAGCTTACCAGGCCATACGGTATTGAAACAATAGTCAGCCTCAACCCTATCATGATCGACGGCACCGGCATGTGCGGCGGCTGCCGGGTTGTGGTAGGGGGCGAGGTAAAGTTCGCCTGTGTGGACGGCCCGGAATTTGACGGGCATCTGGTGGATTTTGCCAGCCTCGCCGACCGTCTCACCACCTATCGCGAACAGGAGACGGCCCTCCTCAAGGCCGCATGCGCCTGCAAAGCTACCAAAGAGGTCGATAATGAGTGATAAACTGACAGTTAAAGAACGGTTAGCCATAAAACGTGTCCATATGTCCGAGCGCGACCCTGAAGAGCGGAGCCGCACATTTGATGAGGTGAATCAGGGGCTTTCCCTGGAACAGGCGGTCCTCGAAGCTAAACGCTGCCTCCAGTGCAAAACCCGCCAGTGCGTGAAAGGTTGCCCGGTAAGGGTGTCCATCCCCGAGTTCATTAATGCCCTGGCCGATGGGGACCTCCCCAGGGCAGCCGAGATTCTTCGGCGTGACAACGCCCTGCCGGCGATTTGCGGCCGGGTTTGCCCCCAGGAAACCCAGTGCGAAGAGCAGTGCGTATACAAGGCCAAGGGCGAGCCGGTCGCGATTGGCTACCTGGAAAGGTTCGTGGCCGACTGGGCCATTGCCCACAGCGATGAACTCACGCAGGAAGCGCTCGCTCCCGCAACCGGTAAGAAAGTCGCCATCATCGGCAGCGGCCCGGCCGGGCTTACTGCTGCCGGAGAACTGGCCCATAAAGGCCATCAGGTAACAATTTTCGAGGCCCTGCACGACACCGGCGGGGTCCTCCGCTACGGCATCCCGGAGTTCCGCCTGCCAAACACCATTATCGACAACGAAGTAGACCGCCTCCTCGCAATCGGGGTGACTATCGAGTGCAATGTTATTGTCGGCAAGACCCTTACCCTCGAACAGCTCCGGGAAGAGTTCGACGCGGTCTTTATCGCCAACGGCGCGGGACTGCCGGTTATGCTCAAAATTCCGGGGGAGAATCTGAAGGGTGTTTACTCCGCCAATGAATACCTCACCCGGGTGAATCTGATGGAGGCGGGACGCAATCCTCAGGCCCCCACCCCGATTATCCGGGGGAGACGCGTGGCGGTTATCGGCGGCGGCAACACGGCCATGGATTGCGTCCGCGTCGCCAAGAGACTCGGCGCCGAACAGGCAATGATCATCTATCGTCGCAGCGAAGCGGAAATGCCTGCCCGTGATGAAGAGATCAAACATGCCAAGGAGGAAGGTGTGGAATTTATCATGCTTACCGCCCCTGTTGGCATCACCGGCAATGCCTCGGGGTGGGTGGAATCGCTTAGCTGCCAGAAAATGGAGCTGGGAACGCCTGACGAGTCGGGACGCCGCAAACCTATTCCTCTTGCCGGCACCGAATATGACATCGCGGTCGATGTCGTAGTGAACGCTGTCGGCACGAGGGCCAACCCTCTACTCACCGCTACCGCTCCTGACCTTGTGTTGAACAAGTGGGGAAATATCGTCATCGATGAACACGGCACAACCAGCATTCAAGGCGTGTACGCCGGCGGCGACATCGTACGCGGCGGTGCCACGGTGATCCTGGCGATGGGGGACGGCAAAGAGGCCGCCGCGGCCATTCACAACTACCTTGAGACCGGTAAAACCTGTGCGGTTGAAGACAATGACAAAGGGACGGAGGAACAATGGTCAGATGATGACAAGCTGGTGATCGGGAGATGACAGCATTAGTCATGGGAGTGAAAAAAAACCTTTCAATTCTGCTTATTTTATCTCTTCTGATCTGTGCAATAGAGACGGCATCGATAGCCGCCTCCTTCAGAACATGTCTTGACGGGCACTATCCGAACTTTAAGGGGAGCCCGGCCGGATGGGGATATATGCCGGGTCCGGTAGAGCAGGAGGCCATCTGCCGGGCCGAGTTCGATGGGCCGGAATTGCAGCTCGCAGTAAGTGAGATCAAGGGTAATGAAAAGGACCCGGTCATCCAGGAGATGCGAAAACTTTGGATCATGGACCGGATTTATCGTCTGGACAAAGATGGTATGCAGGGATCAGTGTCGGTTTTCAACCGGAATATCGTGAGAAATCCGCCAAGGAACTATCTGGGGATCAAGACGGGCACCAAGCTGGAAAAGATCGCACACATGGATAGGGCCGCAAAACGTGAGCGTGTGCCCGACCTGCTGCATACCCTGGATCAGGGGAAAGCAGACAAAATCTATTTATTCCGGCGCACCGATGAAAGGTTGGCGGCAATATGCATCGAACCCAAAGAAGACGGCTCCTGCCGGGAGATAGTCCCGAAGCAAAAGTCTGACACGAAACCGGCCGAAGAAGAGGAAGGGGGTTTTAAACGTTTCATGAAAAAAGTAAAGAACTCCGTAACCGGCCCTTCCACGAAGGAAATTAGCGAGTTGAAGACGCTGGATTTTTACGGCGTAAGACTTTCCGACGCCTCCTACTCTTTTGACTACAAATTTTCCTATATCGGCTTTTTCGCCCGGATCTCTGATCGTGAGCCATTCGTTGTAAAAGAGTCACCCCAGTACATAAGGGATGTGTTCGGGGCGCTCATCAACCAGTTCGGCGAACCCGCGCTCAAGGGGAAGGAAATCATCCCTGGCAAACCGGGCGCTTCCACAAGTTACGCCTTATGGCTTACCGATGACGGCTTCCGTATCGACGCGGTCTGTGAAAATCCATCCGTTGACAACGGCATCTGCAGGGAAGGCCGTATTGCCGTTCGCCGGCTCTCACCCGCCCATCCCTCTCACACCACCGAAGGAGCCTCTTTCTTTGAGTGAAATAGATAAGATTACTCTTTCCTCACCTTTTGGCAATCATTTTGATTGCAACTCAGTATAGCTCAGGAGGTGGTCATGAAATACATCCTCGCCCTGGACCAGGGGACCACCAGCTCCCGCGCGATTATTTTCGACCACGACGGCAATGTGCGGTCGCTGGCGCAAAAGGAGTTCACCCAGCTATTCCCGCAGCCGGGGTGGGTGGAACAGGACGGCCTGGAAATCTGGTCCTCACAGGTCGGCGTGGCTGCCGAGGCAATGACCAGGGCCGGTTTGACCGCTTCCGATATCGCGGCTATCGGCATCACCAACCAGCGGGAAACAACCCTGGTCTGGGACAAGCATACAGGCCGGCCGGTACATAATGCCATCGTCTGGCAGGACCGGCGGACCGCAGCGGCCTGCGACTTTTTGAAAATCCGGGGTCTTGAGCATCTCTTCCGGGAAAAGACCGGTCTGGTGCTCGATCCCTATTTTTCCGGCACCAAGCTCGCTTGGATACTTGAGAATGTCCCCGGAGCGCGCAAAAGGGGCGAGGCGGGCGAGCTTCTCTTCGGCACCGTGGATACGTGGCTTCTCTGGAACCTGACCGGGGGCCGGCAGCACAAAACAGACGCAAGCAACGCCTCCCGGACGCTCATGTTCAATATCCATACTGGTGCCTGGGATGAGGAACTATTGGAGCTGCTCCATGTCCCTGTTGCCATGCTTCCGGAAGTATGCGCATCCAGCACGATATATGGAGAAACCGGCGGGGCTCTCTTCGCCGCCCGGATACCGATCGCCGGGATCGCCGGCGACCAGCAGGCGTCCCTCTTCGGCCAGGTCTGCACCACCCCGGGCATGGCCAAGAATACCTACGGCACTGGCTGCTTCATGCTGATGCATACCGGCGCCACGCCAGTCATTTCCCGAAACCGGCTACTTACCACTGTGGCCTGGCGGATCGGCGGGTATACCGAATACGCCCTGGAAGGGAGCGTGTTCGTCGCCGGCAGCGCCGTGCAGTGGCTGCGCGACGGGCTGGGGATCATCAACTCTTACGCGGATGTGGAGCAATTGGCGGCAACTGTCCCGGACAACGGCGGACTCTACCTGGTGCCGGCATTTACCGGGCTAGGGGCGCCCCACTGGGACCCGTATGCCCGCGGCATCATTGCCGGCTTAACCCGCGGCGCCACCGCAGCCCATATCGCCCGGGCAACCCTGGAGAGCATCGCGTTTCAGGTTGCCGACCTGCTCTGGGCCATGGGAGATGACTCAGGGACACCTCTCGCCGAACTGCGGGTGGATGGCGGCGCCAGCGCCAACAACCTGCTGATGCAGTTCCAGGCGGACCTGCTCGGGGTGCCGGTGGTCCGGCCGCAGATCCGCGAGACTACCGCCCTCGGGGCCGCCTACCTGGCAGGTCTGGCGATTGGCTTCTGGAGGGACCGGGATGAGATCTCTGCCCACTGGGAGCCGGAACAGGTCTTTATCCCGGCCATGTCCCAGGCGAAAGCAGACGGTTTGCGCAGACAGTGGCAACGGGCCCTGGATCGGGCAAAGGCATGGGCGGAATGAAGAAGGAGGAAACATGACGCGTAACGAGCTGCTGCAGAAAATAAAGGACCCGAAGCAAATCTGGGACATGATCATCATCGGTGGCGGGGCGACCGGCTTGGGCTGCGCCGTGGATGCAGCCAGCCGCGGTTACCGGACACTCCTCATCGAGCAGAGCGACTTTGCCAAGGCGACCTCGAGCCGGAGCACCAAGCTGATCCACGGCGGCGTGCGTTACCTGAAACAGGGGAACCTGTCGCTGGTGCTAGAGGCCCTACACGAACGGGGGTATCTGCTCAAGAACGCCCCCCACCTGGTGCACAACCTCTCCTTTGTGGTCCCTCTCTATGACTGGTGGGAAGGTCCATTCTACGGTATCGGCCTCAAATTTTACGATATGATGGCCGGCCGGCTCGGCCTCGGACCTTCCCGGCTTTTAAGCCGCGCGGAAACCCTGGAGCGGCTCCCGTCAATGGAGCCGGATGGATTGCGCGGCGGAGTGATCTATCATGACGGTCAGTTCGACGATGCCAGGCTGGCGATTTGTCTCGCCCAGACCCTGATTGACCTGGGGGGGACGCCGATCAACTACATGCAGGTGACCGGACTTGTGAAGACAGGGGGATTAACGGCGGGAGTTATGGCCTGCGACCTGGAAGATGGCCGTGAATACACCCTCAATGCCCGGGGCGTCATCAACGCCACCGGGGTCTTCACCGATGAGGTCAGGCGGCTGGACGACCGGGAGGCGCCCCCTGTCATGGCTCCGAGCCAGGGGGTGCACCTGGTGCTCGACAGCTCGTTTCTCGCCGGGGAGAGCGCCGTCATGATCCCGCATACATCGGACGGCAGGGTCCTCTTCGCTGTCCCTTGGCATGGCCGGGTTGTGCTTGGCACTACCGACACCGAAGTAAGCGAGGTTTCGCTGGAACCACGTCCGTTTAATGAGGAAATCGACTTTCTCCTTACTCATGCGGCCCGCTATCTCAAAAGATCCCCTACCCGCGCCGACGTGCTGAGCGCCTTTGCCGGCCTGCGCCCGCTGGTGCGGTCGGACGACGGCGGGGAGACATCTTCCCTCTCCCGCGCGCATACGATCATGATCAGCGGTTCCGGGCTGGTTACCATAACCGGTGGCAAGTGGACCATCTACCGGAAAATGGGGGAAGACACGATTAACCAGGCAGCGGTCGTGGCCGGGTTAGAAGAGCGACCTTCCGCCACCGCCGGACTCAGGCTCCACGGCTGGCAGGCGAACTCCGTGGAAAGAAACCCGTCTGATGTGTACGGCTCCGATACGGCCATGCTCCGCAAACTAGCAACTGAGAATCCTGACTGGGACAAGCCACTTCACCCCAACCTCCCCTACCGCGCCTGCGAAGTAATCTGGGCCGTTCGCCGCGAGTGGGCGCGAACCCTGGATGATGTACTGGCGCGGCGTACCCGGGCGCTCTTCCTCGATGTACGGGCGAGCATTGCGATCGCCCCGCTGGTGGCGGAGATCATGGCCCGCGAACTGGGGCGCGACGGGGCCTGGCAAGAGGCGCAGGTGACGGAATATTGCGACCTGGCAAAGGGGTACCTCCCTGCTTGATTGCCTGATTATTAACCTGATTCGCTTCTTTCCCTTTTGACATTTCAGGTTAAAAACGTTACAGTTAACCGTTTTTTATGACACCTTAAGCGGAAGGAAGCTAATAAACATGATGAAAACGAGCAACCTCAAGATCAAGAGTATCACCCCCATTATCGCCCCTGCCGACCTGCGCCAGGTCTTTCCCATATCCGAGGCGGGAAGCGAGTTTGTTAGCGCCAGCCGCGACCAGATCAAGAACATCCTCCACGGCAGAGACCCGCGTCTCATGGTCGTTGTGGGCCCCTGCTCCATTCACGACCCGAAGTCCGCCCTCGACTATGCGGAGCGCCTGGCTAGTCTCGCCAAACAGGTTTCCGACCGGCTCTTCCTGATCATGCGCGTCTACTTCGAGAAACCACGCACCACGATCGGCTGGAAGGGGCTGATAAATGATCCGGACATGGATGGCACACACCTCATCTCAAAGGGGCTAGGGATTGCCCGCGGGCTCCTCTGCAAAATGACAGAGATGGGGCTTCCGGTGGCCACTGAAATGCTTGACCCGATAACCCCCGAGTATCTTGCGGACATGCTCTGCTGGGGCGCAATCGGCGCCCGTACCACCGAATCCCAGACCCATCGTGAGCTGGCAAGTGGCCTTTCATTCCCGATCGGCTTTAAGAACGGCACAGACGGCAACCTGCAGATTGCCACCGACGCGATGATCGCGGCGCTCCATCCCCACTCCTTTCTCGGCATCAACCGGGAGGGGCGCACTTCTATTATTCAGACTACCGGTAATCCGGACGTCCAGATCGTCCTGCGCGGGGGTAAGAAACCGAACTTCCACCCGGAAGATATTAAAAAAACAGAGGAAATGCTGGAAAAAAACAAGCTTTTCCCCACCATCATGGTTGACTGCAGCCACGGCAATTCTGAGAAGAACCACGAAAAACAGCCGCTCGTCCTCGAAAACGTAATCGATCAGATAGTTGCGGGAAACCGCACCATTTCCGGGGTGATGATCGAAAGTTTCATCGAGGGGGGAAACCAGCCGATACCCAAGGACCTCTCCCAGCTCAGGTACGGCTTATCAATAACCGACAAATGCATTGATTGGGAAACGACCGAGCGGATCCTGCGGGAAGCCCACGGCCGGCTCAAGTCGTGCGGCGGACGACAACTTGCATAATTCTGTACAAAATAAAGCCCCGAATGGGGCTTTTTTTTGTGAATACAAAAATTAAGGTATCTTCTTTCAATCAATCGCTTCGAGGAAAGGAATCGATTTGCCCGTCCGGTAAGCCAGCGCCTGGCAGGTGGCGATCAAGTTCCCTTCCTGCTCCATTACCTTGATGTCGTAACTGGCGGTCCGTTTCGTGCGGCTCACCTCCCGCGCTTCCGCGCGCAACCTGGTCCCTTTTCCCGGGCTCGCCACATATGTCACGTTCACATTCAGTGCCACCGCCACCGTTCCGTCAGTCTGCGCCACAGTTTCGAACGCCTCGTCGATCAGGGCGTATATGGCACCGCCATGAGCCCGGCCGTAGATGTTGTTCATCCGGTCCGGCTCATAAGTCATTTCCACCGCCGAAAATCCTTCTTCCAGCTCCTTTAGCTCCATAGCAAGCGCCTGCGCAAAAGGCTCCCCATGAACAGCACGGTATATAGCTTCCTTAACTTTCCGATCCATAATACGACTCCTTGAAAAGCCTCTTGTTTAAGTGAAAGTCTTGCAAGGTTCCACCTTCATGCCGCATTGCGCTCTTCGAGAACAATCTTGAAGATAGCCGCTGCTGGGACAGCAAAGAGAAGGCCAAAAAAACCGAAAAGGGCGCCTCCAGCTAGAAAAGCGAAGATAACAACGACAGGAGAAATGGTTACGGCATTGCCAAGGACGATGGGGCCAATCACCTGGTCGATGGAAAAGCGGAGGCTGAGGTAGAAAATGATGACCTTAAGGGTAAAGAGGAGGCCGCCATGGGTAAGCGCGGTCAAACTCGTCATTACCCCTGAGGCAATCGGCCCGAAAAGCGGGATTAGTTCCAGCAAACCGACGGTTATGGCGAAAAAGGGCGCATAGGGGATATGAAAAACTAACCTGAAGGCAAGCCACACAACGGCTGTCGCAAAAACTACCACTATCGCCAGACCACGCAGATACCTGCCTATGAGAGAATCGATTCTGAAGATGAACCGCCGGATATTGCCATGGTTATCTGAGGGCACCAAGCTAAGCGCCCCATCGATCAGCCCTTTTCCCCCCGCAAGAAAGTAAACGAAAACAACAACAGTTAAGATAGCGTACGAGATGACATTTACCATCACCCAAGCCGCCTGCGCCACTCCAAGAGGGGAGTCCGGAAAAAGCCGCGTGCGTTCCAAAAGTTGTTGCGCCACTATGTTTGCATCGAACTCCCGGCCGAGAAAAGAGAATTTTCGCCCGCCAAAGAGGTTGGTGATAAACCAGGTGAGGTGTTCGGGGGCGTTTCCCGCCAGTTGCCGGAAGTTTTGCGCCAATACCGGCTCATTACGGTAGACGAGAAGCGTAAACGGTATGGTAAATACGAGAAAGAGCAGAAGGACACAGATGATGCGGGGGAGGTGCAAATGCCGCTCCAGTCGGTCAACAACGGGATTGAAAACATACGCCATGACAAATGCAAGGGCAAATGGAATAAGGACATACCGCAGCAGATAAACCACAATACCCGCGGTCAGAAGAGTGGCCGGAAATCGCCATGTTGCCTTTTCACTACCCCTGCTCCCCATGCAGTGTCCCCCAGGCTGATAATATCTCAATTACCTCATACCATATGGAACCCATCTTATAACGGATGTTCCCTTTAATAAAATAGTGCAAGGCATCTGAATAAACTTTATTAAACGATACGTTTGCGTCTTTCTGACAACTTTCTTTTAGTGGTTACATTAACCCCTTTGCATGGTAGTGAATCA
>Ga0326727_10002682_pt1 | contig 59563 bp, 49 predicted proteins | sample MB2enrmetagenome_FD_207643 | JGI IMG/M metagenome (GOLD analysis project Ga0326727, IMG submission 207643) | Lab enriched peat soil microbial communities from McLean, Ithaca, NY, United States - MB29MY | ecosystem: Environmental > Terrestrial > Soil > Wetlands > Peat | place: USA: New York... | reverse complement strand
CCCGCTGGGGGCGATAATCGCCCCCAGACCCCCCTGTCGGGGGGGACCGGGGGGCGTCACGCCCCCCGGCCGCCGGAGGCATTCTTCATAGCCCCGGCGAGTCACCCCACATAAGGAGCCATGATGAAAGACGCTTTGGAATTCGACCCGAAAAGCTGTTGGGACGCGTACGGCCAAGCCCCGCACCGCGCGGCCATGGACAATCTGGCCGGTCGTTATGTTGATTTCTTGTCCGCCTGCAAGACCGAACGCGAGACCGTGGCCTACGTCACCGGCATGCTGCGCAAGGCCGGCTTCGTGGAGCAGGCCACCGGCCCGATCAAGGCCAAGGCCGCTTTCCGGGTGTTTCGGGGCAAGACCGTGTGCATCGTGCGCAAGGGCGAACGGCCCCTGTCCCAGGGCTTTCGCCTGCTCGGGGCGCACGCCGACACCCCGCGCATCGACCTCAAGCAGCACCCGCTCTATGAGGATTGCGGCGTCAGCCAGGCCAAGACCCATTACTACGGCGGTATCCGCAAGCACCAATGGCTGGCCAGGGAGCTGGCCCTGCACGGCGTGGTGGTGAAAAAGGACGGCACGGTCGTGACCGTGACCATCGGCGAAGACCCCAAGGACCCGGTCTTCTCCATCCCGGACCTCTTGCCGCACCTGGCTTACAAGCAGGTCGAACAGAAGCTGGCCGACGCCTTCGAGGCGGAAAAGCTCAACATCATTCTCGGCCACAGCCCGGCCAAAAAGAATGCGGACGCCAAGGACGACAAAAACGGCAAGCTCATCAAGCGCCGGGTGCTGGACATTCTGAGCAAAAAATACGGCATCGTCGAGGAAGACCTGTTCAGCGCCGAGCTCCAGGCCGTGCCCGCCGGACCGGCGCGCTACGTCGGGCTGGACGCGGCCATGATCGGCGGCTACGGCCAGGACGACCGGGTGTGCGTGTTCACCGGCCTGGAGGCGCTGCTCACCGCCCAAAAGCCGCTATACACCCAAATCGTGCTCTTCTGGGACAAGGAGGAGATCGGCAGCGAGGGCTCGACCGGGGCCAAGTCGCATTTCTTCGAATATTGCCTGGAAGACATGATTCTCGGCTGGGAGAAAAACGCCCTGGCGCGCGAGATCTACGCCCGCTCCAAGGCGGTCTCGGCCGACGTGCACGGCGCGCTCGACCCGGACTACCAGGAGGTCCACGAGAAACTCAACGCCGCCATGCTGGGGTACGGCCCCTGCTTCTGCAAGTTCACAGGCCACCGGGGCAAGGTCGGGGCCAACGACGCCCATCCGGAATACGTGGCCTGGCTGCGCGGCGTGCTCGGCAAGGCCGGCGTGCCCTGGCAGATGGCCGAACTGGGCAAGGTCGACCTCGGCGGCGGCGGCACGGTGGCCAAGTTCCTGGCCGTCTACGGCATGGACATCATCGACTTCGGTCCGCCGGTGCTGTCCATGCACAGCCCCTTCGAGCTGACCTCCAAGGCCGACGTGTACGCGACCATGCTGGCGTATAAGGCGTTTTTAGAGAGTTAGGAGACAAGAGAACCTGGGAGAACCTTTTGTTCACAAAAGGTTCTCCCAGGTCTTCTCCCCTACCCCTTCCTCAAAACAATTTCTGTCCCAATCCCCGACTTGGTGAACATCTCCAAAATCAGCGAGTTCTCCACCCGGCCGTCGATGATATGGGCCTTTTCCACGCCGCCGTGCACCGCTTCCATGCAGCAGGTGATTTTCGGGATCATGCCGCCCTTGATGATGCCCGTCTCCATGGCCTCCGAGGCGCTGCGCAGATCGAAAGAAGGGATGAGCTCGCCCGCCGCGTCCAGCACTCCGGCCACGTCGGTCAAGAGGATCAGACGCTTGGCGCCGAGAGCCACGGCCACGGCTCCGGCCACGGAGTCGGCGTTGATGTTGTAGGTGCCGCCGGCCTCTCCCACGCCCACGGGGGCGATGACCGGGATGAAATCTTCTTTCGCCAGGGTGTGCAGCACCTTGGTGTTGACCGCGGTGACTTCGCCCACCCGGCCGAGGTCGATGATCTCCGGCGGCGCGTCCTCGCGCGGCTGGACCATCTCCAGTTTGCGCGCCTGGATCAGCTTGCCGTCCTTGCCGGACAAGCCGACGGCGTTGCCGCCGTGCAGGTTGAGCAGGTTGACGATTTCCTTGTTCACCCGGCCGACCAGGACCATCTCCACCACGTCCATGGTGGCCTCGTCGGTCACCCGCAGTCCCTGCTTAAATTCCGAGGCGATGCCGAGCTGGGTGAGCATCTTGCCGATCTGCGGGCCGCCGCCGTGCACGATGACCGGATTGACGCCGATGTATTTGAGCAGGATGACGTTTAAGGCGAAGCTCTTCTTTAAAACCTCGTCCTTCATGGCGTTGCCGCCGTATTTGATGACCACGGTCTGGCCCTGAAACTGGCGGATAAACGGCAGCGCTTCGAGCAGAAGCCTCGCCCTGGCGTGTTCCTTGTCCATCTCAATGTCCTCCGTGGCCCGAGAAAATAATTTGAAGGCTCCGGTAAAACAAAACCAGAACCATTGTTTTTTCCCCAGGGGGCTGCCGCCCCCGGCCCCCGCTTTTGATGAGCAAGGGCTGCCGCCCCGGCCCCGCTCTCAGCTCACCGCCGTTTAGAGGATGTAACGGGTCAGGTCCCGGTCCTCGATGATTTCAGCTAAGTTCTTGCGCACGTACTCGCGGTCCACGGTCACGTTTTGCCCCGCGCGGTCCGGAGCCTCGAAGGACAGGTCCGAAAGGATTTTCTCCATGATGGTGTAGAGTCTGCGCGCGCCGATGTTTTCGGTTTCCTCGTTGATGCGTTGGGCGCAGGCGGCCACTTCTTCCAGGGCGTCCCCGGTGTAGTCCACGCCCACGCCCTCGGTGGCCAGCAACGCCTTGTACTGCACGGTCAGGGCGTTCCTCGGTTCGGTCAGGATGCGCAGGAAATCGCCCTTGGTCAGGGCGGTCAGCTCCACGCGCAGGGGGAATCGCCCCTGGAGCTCGGGGATGAGCTCCGAGGGCTTGGAGGTATGGAAGGCGCCGGCGCCGATGAACAGGATATGGTCGGTTTTGACCATGCCGTATTTGGTGTTCACGGTGCAGCCCTCGACCACGGGCAACAGGTCGCGCTGCACGCCTTCGCGGGACACGTCCGGCCCCTGCCCCTGGTGCTTGCCGCAGATCTTGTCCATTTCGTCGATGAAGATGATGCCGGTCTGCTCCACGCGCTCCTTGGCCGTTTCCGAGACCTTGTCCATGTCGATGAGCCGGGAGCTTTCCTCCTGCAACAAGATGTCATAGGCCTCGCGCACGGTCAGTTTGCGTTTCTTGCGCTTGCGCGGGAAGACCTTGCCGAGCATGTCCTGGAACTGCATGCCCATGTCCTCCATGCCCGGCATGGCCATGATTTCGACCTGGGGATTTGCGGTCTCGACTTCCATTTCCACGATTTTTTCGTCCATCGCCCCGTCGCGCAGGAGCTTGCGCAGCTTTTCCCTGGTGGTATATTCCGCCTGGAACGGTCCTTCTTTGCCCTCGCCCGCGGCCTCGGGCAGGGTAATGACCCGGCTGGGAACTTGGTCCGGATGCGAGCCGGGCAAAAGCAAATCGAGCAGGCGTTCCTCGGCCAGGCGTTCGGCCTTGACGTGCACCGACTCCATTTCTTCCTTGCGGACCATGGACACGCCGATCTCCATGAGATCGCGGATCATGGACTCCACGTCGCGGCCGACATAGCCGACCTCGGTGAACTTGGTCGCCTCGACCTTGAAAAAGGGCGAGCGCGAGAGCTTGGCCAGGCGTCTGGCTATCTCGGTCTTACCCACGCCGGTGGGGCCGATCATGAGGATGTTTTTGGGGGCGATCTCGTCGCGCAGCCCAGGTTCGATCTGCCGGCGGCGCCAGCGGTTGCGCATGGCGATGGCCACCATGCGTTTGGCCTGGTCCTGGCCGACGATGTATTTGTCGAGTTCGGAGACGATTTCCCTGGGTGTCAGGGTGTCCATGATTCCTCCGGAAGAGTGCGATTGTCGCCTTGCTCTCGCCCCGCGCCGCTTGGCCTTGCGGCGGCAGGCCGCGCGGGCCGCGGCCTTGGCACGTTTAGCGGCGCGTTTGGCGGCGAGGTGGATTTTCCCTGTCACGGCTTGGCGGGCAGGGTTTCCATGACGATGTTGTTGTTGGTGAAGATGCAGATCTCGGCGGCGATCTCCATGGCCTTGCGGGCAATGTCCGCAGCCGCAAAATCCGTGTTGCGGGCCAGGGCCCGGCCCGCGGCCAAGGCGTACGGGCCGCCCGAGCCGATGGCGGCCAGGTTGTCGTCGGGTTCGATGACGTCGCCGTTGCCGCTGACGATCAGGATGGCGGTCGGATCGGCGACCACCAGCATGGCCTCCAGGCGGCGCAGGTATTTGTCTTTGCGCCAGTCCTTGGCCATTTCCACGCTGGCCCGGGTGAGGTTGCCGGAAAACTCCTCGAGCTTGGCCTCGAAGCGCTCGAACAAGGTGAAGGCGTCGGCGGTGGCCCCGGCGAAACCGGCCAGAACGCGGTCCTTATGCAGCCTTCGCACCTTGCGCGCGCCGTGCTTGATGGCCACGCTCTGGCCCAGGGTGACTTGGCCGTCTCCGGCCATGGCCACGCCGCTCGCGTCCTTGACCGCCAATATTGTGGTTCCACGCAGTTCCATGATATGACTCCGTCGGGCCGGCCTTTGGTCGGTCCTTTTCGATACGAGGCGGGGCGAGGCGAGGCCTGGCGGCTCGCTCGTTTCGAGCGTGGCAATCTACGTTTTTTCAGGCCGGATGTAAACGCGGCCAAGTCGAGGCGGGATGGACCGCGAAAGTTTGCGCGAGTTGCGCCGCATCCCGGGTGTGGGCCCGAGCATTGCCGCCGATCTGTGGTCGCTCGGGATACGCGGGGTATCGGATCTGCGCGGGTCCGACCCGGAGGCGATGTACGCCGAGCTGTGCCGCCAGGCCGGCAAGAAGCTTGACCGCTGCCTGCTGTATGTGTTTCGCTGCGCCGTGTATTTCGCCACGCAGGCTTGGCCCGAGGCGGAGCTGCTCAAATGGTGGAACTGGAAGGACGCTCCGACGAAAAAATTGCATCCGGAACTTGACAGCGACTGATTTGGCAGATAGGCTTTACGGCTCTGGACGGGCCGTTAACTCAGGCGGTAGAGTATCTGCCTTTTAAGCAGAGAGTCGCTGGTTCGAGCCCAGCACGGCCCACCATACCGCGTCCCCATCGTCTAGTGGCCTAGGACGTCGGCCTCTCACGCCGATAACACCGGTTCAAACCCGGTTGGGGACGCCAAGAAAATTCAAGGACTTAGGAGAAATCCTGAGTCCTTTTTTATTGCCTGACACGCCGATGCCCCAGGAGCAATGGGAATAGTATTTTGCCATGCCAGGAGGCATGGACCGCTTAGAACGTGTAACTGACGGACAGTTGACCGCTTACCCCGGTGCTGCCGGCCCCGTCGCCGACCACGCCGTTGCCCCTGGCCGTAAGGCTGAAGGAGCCGCGCTGCACGGTGACGCCCAGACCGGCTTTCATGAGGTCGTGGCTGTCGAAGGCCGATTTCTGGCTCACGGAGAAACCGTACAGCGAACCCGTGCTTTCGACCTGGGGATCGCCAAGGACGCGCTCATAACCGAGGGTGAGCTCGGGCGTTATGCTCCAAGCCCCCAGTTGCCGGCGATCGAGACTGACAACAAGATCGGCCAACAGGCTGGACGAGGTGTTGTTCAGGCCGTGGACATTCAGGGCCAGCTCGCTGCCGGACTCGGCGAAGCCGCCGAGGGTTTCGTCGGTCACGCGAATGCCTATTTTCGGCGTGATGGTGACCGGAGCCAGGCTGATAACGTAGCCAAGGCCGGCCCGGCCGCTGAAAACCGCGCCGGTGGTGCTGCCTGTCGCCGCGCCCAGGCCCCCGCCCAGGGCGCGCTGGCTCTGGTAGTCGACATACCCCGCATCCCCGCGCGCCTCCACGAAGGGACCGGCTTCAAGGCTCCGAAACCCGTAGCGGGCGCCGATCGTGGCCAAAAAAGTGTTGACCGTGGCGCTGGCATCGGCGCTGCCGACCCACCCCCAATTATAGCCCGCGCCGAGACTGACGCAGGCCTGCTCGGTCAGGCGGTGCGTGGCTCCCATGACCGCTCCGGTGCTGGTCTCCGTGCTGCTTGCCGCTCCGGTCGGGCCGGCGGACCAAAAATTGCCCCCCAGGCCAGCCAGCCAGACACGGGTCTGGCCCACGGGGAGATCGCCGCTGATCGCATAGGGCGCGAGCGCCTCCTCGATCCACTGCGGCTGGCGCAACAGATACGAGGCGGCATCGGCATGCACCTGGCCGCCGACCTGCGACTGGACGCCCCCGAGCGTTCCCAGGTCCACGCCCGACTGCAGATAGTAGTTGTAGGCGGTATAGTTGCCCGACAGCGGGGAGTTCTGCAGCGCGTTCAACAGCGCGGCGCCGGAGGCGGCGTTGCCGGCAAACCCGAATTGTCCGGGCAACATCTGATAGGAGACCATTTTGGCGCGCAGAACGTAGATGTCCGCCTGGCTGAGTCCCAACCCTTGGGTCAAATAGGCTTGCATCGACCCGTAAGAAGCGGTCACCTGGTCGAGCGCGGCTTGGAGATAACTGGGGTCAACGCCCAAAAGCGGGGTCAGGTTCTGCCCCTTAAGTCCAGGCACCGCCGCCCATATGGCCGCCGCCTGAGAATTGATGGTCCCGGCTCGATAGGTATTAGAGGCCAGATAGTCGTTCATGACGGTTGCCGGCGCCACCCCGGCGATACTTTCCAAGATGGCTGCCGTCCATCCGGTGCGGTCCTTACCGTCTGAACAGTGGAACAAATCAGGACCGGGGTCATGGGCCAGGGTCAGAAGGGCCGTGCGAAATCCCATTTCCTCGTTCGGATCGGTGACAAACGTTCGGTAACCGCTTTGACCCGTGCTGAGCACGGACGCCATGCTGAAATTCGTGAGGAGGTATGACGGCGGACTTGGAGTGTCAAAAATATTGACATTGGTATACAGAGCTCCAGCCGGCACCCTGTCGGGCGTCGCCATGATCTCCGCTGGAGTCCGCAAATCGATATCCCGGAATATATGCATGGCGGAGAGGGTGGTCCAATCCGCGTCGCTCAAGGTCAGGACACTGGAACGATAAAAGACCCCGGTTCGCATCACGCCGAAGTTGGCGGTCGGGTTGGCGTATCCGGTGCCTCCGTCGCTCGCCGAGATTCCCGCCAGGTCTCTGAAATTCGGAGCCGACAACAGGATCGGCGTTGTAATCGCCTGCTGCGCCGAAGCGGGCAAGGCGGTTAAACACAGCGCGACGGCAATGGTGCAAAGCAACACGTTTCGGCGCGAGACCGCCTTGACAGCCGGCATCCCTAACTCCTTTGCGCCCGCGGTTCGCCGGTTACCCCGACAATAATCCGGCGATGGCGGCGTTGTATGTGGCGGGCGTGGTGTAGCCGATCGCGGCCAGGTAGAACGGCGCGGTTGAGGCCGTGATGGAGTTTTGCGGGGCGCCTTGGAACTTATTGTTGACGTAGGCGGCCAGGGTGACCGGGTTGGTCAGAATGCTGGCGTAAGTGGCGGCCCAGTCCTGGGGCGTGGCCAGGCTTTGTCCGTAGGTCTGGGCGTAGTCGTATTCCTTGCCCCAGGCGGGCGCGCTCGATTGGAGGTTCAGGTTGTAAGTCGTTTCGTCGAGCAGGGAATAATTCTGGGGATTATAGCTGTAGATCTGATACCCGGGATTGTTGCCGAAGACCGGTGAAATCGAGGGGGTGATGCGCACCAGATCGGCCGCCCCGGGATAGGCGGGAGAGGTTATGATCCGAAAGTCGTCGTTGTGGATGTGCGCCATGAAGGTGGCCGCGACGGTCGAGCTGTATTGCAATTCCAGCGAGACGAATTCGTTGTTGAAGTTGTCGTCCAGGAATCCCGAGTAAGCGGCCACCCCGGTCTGGGCGTAGTTGCTGGCCGAGGTGCCGGGGTCGTCTCCGACCGGGACGTGGGCGACCACGTAGACCTGTTGGTTATTCTGGGCCGACTCGGCAAGCTCCGAGGAGAACCAGGACATCTCCGCCTGTCCCGCGCTGGGATCGCCGTACGGCTGAGGAAACCATAAATTGTCGTTGAGCACGATGTATTTCAAGCCCGTGGGGCCGTTGGGCTCCACGGCGTAATACCCGGCCGCCGACCAGCCCGCGCTGAAGGCGGCCTGGTCAGCGCTGTCTTTGAAAAAGGCCTGGGAGAATATGGGGGTCGTGATCGACAGATAGGGATCGCCGGGTTGTGAGCCGAAGGGGCCCAGGGCGCTGTCGCTGTTGCCGTCGGCCATGATCACCGTGGCGTTCGGGAATCTGCTTTCAATCTCCTGGGTGAAGAACTGTATGGTTTTCTGGATGAAGGAATCGACCCCTGCCTGGCTGGTGTCGCCGGTCAGGGCGGCGTATTGCTGGTTGAAATTATGGCCCAGAACATCGCCGGGGTAGATGATGGTCGAGACGTTGCCCGCCGTCGCGGCCATGCTGTTCAGGGCCGATTCGAACAAGGCGTAATTGGTGTCGCTGCCGTAGGAAGAATAGGTGGTCATTGTCGATGAGGCGAAAATGCCCTTCCAGGCGGACTCGGGCGAGGCGGCCAGGGCCTTGACCAGGGTCGGGTCGGCGAAGGGATCGAGATGCACGTCGCCAAAGAGGAGGAAATCGCTGGAGTTGCCTGTCTCGCTCATGCCCGCTTCCTCCCTGGTTACGCCTATATTAGAAGACTTTTTTATTTTTCAACCAGCCTCGTTTTTTTGTCAAGTTCAATGGACACATTTTCGAAATCGCACCGCTGTCCCGGCCTAATTTGATATAGATTCCCATCCATTGGGATGCGACGACCTTGATCCATCGCAGGTCACGATTTTCCTGCTATGAAAGGCTCAAAAAGCAACGTCTCGATTATCCTGGTAAAATAACAACATTACCCCCTCCTGACAATGTCCTGTTCTCTGAGATATTGCCAATATCCCGTATAATTGTAATAATAGATTTCAACCAGATCTACGCATGATAACAAAAAAATAAGAAAACATCGTTTCCCAAAAATTAAATTTGGAGAGAGCATGAAAGTCAGGGATGACATGATCAGGGAAGATGTGTTGCGGCTGGTAGCGTCAACGCGCTGGTACCATTCATACGAAGTTTATCCTGGTGTAGTGACCCCGGGCGTGTTGGACGTTGATCCGGATACGACGTTGAATAGCCTTGGCTTTCCCAAAGATGTCGCGGGAAAAAATATTTTGGAAATCGGCGCGTTCGATGGCCCTTTCACCTTCGAACTGGAGCGGCGCGGAGCGATTGTCACGGCCATGGACATCCAGGACAAAGAAAAAACCGGATTCGCCGTAGCTCACCGGATAAAACGCTCCCAAACTAAATATATCCAGTGTGATGTGACCAATCTCAATCCATCCGAGCACGGAAAATATGATATTGTTGTGTTTATGGGTGTCTACTACCATATACTGCACCCTCTATTGGCCTTTCAGAACATATACGATGTTCTAAATGAAAGCGGCATAATGTTTTACGCCGGTCATATACTTGAATATAGCTACAAAATAGACAGCGAGATGGCAAAATACGAGAAAGAATTGAAGTCCCTGGTGGACAAGATTCCAATAACTCTTTTCGTCCCCGAATTGTTTGGCAAGAGATGGAGTAATTGGTACATTCCCAACTTGCTCTGCCTGCGAGCCTGGCTGGCGACGGCCGGTTTTAAGATACTGGAGGAAAGGGTGCACGAGGAAAATTCCGGCATGTCTGGCCTGGCCATGAAAAGAAACGGTTTTTGCTTGGCCCCTCGTTCGAACGAATATCACTGGCAGGGAATTGCCAGCCACAAGGATGAGTTGAGTTCATTCGGACGGATTTTGTTTTTCGGCGCGGGTGGCCGATTCCTGAGCTTACTTGACGAAATTAACGCGACGATACCCCACGAGAGAATATTGGGCATCGTTGACAACGATCCCGTAAAACGCGGAACGCAATTTGCCGGTTTTCCGGTCCACGCTTTTGACGAAATCCCCCAGCTCAAACCGGACCTCATGATAGCGACCACGGCATTTTACCCCCTCGTTGTTGAGGAATTGGACGAAATGAAGATAGTCAAAAACCTTTCCTTTGAGATTCGCTATGTCGATTGCCGTGGTTCGGCCTTACCGATGACCGAAAGCGGGCATGAAGTTTTTTAAATTTTTCAGTTTGATGACCTTTTCCACCGGAAATCCACGCAACAAAAATCCCACGCCGTTTGTGAAATATTTCCCAAATAGGTCGAATTCAAAACCATCATTGTCTTTTCCCTCACGGTAGCCTGCCCGGACCTTGCCAAGGCACGACCGAGGCCAATTCGATCGGTATCTCGCAACATGGCGCGCACGGTGGAAAAATCCGCTCCGCGCACGCATCCTCCTGAAGCGCGGGAGTCTTTTTTGCCTTTATGCCTTCGTTGACACAATGATCCGGTTGAATTATTTTTTATAAACCCGTGATCGTCGGCAACCTTTGACCCTTCCCGCGCTCGTCGCGGCACCAGGAAGGATCCGTATGAAGATGAAGGTTGTTCCCGTCGCCGAAGCCGTGGGCAGCGCCCTGCCCCACGACCTCACCCGCATCGTTCCCGGCGCGTTCAAGGGCCGGGCCTTCCGCAAAGGCCACGTGATCAGGCCGCAGGACATCGAGACGCTTTTGGCCATGGGCAAGGAGCGCATCAGCGTTTTGGAGCTCGGCCCGGACATGGCGCACGAGGACGAGGCGGCCCTGCGCATCGCCTCGGCCTGCGCCGGCCCCGGCATCAGCTTGACCGAAGTCTGCGAGGGCCGGATCAATTTCACGGCCACCGCGCCGGGACTGTTCAAAATCGACCTGAATCTGCTCGCCGCGGTCAATTGCGTCCCGGAAGTGGTCCTGGCGACGATCCATACCAACCAGTACGTGCAAAAAGGCCGGGCCCTGGCCGGAACCAGGGTCATCCCCGTAGCCGTGCCGCAGTCCGTCCCGGTCGAGGTCGAACGTTTGTGTTCCGGCCGGATCCTGTTGCAAGTCAAGGCGCTCGCGCCCGCCAAGGTCGGCCTGATCGTCACCGGCAGCGAAGTCTATCACGGCCGTATCCAGGACGGGTTCGGGCCGGTGGTGCGCCGGAAATTTGCGGATCTGGGCTGCGAGATCATCAAGCAGACCCAGGTTTCCGACAGCGTGGAGATGACGGTCGCGGCCATCGGCGACATGCTCGCCCAGGGCGCGGATCTGATCGTCTGCACCGGCGGCATGTCCGTTGACCCCGACGACCAGACCCCGGCTTCGATTCGCGCCGCCGGGGCGCGGATCGCTTTCTACGGCGCGCCGGTCTTTCCCGGGGCCATGTTCCTGCTTGGCTACCTCGGCGGGGTCCCGGTCATGGGCCTGCCCGGCTGCGTCATGTATCACCAGGCCAGCATCTTCGACCTGATCCTTCCTCGGGTCCTGGCCGGGGAACGCCTGGAGCGCGAGGACGTGGCCGCCCTGGCCCACGGGGGCTTTTGCGCTTCCTGTCCGGAGTGCCGGTTTCCGGTCTGCCCCTTCGGCAAGGGCGCCTGACGGTCGGCCTTGGATCCCGTGGCCGCCGCTGTGGAGGAACAATAAAGGCACGACTTCGCTCCAAAGGATTTCAGGGCGCGGGAGGGGGGAAGGGCACCGCCCCCCCGCAACGCCCCCTTGCCCTGAACAATGCAAGTTGGGGACATACAAGGAGGAACAGGATATGATCGCGAAATCGCTTGTAGTGAATGGCGTCGCCAGGAAAGCCGTGGTGGGCGCGGATTATTCCCTGGCCGACTACCTGCGCGAGCAACTGCACCTGACCGGCACGAAAGTCGGTTGCGGCCAAGGCCAGTGCGCGGCCTGCAATGTCATCCTGGACGGCAAGCTCATCCGCTCCTGCGTCACCAAAATGAGCAAGGTGCCAGACGGTGCCGAGATCATCACCATCGAGGGCGTGGGAAACCCGGCCGACCTGCACCCCATCCAGCTGGCCTGGATCGCCCACGGCGGCGCCCAGTGCGGCTTTTGCAGCCCGGGATTCATCGTCTCAGCCAAGGCCCTGCTTGACGCCAACGCCTCCCCCAGCCGCGAAGAGGTGCGCGACTGGTTTCACAAGCACCGCAACGCCTGCCGCTGCACCGGCTATAAACCGCTCACGGACGCGGTCATGGACGCGGCGAAGGTTCTGCGCGGCGAGATGAAAAAAGAGGCGCTCATCTTCAAGATTCCGGACGACGGCCGCATCTGGGGCACCAAATTTCCCCGCCCCACGGCCGTGGCCAAGGTGACGGGCACGTTGGACTTCGGAGCGGACCTGGGGCTCAAGCTGCCGCCCGGGAGCCTGCGCCTGGCCCTGGTGCAGGCCGCCGTGTCCCACGCCAACATCAGGTCCGTGGACGTCTCGGCGGCCGAGAAGATGCCGGGCGTCTTCCAGGTGCTCACCCACAAAGACGTGAAGGGCAAAAATCGCATCACCGGCCTGATCACCTTCCCGACCAACAAGGGCGACGGCTGGGACCGGCCCATTCTGTGCGACGAAAAGATCTTCCAGTACGGCGACGCCATCGCCATCGTCTGCGCCGACACCGACGAACATGCCAAGGCGGCCGCGGCCAAGGTCACGGTGGACCTGGAGGAGCTTCCGGCCTACCTGAGCGCTCCGGCGGCCATGGCCCCGGACGCCATCGAAATCCATCCCGGCACGCCCAACGTTTACTACATCCAGAAGATCGCCAAGGGCGGGGAGACCGGCCCCATTTTCGCCAAGGCCGCAGCGGTGGTCGAGGACGATTTCTACGTGGGGCGCCAGCCCCATATGCCCATCGAGCCGGATGTCGGCTTCGCCTATATGAACGACGAGGGCAAGCTGGTCATCCATTCCAAGTCCATCGGCCTGCAGCTGCATGCGGCCATGATCGCCCCGGGCCTGGGCGTGGACCTGGAAAAACTGGTCCTCGTCCAGAACCCGACCGGCGGCACCTTCGGCTACAAGTTCAGCCCGACCATGGAAGCCCTGGTGGGCGCGGCCGCGATGGCCACCGGCAAGCCCTGCTTTCTGCGCTACAATTACAAGCAGCAGATGCAATACACCGGCAAGCGCTCCCCGTTCTTCGTCAACTTGCGCCTGGCCGCGAACAAGGATGGCAAGCTTCTGGCCATGGAGTCCGACTGGACCGTGGACCATGGGCCTTATTCGGAGTTCGGCGACCTGTTGACCGTGCGCGGCGCCCAGTTCATCGGCGCGGGCTACGACATCGCCAGCATCCGGGGCGAGGGCCGCACCGTGTGCACCAACCACGCCTGGGGATCGGCCTTCAGGGCCTACGGTTCGCCCCAGAGCCTGTTCGCCTCGGAATCGCTCATGGACATCCTGGCCGCCAAGCTCGGCATGGACCCGCTGGAGTTGCGCTATAAAAACGTTTACCGCCCGGGCGCGACCACGCCCACGGGCCAGACCCCGGAAGTTTACAGCCTGCCCGAGATGCTCGACCTTTTGCGGCCCAAGTATAAGGCCGCCCTGGAAAAGGCCAAGAAGAACTCGGACGCGAAAGTCAAACGCGGCGTGGGCATCTCCATCGGCATCTACGGCTGCGGCCTGGACGGCCCGGACGCCTCCGAGGCCTGGATCGAACTCAACCCGGACGACACGGTCACGGTCTATAACTGCTGGGAAGACCACGGCCAGGGCGCCGACGCCGGAACCCTGGGCACGGCCCACGAGGCCTTGCGCCATGCCGGGTTCACCCCCGACCGGATCAAGCTGGAGTTAAACGACACCAGCAAGGCCCCCAACAGCGGCCCGGCGGGCGGCAGCCGCTCCCAAGTGGTCACCGGCCAGGCGGTCAAGGCCGGGGCCGAAGCCCTGGTCGCAGCCATGAAGAAGCCGGGCGGCGGATACCGGACCTACAAGGAAATGGTTGCGGACAAAATCCCGGTGAAATATACCGGCAAGTGGACCGCCCCGGCGAGCGCCTGCAACGAGAACGGCCAGGGCAATCCCTTTGCCGTCTATATGTACGGCGTGTTCATGGCCGAAGTGGCCGTGGACGTGGAAACGGGCCACACCACGGTGGACAAGATGACCTTGGTCGAGGACGTGGGCAAGATCAACAGCCGCCTGGTGGTGGACGGCCAAAACTGGGGCGGCCTGGCCCAGGGCATCGGCCTGGCCCTGACCGAGGACTACGAGGACATCCAGAAGCACGCCACCATGGCTGGGGCGGGATTCCCCTACGCCAAGATGATCCCGGACGACATGGAGCTTATCTACGTCGAGACCCCGAGGCCCGAGGGACCGTTCGGCGCGGCCGGGGTGGGCGAGATGCCCCTGACCTCGCCGCACGCGGCCATCGCCAACGCCATCGCCAACGCCTGCGGCGCGCGCATCAAGCATCTGCCCGCGCTGCCGGAAAAGGTGCTGGCGGAACTGAAGAAATAAGCGCGCAAGACGACCGGACCGGCCGGGAGTACGCCCTTGGGTCGTGCTCCCGGCCGTTTTCCCTGAAAGGATCGGCGCATGGACCAACAGGAACTGCGGGACCTGGAAGCCCGCTGCATCCAGGAGGAGCCGCCCCGCTGCCAGGCGGCCTGCCCCATCGGCCTTGACGCCAGGACTCTGTGTGCGGCCGTGGCCGCCGGCGACACGAGCCGGGCCTGGGCGGTCCTGCTGCGGCACATGCCGTTGCCCGGCGTTTTAGCCAGGATATGCGACCACCCATGCGAAAGTCAGTGTTTGCGCAATCAAGCCGGAGACCCCATCCGCATCGGAGCGCTGGAGCGGGCCGTGGCCGGCGTCGCCGCAACGCGCGCCCGGGTTCTGCCCATGCCCAAGCGTGCCGGCAAAACGGCCGTCCTCGGGTCGGGCCTGGCCTGCCTGGCCGTGGCCTGGGACCTGTGCGCCAAGGGCTTTGCCGTGACCCTCCTCACCGGCGCGAAAACGCTCGGCGGCCGGCTCGGCGAGTATCCCGAGTCTTTATTGCCCAGGGCGGCGGTTACGGCCGAGATCGAACGCCTGGCGTCACTGGGCGTGACCTTCGAGACCGGCCTGGACCGGGGCCGGCTCGATCCGAAGCGCCTGCTCGCAAGCTTTGACGCGGTCTGCCTGGGCGGCGACGATCCGGCCAGCAGCCATCTCCCGCCGGAGGCGTTTGATCCCGAGACCATGGCCGCATCCGAGCCCGGCCTGTTTTGCTGCGGGATAGGCATGGGGGGCGGAGCCTATTCCCCCATCGGAGCCGTGGCCCAAGGCCGGAAAGCGGCCCTGTCCATCGACCGCTTCCTGCAAAAGGTCTCTCTCACCGCCGGACGCGCCGGGCAGGGCCGCGCCACGCGCCTGTACACGAACATCGAAGGCGTGGCGGCGCTTCCCGCCCTGGCCATGGCCGATCCCGAGGCGGGCTACTCGTCCGCCGAAGCCGCCGCCGAAGCCGCGCGCTGCCTGCAGTGCCAGTGCCTGGAATGCGTCAAGGCCTGTCCTTTCCTGGAACATTACAAGGCCTATCCCAAGATCTATGCCCGGCAGATCTACAACAACGCGGCCATCGTCAAAGGCCAGCACACCGCCAACGTCCTGATCAACTCCTGCATGCTCTGCGGCCTGTGCACCGAATTGTGCCCGGAAGACTTCCCCATGGCGGCCACCTGCCTCGATGCCCGGCGGGACTTGGTCGCCAAGGGCAAGATGCCCCCTTCGGCCCATGAATTCGCCTTGATGGACATGGAATTTGCCCAAAGCGAAGCCTGCTTTCTGGCGCGCGGCGCGCCGCTCTCCCCTGGGGAGGGGAAATGCCGCCGCCTCTTTTTTCCCGGCTGCCAGCTTTCCGCGACCAAGCCCGAGGCCGTGACCGCGGCCTACGCCGCCTTGAGGGAAATCTTCCCGGGCGAGGCCGGGATCATGCTCTCATGCTGCGGCGCGCCCGCGCGCTGGGCCGGCCGCGAGGATCTCTTCGACGCCTCCATGGCGCGCTTGCGGTCTTTTTGGGAAGATTCGGGACGGCCGGAAATCATCGCCGCCTGCCCGGCCTGCCTGAACATGGTCGAGGCGGGCCTGCCAGGGGCCAAGGCCACCAGCCTGTGGGAGGTGCTGGACCACAGCGACCTGAGCTTTCCCAAGCGTTCGTCCGAGGCGGCCCTGGCCGTCCACGACCCGTGCACCGTCCGGGAGAGAACACAAGTCCGGGAAAGCGCGCGGCGGCTGCTTTCCCGGTTGGGCGCATCCTGTGAGGAGCTTCGCTTCAGCGGAAAGAGGACCAAATGCTGCGGTTTCGGCGGGCTGTTGTCCGAGGCCGATCCGGACCTGGCCGCCACGGTCGGCTCCAGGCGGGCCGCCGAGAGCCGGGCCGATTTCGTCACCTACTGCGCCATGTGCCGCGACCGACTGGCCAAGTCGGGCAAGCGGGTCCTGCACCTTGCGGACCTGCTCTTTCCCGGCCCGGACCTCGATCCGGCCGCCTTGCCGCCGGTCGGCGTCTCCCGGCGCCGCGAGAACCGCGCGCGCCTGAAGCGGACCGTGCTGCGCGAAATCTTCGGGCAGTCACCCCCCGAACCAGGGGCCGGGCTTATCCTGCACCTTGCGCCCGAAGTCGCGGCCGTGCTGGAAAAACGGCGTATCCTGGAGGACGACGTGCGCGCGGTCATCGCGCACGCCGAAAGCTCCGGGAAAAAATTCCGCCACCGGCAAACCGGACGTTTCCTCGCCTGCCACGGGCCGGCCAACGCCACCTTCTGGGTGGAATATTCCCCGGCGGACGACGGCTTTGCCGTGCACAACGCCTATGCCCACCGCATGGCGCTCAAGGAGGGGCGATCATGAGCGAGATCATCGCCTACGGAGCGCCGGACGCGGACTGGGTCTGCGCGGCGTGCGACCGCCCCCTGGCCCCGGCCCCGGCCACCCTGACCTATCTGGGCAGCGATTTCGCCGTTACGCTCATGCGTTGCCCGGATTGCGGCCTGACGCTTATTTCCGAGGAGCTGGCCCTGGGCAAGATGCTGCGGGTGGAAAAGCTCCTGGAGGACAAATGACCGTGGGCATTCTCCACGGGTCCGCCCCCCGGCCGTACGAGAGCGGCCACATGCGCCGCCTGCTCGGCCCGGCCCTGCGGCCCGGCGGCCTGGCCCTGACCAGGCAGGCCCTGGCCCTGTGCCGGCTGCCTGGGGGAGCCAGGGTTCTGGACCTGGGCTGCGGCCCAGGAGTTTCCCTGGGATACCTTCGCCAAACGGCCGGCTGCCGGGCCGTGGGCCTGGACCCCTCCCCCGTCCTTTTGGCCGAGGCCGCCGGGCTCGGGCCGGTCCTCACCGGCCGAGCCGAAGCCTTGCCCTTTGCGGACGGCTGCCTGGACGCGGTGCTGTGCGAATGCGTGCTCTCCCTGACCCGGGACAAGGACGCCGCGCTTTTGGAATGCGCCCGGGTCCTGACCCCGGGCGGATGGCTCATTATCAGCGACGTCTACCGCAAGGACGGCCCGGAAACAGCCGCCCCTCCCGCCTCCCCGCCCTATCCGGCGGACGGCTGCCTGCGCGGCGCCGAGCCCCTGGAAGAAGTTTTCGCGAGACTTACGCGCGCCGGGCTCTGCCGGAGCTTTTTTGAAACGCGCGACAAGGACATCAAAGAGTTGGCCGCCCGGATCGTCCTGTCGGACGGTTCCCTGGAGGCCTTTTGGGACTCCGTCTCGCCGGGTGGTTCGGCGTGCGGCGGGGGGTACTCCGCTCCCGGCCGGGTAGGCTATTATCTTCTGATCGCCCAAAAGGACGCTGCCCGATGAACGAGACCCGGATACGCATGATGGAGCTGGCGGCTCAGGGCTTTTGTTGCAGCCAGATCCTCATTGTCTTGGCCCTGGAAGGCCGGGGAACGGACAATCCGGACCTGGTCCGGGCGGCAGGCGGCCTGTGCCAGGGTGTGGGCTGCTCGGGCGAGGCCTGCGGGGTCATGACCGGCGGGGCCTGCCTGCTGGCGCTGTACGCCGGCAAGGGGACGCCCGCCGAGGAGCGCCACCGGCTCTACCCCTTGCTGCTCACGGAATTCACGGACTGGTTCAGGCAGAGCGTGGGCGGGCGCTTCGGCGGGATACGCTGCCTGGACATCATGGGCGGAGAGTGCCCGGCCCCGGACCCGGCCGTGTGCGGCCCGCTGCTGGCCGAAGCCTACGCCAAGGCCATGTCGCTTCTGCTGGAAAACGGCTTGAATCCCGCCCTGGGCCGCGAGGAACAAAATGCCTGACAGCCCGCCGCAAGACATTTTGTTGCGCACCGGGGGCGGCATGTCGCCGCCTGACGCCGCGGCGGGCCACGCTGAGAGAACCGAAAGCCTCTGCCCGGTCTGCCTGGGCCGTTTGCCGGCCAGACGGGTGGCGCGCGACGGCCAGGTTTTTCTGGAAAAGCGCTGCCCCCAGCACGGAACGTTTTGCACGCCCATCTGGCGCGGCCAACCGGCGTTCGGCGCCTGGTTCCGGCCCAAAACCCCGTCCTATCCGCCGTTTCCGGCCACGGCCAGGGGCGCCGGCTGCCCCTTTGACTGCGGCCTATGTCCCGGGCACGGCCAGCATACCTGCACTCTGCTGGTCCTGGTCACGACCCGCTGCAACCTGGCTTGCCCGGTGTGCTTCGCCTCGGCCGGACAAAGCCGCGCTCCAGATCCCTCCCTCGCGTCTCTTGAAACGCTCTTCGGCGAGCTTATGGCATCGGGCGGCCCGTGCAACCTACAGCTTTCCGGCGGCGAACCGACCGTGCGCGACGACCTGCCGGACATCGTGCGCCTGGCCAGGGCGGCCGGATTTACCTTCATCCAGATCAACACCAACGGCCTGCGCCTGGCGACCGAGCCGGACTACGCCGCGCGTCTGGCCGAGGCCGGCGCAAGCTCCGCCTTTCTCCAGTTCGACGGAACAAACGACGCGATTTTCACGGCCCTGCGGGGGCGGGCGCTTCTGGCGGGGAAGCTCGAAGCCGTTACGCGCCTTCACCGGGCCGGAATCGGCGCGGTCCTGGTGCCCACGGTCAAACCAGGAGTCAACGACCACGACTTGGGGGCCATTTTACGCCTGGCCGCGAGCCTGTCTCCGGCCGTCCGGGGCGTGCATTTCCAGCCGGTCAGCTATTTCGGCCGCTATCCCGGCCCCCCGGCCGCTGCCGACCGGATCACCCTGCCCGAGATCATGCGCCTGCTCGATGTCCAGACCGGGGGCGCGGCCAGCCCGGCCCATTTCAATCCGCCGGGCTGCGAGCACGCCCTGTGCTCTTTCTCGGGAAAATACCTGGTCCAACCGGATGGGACGCTGACCCCCCTGTCCCGGTCCGGGCCCTGCGGCTGCACGCCGGGGAGCGCGCCCGAGAGTGCGGCGGACGGGGCCGAACGGGCCAAAAGCCAGGTGGCCGCGAACTGGATCCTCCCGGCTTTACCCGATAAGGCGGTCCACGCGCCGGGCCGGACACCCGACGGCCTGGACCTTTTCCTGGAAAACGCGCGGACCCGTATCCTGACCGTCTCGGCCATGGCCTTCATGGACGTCTGGACCCTGGACCTGGATCGCCTTCGGGGTTGCTGCATCCATGTCGCCACCCCGGACGGCCGGCGCGTCCCGTTTTGCGCCCATTACCTGACCGCGATGGACGGGACCAAGCTCTACCAGGACCCCGGCGAGGGGCGGCTTTAATGCGAAAAACCCCGCTCGACGACTGGATCGCCGCCCGCATCGGAGCGCCGCTCACGCCGGAAAACCTTGCCCGGTACCAGGCCGCCAAGCTGCGCGAGACCGTGGCCTTTGCGGCCGCGAACAGCCCGTTTTACCGGGAGCGCCTGGCCGGGATCGGCCCGGAAAGCGTCGCCGGCCCGGCCGACCTGGCCCGGTTGCCCTTCACCAGCCCGCGGGATCTGCATGAACGCGGGGCGGACATGGTCTGCGTCTCCCAGGGCGAAATCGTCCGGGCCGTCACCCTGGCGAGCTCAGGCACCACCGGTCCGCCCAAACGCCTTTTTTTCACCGGCGCGGAGCTTGAGGCCACAGTCGATTTTTTCCACCACGGCATGTCCACCTTCACGCGCGCGGGCGACAAGGTTCTCATCCTCATGCCCGGCGACCGGCCCGGCAGCGTGGGCGATTTGCTCGGCACGGCGCTCACGCGCCTTGGGGCCGTGGGCCATCTGCACGATTTGTCTTTGTCCCCGGACCAAACTCTTGACCTCATAGAGGCCCAGGGCTTCTCCGCCATGGTCTGCCTGCCGGTCCAGGCCCTGGTCCTGGCCCGCGCGGCCGCGCGGCGAAATCGCCCCCGCCCCCTGGCCAGCGTCCTGGTCAGCGCCGATTATGCGGCCGCCCCGCTGCTGCGGGAAGTGGAGCAAAGCCTGTGCGGTCGCGTCTATGCCCACTGGGGCATGACCGAGACCGGCCTTGGCGGCGCGGTGGAATGCCTGGCCAAGGCCGGCTGCCACCTGCGCGAGGCCGATCTGTACCTGGAAATAGTCGACCCGGGCAGCGGCGACCCTTTGCCCGACGGCGCGACCGGCGAGATCGTCGCCACCACCCTGACCCGGACCGGCATGCCGCTTTTGCGCTACCGTACGGGCGACCTGGCCCAAATCGTCTCCGCGCCCTGCCCCTGCGGCAGCCGCTTGCGCAGGCTGACCGGTTTTCGCGGCCGGACGGCCGACGTCGCCCCCCTCCGCGGCGGGGCGTCGGTATCCATGGCCGAGCTGAACGAAGGTCTTTTTTCGGTGCCCGGCCTACTGGATTTCACGGCTGTCTTGCGGCAAGACAGTGGCGGGCAGACCCTGGAGCTCGCCGTGCGCATGGAGGCGGGGGAAGCGGACCTCGCCCCGGTTATCCGGACGGCCCGAAGCCTACTCACTTCCAAGCAGAGCCCGGCGCGCGTTCATGCGCGGGCCATCCCGGATGACGGTCCGCCCCTGGCCCGGCTCGGGAAAAGAATGTTGGCGGTCATGGGGGACGTCCCAGAGATATGAAACGCTTCCTACAGGAACTGTGCGGCCTGCTCCAATCGGGTCGGGACGTGGTTTTGGCCGCCGTGGTCGGCCACGCCGGTTCCACCCCGCGCTCCTCCGGAGCCAGGATGGCCGTTCTGGCCGACGGCAGCATCCACGGCACCGTGGGCGGCGGCATCCTCGAGGCCAAAGTCATCATGCTCGCCCCGGAGCTTTTCGCGCGCGGCGGGGCCAGGTTGCACGAATTCGTCCTGACCGGCGACCAGGCCGATTCCCTGGGCATGGCCTGCGGCGGCAACGTGACCGTGTTTCTCGAACGCCTCGGCACCGACGAAGAAACCCTGGCCCTTTTCGCCTCCCTGGGCAGGGAGTTGGAAGCGGGCCGCGCGAGCGTCCTGGTCACGGACCTGGAAGGTCCGGACGAGTCATTGCGCGTCCTGGCGAAACGCCTGGTCCTGGGCACCGGGCTGCCGGACGGCACGCTCAAACCGTCTTTCCTGCCGCGCCTGGAGCGGGCCGAAGGCGGCCTGCGCCTCTTAGAACCGTTCGTTCCGCCCTTTAGCCTGCATATCGCCGGGGCCGGGCACGTGGCCTTTTTTACAGCAAAACTGGCCGCACTGACCGGATTTTGCGTGCACGTCCTGGACGACCGCGCCGAATTCGCCAGCCGGGAACGTTTTCCCGAGGCCAACTCCGTGCGCGTCCTGACCAGTTTTGAAACCTGTTTCGAAGAAGGGCTCGGGCCGACCGATTTCGTGGCCATCGTCACCAGGGGGCACCAGCACGACACGGCCGTCCTGGCCCGGGCTCTCACGACGCGGGCCGGATATGTGGGTATGATCGGCAGCCGGCGAAAACGGACCGCCACTTACGCCGCCCTGCTCGCGCAAGGCTTTTCCAAAGCCGAGCTTGCCCGGGTGCATTGCCCGATCGGGCTTGGCATCTTCGCTGAAACGCCCGAGGAGATCGCCGTGAGCATCGTGGCCGAACTAATCAAAATCCGGGCCGGATTGCCCGGACAGCCAGGAGAAAATCCGCAATCATGACTCCCGAACGGCTTGCGGCCATCGTCCCCGCGGCCGGGCTCGGCAGCCGCATGCGGGCCGTGAAGCCCCTTCTCCCCCTCGGCCCGCAAACGGCCCTGGCGCGAGTGGTGCGCCTCTTCCGGGAGGCCGGCGTTTCGGATGTCGTGGTGACGGTAGGCCACGAGGCTCAGGCCGTCGCGGCCGAAGCCATGGCCTGCGGGGTCCTGGTGGTGCATAACGAAAATTATCTTGCGGGCATGTTTTCCTCGGTCCAGGCCGGAATTTCGGCCCTGCCGGAAGAGGTCGAGGCCTTTTTCGTTCTGCCCGTGGACGTTCCCCTGGTACGGCCGGCGGTGCTTCGCCTGCTGGCTCAGGCCCTCGGCTCGGCCCAGGCGGGAGTCCTGGCCGCGCGCCCGACCTTTCGCGGCCGGCCCGGCCACCCCCCGCTCATCAGCCGCCTCGCCCTGCCGGCCATCCTCGACCATGCGGGGAACCACGGCGGACAAGGCGGCCTGGCCGGAGCGCTGGCCATGCTCCCTGGCGGCGTCCTGGACGTCGCGGTCTACGACGCGGGCGTGCTGATGGACATGGATCGGCGAAGCGACTACCGGCGGATCCTGGCCCGGCTTGAGCGCCTGGAGGTTCCGACCCGGGCCGAGTGCGCCGCCTTCCTGGCCGGCATGTCCGGGCGCGGCCTGGCTCACGCCCGGGCCGTGGCCAGGTGCGCCGTGACCATGGGCGAGGCCGTCAACGCGGGCCGACCGGCGCCGCGCCGCCTCGACCTGGAGCTGGTGCGCCACGCCGCCCTGTTGCACGACATCGCCAAGGGCAGCCCCGGGCATGAGGCCGAGGGCGGCCGCCTGCTGGCTGCCTGGGGCTTTTCGCGCGCGGCCGAGGTGGTGGCCGCCCACCGCGATCCGGTCCCGACCGAGGGCGAACCGGTCAACGAACGGGAGGTGGTCGCCTTGGCGGACAAGCTCGCGCGCGGCGCTCGTCCCGTCTCCATCGAAGAGCGCTTCGACGAAAAATTGCGCCGGTTCGCCCACGATCCCGAGGCCGTGGCCGCCATCTTGCGGCGGCGGGACAACGCGCTTCGGGTCAAGGCACGGATAGAGGCGGAAACCGGGAGATTGCTTCAGGATATCTTGTCACGGGAGACCTGAGTTGGAGACGCTCATTTATCTGCTGCGCCACGGCAGCATCCAGGGCACCGAAATCCGGCGCTACCTGGGACAGACCGATGTCCCCCTGGACGAGGCCGGCCTGCGCCAGGCCAAGTGGTGGCGCACGCGGCTGGGACGCGGCCGGTTTTCGCGGGTCTACGCCAGCGACCTCTCCCGGACCATGGACACGGCCAGGATCGTGGCCGGCAAGGAAACGCCGGTCATCGCCGTGCCGCAGCTTCGGGAAATCAATCTGGGTTCCTGGGAGGGACTCAGCATCGAAGAGGTCAGGCAACGAGAACCGGAACTCTACGCCGAGCGCGGCCGCGACATCGCCGTCACCCGCGCCCCCGGCGGCGAGAGTTACGCCGACGTGCTCGCCCGGGCCTATCCGGTTTTCGAAAAGATCGCGTCCGAAGCCAAGGACGAAGTCCTTATCGTCAGCCACTCCGGGACCATCCGGGCCATCCTGTGCGAGCTTTTGGGCATGCCCCTGCAAAACGTCTTCCGCATCGCCGTGGACTATGCGGGCTTAAGCCTGCTTGCGCCCCGGAATGGGGGGTTCGTTCTGACCGCCCTGAACCAGAGCCCGCCAGCGGCGTAAAAGCCCCTCGCTTTCATGCAAAGACTGCCTTATTTGCCAGCACCCATGCCGCGTTCTCATGTTTTGATCGAGTCGCACGTCTCGCAGCCTGGGCGCGGCGGAGTTGCCCGGCGTGTTGCCTGAGCCGGATCGGCGAGATGAGGGGAGGACGCTCAATGAAAACGCCTCGTCCTTCCGGGACGAGGCGTTGTTGGTAAAGACCTTACGGGGCTTCAGACTCATGTGCGGCGCGCGATGACGGTTACTCCGTCTGGTTTGCCCGGGCTGATGGGGTTTATTGCCCCCGCTCCGAGGCCTCGTGTTCGGCGCTGCTTCCGTCTTGCCTACTTTGCATCCAAATGGCCCATTGGAATTCCCTCCGCTGAGGTTGCTCAAGTCGAGCCTCGAACACGATTGAATAATATTCCGGGGGAAGCCTCCTGTCCAGGGGAAAGGTGGAACGAACAAAAAAAACGGCGCCTGAACAGACACGTCGGCGCATGCTCCGCCATTCTTGCAACTTGGCAATGTCCAGGCCTTGCCCTGTCGGGCGAGAACCCCGTGCACAGGCAACCGATGAGGTACAGCTTGACCCTGCCGATGCGGTCGGCCAGGCGTCCGGCGATGGGCAGACACACCATGAGCACGGCGGCGGCGATCATCACGGCGTTCAAGGACGTAGCCCGGTCGACCTTAATGCTCTGCGTGAGGCAGGTGATGGAAAATACGGCGAAGACGTTGAAGAACACGCCGTCAATGAAGCGGGCGCCCATGCCGGATTCAGGGCATCAGGAAACAGCTTCCAAGAACGGCCAACCTCATGCTTTTCGGAACGTAAGCCGCCCAGGCCGCAGGAGCACAAAGTGGAAAACTTTGTGCTCCAAGTAATAAAAGCCGGAATTAATGTCCTCTTTCCAGGGGGCTTCCGTCCCCGGTCCCCGCTGAATGAGGCAGGGTTTTGTTCGCCCAAGGAGGTTACCAGCCTGCCGCCTGACTTTTTTTAAATAAATCTAATATTTTAGTGTAATATTGATCGTCTTGCTCGGAGCGTCCAGACTGAATTTGCTTTTGTCGAAGTTCGGAAATCCGGGGGGTTCGTTCGACAGGCCGTACCCCTTCTTGGGAATGCCGAACACATTTTTTTCCAGTTTTCCGGAAGAGTCCTCGTCGTGGAAGACGGCCACGGCGTAAGTCCCGTAATCCATATCCGGGAAAACGGCGACGGCCTTGCCGTCCTTGATCGCGATCCGGGCTTTTTGAACGGCCTTGGCCGTTTCATACGGGAATCCGTCTGGGCCGCTGAACACGCTGGCCATGGCCATGCCCGCGCCGTTCTTGAAGCCGGTCATAACCACGGTGAGAGAGCCCTTTCCGCCGGCCGCCAAGACGGCCGAGGCCATAAGCAACGCCGCCAGCAAAAAAAGTGTCCGCTTCATAGGTCATCCTCCTTGTTCTTTGAGCCGGTCCCTCCCGAAGAGTTCGGGCGTGAAAAAACCGTGCAAACCGAAAGGCACATGGTGTTTCAAGCGCGCCACGAAAAGCGGCCGGCCGGACACGTCCCTCGCGTCAAGCCCCACCACATCCGTACGGCGGCTGGCCGCGTCGAACACCAGCGTCACCACGCAGCCCTCGTCTTCCGGGCCATGGTCCCGGTAGGGAATGAACACCGCCTCGCCCGGGTAGCCGTGCGGTCCAAAATCGTGCGACGCCGCTACCCCGGTTTCCACGTCCAGCCGCGTGACCAGCTGTTGCAGCCCGTGCTCCATGTGGGGCGGGTTGCTCAGCATATAGACGTAGCGGTGACGAGCGGCCGTGCGCCTGGGGTCGACGCGCGGGAACTCGTTGGCGTTCCCGGCCTGAAAAGGCCGGCCCTCCACCTTGCCGGAATCGGCGTCGACGACCAGGCGTGTCAAGGCGGCCATGCCCTTGGCCGGCCAGTCCGAGTACCGGTAGGCGCGCAAGGCGCCGCCGATGGTGATGAAATCGTCGTAGCGCGCCGCGTCCAGGACCACGAACTCGCCGTCGTCGTACCCGCCGGCGAAATGGAATTGGAAAAACGGCTCCGTCTCCAGCCATTTGGGCTTGACCGCGCCGTCGCGCGGCACGATCAGAACCAAGGTCGGCCGCCCCGCGTCCCATTTCAAGGCACCGTCGAAGCTTGAAAAACCAAGGAGCATGGACAGGGGGTTGAGCACCACCGGCCCCAGGCAGAAGACCAGGTAGCGCCCGGTCAGCACGAAATCATGGTTCATCACCGGATAGGGCAGCCGGATCGCCGGATAGCGCGCCAACCGACCGGACGGGTCAATCCGGTAAGGCGTGAGCGTGGATGTGAGGCCGTAATCGATGCCGAAACCGAAAAGCTCGCCCGTGGCCGGGTCGATGCGCGGGTGCGCACAAAAGGCCCGGACCTGGCCACCGAACCGTTCCTGCCCGATGGTGGTCAGGTCGCCCGGGTCCAGCTGCGTGGGCGGGCCGCCTTCCCAAAGCGCGAAGAATCTGCCTCCGTGAAGCACGACCGAGATGTTGGCCACGTTGGCGGGAAGTCTGAAGGCATTGGCGAGCGCCCCTCCGGGGCGCATCTTGCCGAAGCCCCGGTGCATGATCCGGCCGGTCCGGGACTCGTCCAGGTAGCTCTGCGTGCGCACGAAGCGGTTGCGGAAATGGACCCCGGAGTCCGTAAAAGCGATGGCGCAAACCATGCCGTCGCCGTCAAACCAATGGGGAAACCAGCGGTTGCCGAGTGCGTTTCTGCCGGACCCGTTGCGAAAGAGCGTGCCGCGAAGCAATGGAGGAATCGCTCCCTGGATTTCCTCGACCCGGTAATCGAACTCGTCCGCAAGCGACTCAAATCCGGGACTCCAGGGCCAGCCCCGCGTTTCGCTCTCTACGGCCAGATTCTCCAAAGCTTCCGGCATGGCTTTCTCTCCTAGGGTTGCCGCCGAGCGTGGGCGCGCTGGCTCGGGATGTTTGCTTCGCCGTATTGTACATGACAGCAGGACTGCGGATTGTCAATATTCGGAAGCGACGCTGGCGAGCGGAAAATCCAAGCCAGGCGGTCCCGAACCTTTTCGAAATAAAAGAGCGCTCCGGGCCGTGATTGGCAGGGACTTCCGCATCGGCACCGGATTGACGTACGCGAACCATACCGGTAACATGACGTGGATGACAACATCCTGCTTCACCAGGAGCGGCCATGCCGAATTCCGAAATGATTGACAGGCATACCAATACGGATTCGAAAGCAGTACAAGACCGTCTTGGCGAAGCCGAGGCAAGTTCCATTTCCGGCGGGCATTCGCGCCATGCGCCGTCGCCGGTTTCGTTACACTCCTGGATATACGCCCTTCTTCATTTATCGTGGCGGTCGATTTTTACGATCATCCTCGCCTTCGGACTGGGCATTGCCGCTTCATGGTACGTGTCCCGTACAATTGAGAACAACCGCAAGTCGCGACTTATCGAGAGAGAACAACTTGAGGCGGATAGAAACGCCGATGCCGTCAGCGCCATTATCGAACAAAGCCTGTCTTATATTCAAAACATTTCAATAATCATCGCCAAGGGACCAAGGACGGCGGTTTTGCTTTCACGTTTCGGCCCCAAGGCCGCGCCTTCGCCGCTGTCCTATGAGGAGCGGCGCAAGGCCTGGATGGCCGATTCCGAATTTCGCGCCGAAAGCGATTACCTTGCCCGGATCGTGGACATCACCGACATAGGAATCGACGAATGCTGGCTGATGAACGCCGCCGGGGACACGATCGCCGCGGGCGTCTCGGGCACGGACATGAACCTTACCGGCGCGAACTACGCCGACCGTGAAGACTTCAAAGCCGCGATGCGCGGTTTCGACAGCCACCAGTTCGCCATCGACAAAATCACCGGAAATCCGGGGCTTTTCTTCGTCTCGCCGGTGGTCAGGGACAACGAATTTCTCGGGGCCGTCGGCGTCCGGGCAAATCTGAAAAGTTTGAGCGTACTCCTGAAGACGAACGTTTTTCTCACGGACGAGAACGGCGTGATCCTTCTTTCCTCCAATCCCGACCTGATCATGGGCGCTTTAAAAGACGCCAAAGTTTTTCAGTTGTCCGAGCAAGACAGAGAGAAACGCTACAAGCGCACGCAGTTCGAAACTCTCAGCCTGACGGAACAGCATCTCGATAAAAATGAGAACCCGGCATACTGGCTTGACCAGCCATATCCCAGCATCTTCGCCGTTCGCCAAAATCTGGATAATTCCCTGAGCACCTATGCCTATCGCTATCTCGGCGAGATCGGCGACATAGAACATGACCGTCTGCTGATGTTCTCCTGGTTGAGCCTGATCGTATTGTTGTCAACGGTGTGTGTGACCGGCGGCGTTATCTTTGTTAAAAATGACTGGGGGCATCGCAACACTTTGCTTGGGATATATGAAAAACTGGACCGGCTCACCAAAACGGACGCATTGACCGGCTGCGACAACCGCCGGCATTTCCTGGAGGCGCTTGCCCTGGAAATCCAACGCAACACCCGTTATGGCAATCCGTTTTGCATATTAAACTTGGACATCGACCATTTCAGGCAGCTCGTTGACCGCTACGGCAACCAGAAAAGCGACCAAGTCTTGCGGCATTTCGTGGCCGTGGTCAAAGAAATCCTGCGTCCCACCGATCTCCTTGGACGCATGGGAGTCCAGGAATTCAGCGTGCTGTTGACGCAAACGGACGCGGCCGCCGCGGCCATCGTGGCCGAACGCATCCGTTCCACCATTGAGGCCATACCCGCCTTGATCGATCAAGTGGTGATCCACTTCACCGTCAGCGTCGGCATTGCCCCCTGGGAGACCCAGACCGACAAGACCGAGGGGGATATCCTGGTTCGCGCCGATACCGCGGTATATGAAGCGAAGAAGGCCGGACGAAATACCGTTATCATGGAGCGATCCTCAAAACCGCATTTCGGTTAGATCCGGCCGCTCCGCCAACGTTTCCCATCCCTGACGCAGGAAATCCCGGTCCGCGATTCCCGGGAATTTTCGGCTGGCGCCCCGCCAAGGCCGGGCGTTTTTTGTTTCTTCCCCAAAAACTTTCCCCGGGATGATGACAACATCCTTACTGCATGGTAATAATGCGCCAATCTTCAAATCATATTGGGGATTGCAACGGTTATTCGCTGACAGCATAAGGAGGCTCCCCCATGAAACCGGCTCGTCCCCCATTCGCCATCATGGCTGCCGCCGCCTTGGCGGTATGTCTTGTCGCCCAGGCCGCCTGGGCGGAGATCCCGGAATTCTCCACCCTGGCGGACAAGGTCGGCCCGGCGGTAGTCAATATCAGCGTCGAGTCCACCGTCAAGACGCCGCGCGTCCAGGGCGACATGCCCAGCCTCCCCCCCGGGTTGGGCGGCTCCCCTTTCGATGATTTCTTCGGGCAGTTTTTCGGGCAGCCCGTCCCCCGCAAGGAACAGTCGCTGGGCTCGGGATTTCTGATCGCTTCGGACGGATATATTTTGACCAACAACCACGTGGTCGAAGGCGCGGACAAGATTCTGGTCAAGATCGAACAGTCGACCAAGGCCTATCCGGCCAAGATCGTCGGCCAGGACGCCGATACAGACCTGGCCTTGATCAAAATCAATGAAAAGAACCTGCCGTTTCTCACTCTCGGCGATTCGTCCAAGATGCGCGTCGGCGACTGGGTGTTGGCTTTCGGCAATCCCTTCGGGCTGGATCATACCGTGACCAAGGGAATCATCAGCGCCAAGGGGCGCGTGATCGGCGCCGGGCCATACGACGACTTCCTCCAAACCGACGCGGCAATCAATCCGGGCAACTCCGGCGGTCCGCTCGTCAACATGAACGGCGACGTGATCGGCATCAACTCGGCTATCTTGGCCTCGGGCCAGGGGATCGGCTTCGCCATCCCCAGTGACATGGCCAAGGAAGTGGTGCCCCAGCTCAAGGCCGGCAAGAAAGTGCGCCGGGGGCTGCTTGGCGTTTCGGTCCAGAATCTGGACGACAATACGGCCAAAGCCTTGGGGCTGAAGGATAGCAAGGGGGCGCTGGTGGCCCAGGTGGCCCCGAACGGTCCGGCGGGAAAGGCCGGGGTGCAGGCCGGCGACGTGATCACGCAAATCGACGACCAAGCCGTGACCGATGCCCGCGACCTGACCATCAAGATCGGACGCATGGCTCCGGGCGACACCGTGCACCTGACCGTGGTGCGCAAAGGCGCGGTCAAGCAGATCACCGCCGTCTTGGAGGAGCGCAATGCCAAGACCCTGGCCCAGTCGGGATCGGCTCAGGGCGAAAATATTTTGGGCATGACCTTAAAGATCCTCAACGCGAAGGAGTCCAGAGCGCTCGGCATCCCGGCAGGAAGGGGCCTGCTGGTCGCCTCGGTTGCTCCCAATTCCCCGGCCTCCGATGCCGGGGTGCGACGGGGCGACGTCATCCTGGAAATGAACCAGACGCCCGTGAACAGCCTGGATGAGGCGCAAAAGCTCATCGATGATGCGAAGACCCGGGGGGCGGTGCTGCTGTTGATTGTCCGCCAAGGACAACAGATGATCGGGGCCATTCCGCTTGACTGATGGGGTGGGCGGGGAAATCAATTCGGCGGGCCAATGTTACCATGGGGGGCGATTCAACCGTAAACGCTTCGCCTCCGAAGCCTGCCAACGATTCCGACGCCGCCCCGCAAAACGGCCTGACGAGCGGCGAAGCCGGCCGTCGCCTGAAGGTGTTCGGTCCAAACGCAACGCCCGACACCGCCGCAAGGCCGCTGCACAGGGCGCTGGGCAAGTTCTGGGCTCCCGTTCCCTGGATGCTCGAAGCCGCGATCGTACTCCAGATCGCGCTTGGTGACTTTGCCGAGGCCGGGATCATCGCCGGTCTTTTGGCATTCAACGCCGCTCTCGGGCTTTTTCAGGAAGGGCGCGCCCTGGCGACCCTCGCCGCGCTCAAGTCGCGCCTTGCGCTGAACGCGAACGTCCTGCGCGACGGGGTCTGGGTGACCGTGCCCGCCGTCGGGCTGGTGCCCGGCGATATGCTGAAGCTTTCACTCGGAGGCGTGGTCGCCGCGGACGCGCACCTGATCGCGGGAGAAATCCTGCTCGACCAGTCCATGCTCACCGGCGAATCGGTGCCCATCGAGGCCGGCCCGGGAATGTCCGCATACGCCGGGGCTTTGGTGCGGCGCGGCGAAGCCGTGGCCGAGGTCACCGCGACAGGCGCGCGCACCAGGTTCGGCCGCACCGCGGAACTCGTCCGCATCGCCCACGTGGTAAGTTCCCAGCAGAAGGCGGTCGTGCGCGTGGTGCGCAATCTCGCCGCGTTCAACGCCGTCGTCATCGCGATGCTGGTGGCCTATGCCCGCGTCCTGAAGATGCCGCTCGCCGAAATCATTCCCCTTGTCCTGACGGCAATCCTGGCCTCGATACCGGTGGCGCTGCCCGCCACCTTCACCCTCGCCGCCGCTCTCGGGGCGCGCGCTTTGGCGAAGCTGGGCGTCCTGCCGACGCGCCTGTCCGCGGTGGATGAAGCGGCGGCCATGGACGTCTTGTGTGCTGACAAAACCGGTACGCTGACGCGCAACAAGTTGGCGGTAGCGAGCGTTCATCCCTTGCCCGGCTTCGACGAGAAAGGCGTTCTCGCGCTGGCGGCGCTGGCTAGCTCCGACGGCGGCCAGGACCCGGTGGATGCGGCCGTTCGCGCGGCCGCCGGGGACGCGGACGCCACCGAGACGTCCCGGATAGTCAAATTCGTACCGTTCGATCCGGCGACGAAGATGTCCGAGGCCCGGATTGCAGACCCCGGCGGCGGGGAGCAACGTATTCTGAAGGGCGCTTTTGCCGTGGTCGCCGGCTTGGTCCGGTCCTCGCCGGACGCGATCGAAGCAGCGAACGAGCTTGAGGGTCAAGGTTTCAGAGTGCTGGCGGTTGCCGCCGGACCAGCGGCTTCGATGCAACTGGCTGGGCTCGTGGCGCTCAGCGATCCGCCCCGCTCGGACTCGGCGGAGCTGGTCGCCGAATTGCGCGGTTTGGGCGTGCGCACCGTCATGCTGACGGGCGACGCTCCGGCGACGGCAGCCACCGTGGCGCAGGCGGTGGGGCTCACCGGCGACGTGTGTGCGTCCGGATCGATCCCGGATTGCTTGCACGCGAAAGAGTTTACCGTTTTCGCCGGCATGCTGCCGGAGGACAAGTACACACTCGTCAAGGCGTTCCAGAAGGGTGGCCACATCGTCGGCATGTGCGGCGATGGGGCCAACGACGCGCCGGCGTTGCGCCAGGCTCAGGTCGGAATCGCGGTCTTAACGGCGACCGACGTCGCCAAGTCGGCCGCCGCCGTGGTGCTGACCGTCCCCGGACTTTCCGGCATTGTCGCCGCCGTCAAGGAAGGGCGGGTGACGTTCCAGCGCATTCAGACCTACGCCCTGAACTCCCTCATCAAAAAGCTCGTGACGGTATTCTTCCTGATCGCCGGCCTGATCATGACCGGGCATGCAATTCTAACCCCGTTGCTGATGGTCATTTTGCTGATCGCCGGCGATTTCCTTGCGATGTCGGTGACCACGGACAACGTGCGGCCGTCCCCCCTGCCCAACGAGTGGCGCATCGGCAGCCTGACGCTGGCCGGCGTGATCATGAGCGCCTGCCAACTGGCGTTTTGCACCGGTGTCCTGGCCGCCGGCAAATTCGGGCTGCATCTTGAAATCGGGCCGCTTCGGACCCTGGCCTTTGTCGCCTTGGTGTTCGGGAGCCAAACGACGATTTACGTCATCCGCGAACGACGGCATTTATGGAGTTCCCGCGCGAGCTTCTGGCTCGCCGCCTCATCCGCGGTCGATGTTCTGATCGCCGGGGTATTGGCCGTCGCCGGGATCGCCATGGCGGCCTTGCCGGTCGCGGTGGTGGCCGGCGTACTCGCGGCGGCGGCCGGCTTCGCGTTCGTCTTGGACCTGGTGAAGATCCTGACCTTTGCCCGCCTAAATATCAGTTAGCCTCCCATACCTGAAGCCGGCCGTCCGCGCGGGCAATGTCAGGACAATTTCTCATTCAGGGGCGGTACTGCCGGGTTGGACTTGGCCCGCGCTCGCCGGAGAGCCCGGATTTATTTCTTCCTACGCCTGTTTTCACCGTTTCTTCACAGTATCATCGTCAATGCGTAACCAAACAAAGAGTTGAACGGGCTAAAGGATTGGCACCAAACGGGCTAAAGGCCCCAACAGGAACCGCCGGCCAAACCGGCGTCACGCGGAGCCCCTCATGGACGCACACACACAATCCCGCGCCTCGCTTCGCCTGGAGACGGCCAGTTTTCCGCCTCTCAAACGGACCATGGTCCGCGCCGTGGCCGCCCCCCTGGAACGGTTTCTGTCCCTGGACAAGATCGACAATCTCTACAAATCCCTGCCTTCGGGCGAGGATATCCCGGAATTTCTGGCCGCAACCATCCGGGGCATCGGCCCGCGTTACGAAATAAACCCCCAGGCCCTGGAGCGCATCCCCAAGCAAGGCCCGCTGGTGGTGGTCTGCAACCACCCTTTCGGCGGCCTGGAAGGCATCATCCTGGCCGAAATCCTCCTGCGCGTACGGCCGGACGTGAAGATCATGGCCAATTCCATCCTGCGGCGCATCCGTGAGCTCGCGGACCTGTTCATCTTCGTCGATCCCTTCGCCGGTCCCGGAGCGCAGCTGCGCAATATCGCGCCGCTGCGCCAGTCCCTGCGCTGGCTTATGGCCGGCGGCACCCTGGGCGTTTTCCCGGCCGGGGAAGTGGCCAGCCTGAAGCTCAGCCAAGGCAAGGTGGCCGAACCGCTCTGGAATCCGAATATCGCCAGGCTCATCGAAAAATCCGGGGCAACGGTCCTGCCGGTCTGTTTCGAGGTCGCCAACGGCCCCTTGTTTCAGGCCGCCGGGCTGATCCATCCCAGCCTGCGCACCGCGCTTTTGCCCCGCGAAATCATGAACAAGCGCAGCAAGCCCGTGGGCGTGCGCATCGGCGCCCCGATCGAGGCGGGGCGCATCGCGCGTTTCGGCGACCCGATGGAGGTCATGCGCCACCTGCGGCTGCGCACCCTGATCCTCGGTGCCGGCGACGACCGCTCCAAAAAGCCGAAACTCTTTCCCCTGCAACTGCCCCCCCGCAATGAAACCCTGATCGGAGCCGTCCATCCGGACATCCTGGCCGGCGAAATCGCCAAGCTGCCAAAGTCGCAGATCCTGCTCGCCTCCGGCGCCTTCGACGCCGTCATCGCCACGGCGGCCCAGATTCCGCTCGGCCTGCGCGAAATCGGCCGCCTGCGGGAGCTGACTTTCCGCAAGGCCGGCGAGGGGACGGGCAAGGCCTGTGACCTTGATCGCTTCGACAACCATTACCTGCACCTCTTTCTCTGGGACCGTGAGGCGCGCAGTCTCGCCGGCGCCTACCGCTTGGGCGCCACCGACGACATCCTCGCCCGCTTCGGGCGAGGCGGCCTTTACTGCCAGACCCTGTTCAAATTCGCCCCGAGCTTTTTTAGGCGCATCAGCCCGGCCCTGGAAATGGGCCGGTCGTTCGTGGCCCCGGACTACCAGAAAAGCTACTCCGCCCTCCTGCTCCTGTGGAAAGGCATCGCCGCTTACGTGGCGGCCAACCCGCGCTACCGGCACCTGTTCGGCCCGGTGAGCATCCCGGCTGAATACAAAGACGCCTCCAGGCAACTGATGGCCGGATATTTCGGCGCGGCCCACGGCCTGCCGGAATTCTCCGGGCTGGTTAAACCAAGGACGCCGTTGCGTGGCGATCCCTGGCTGCGCAAGGCGGCCGCCTCGCTGGTCGAGGACATCGACGACATGGCCGCCCTGCTGGGGGGCATCGAAGCCGACGGCAAAGGCGTGCCCGTGCTCTTGCGCCAATATCTCAAACTCGGCGGCGGCCTGCTGGGATTTAACCTGGACCCGGACTTCTCCAACGTCTTAGACGGGTTAATCCTGGTCGACCTGCTCAAAACCGAGCCCAGGCAACTCGAAAAATTCATGGGCAAAAACGGCTTGGCCGCTTTCATGGCCCACCACGAGGGCGGTCCGAAAAACATGAAAAAATGCGCCTAATCGCTTTTCACCCCGGCCCGGTCCCGCTGGGCCGCAAACCCGGACCGGCCGCTGGCCCTGGCCTGGCGGGCTCATGACAAAACTCTTCCAAGGCCTCCTCGGCATCTTTGTCCCCGGGCTGGCCGCGCGCGCGGCGGCCAAGCCGCTGTCCCGGCTTTACGAGGCGGGCGGTCCCCTGGCGGACCCGCTCTTTCACTCCCGGTACCGCGACGAACTGGCCATTTTCGAAAGCGCATTGATCAAGGCCGATTTGCGCACCCTCGATGACGCCGCCGCCAAGCTCACGCGCATGCAGGACGACTTCACGGCGCGTCCGGCCGGACCAGCCCGGGCTTCCAAGGAGACCTCGTGAGCGTTTTCGCCGAACGCGAACCGAGGTCCCCCCTCTCCCACCCAAAAAGTCCCCTCGCCGCCGCCCGGCCCCGAAACCGCGCCGAGTTTGCGCGGCCCCGCGACGTTTATCCTTGGTCACGCAACGTATTCCCGCCGCCGCGAAGCGGACGGTTGTCCGAGCTCCCCGGAGCCCGGCCTTGGGCGGTGGGATGAAAGTCGGGAAACCACACGACATGGAGGTGATGCCGTTATGAAGATCGATTTACACGTCCACTCCGGGCATTCCACCCGGCCCTCGCAATGGATCCTGCAAAAGATCGGCTGTCCCGAGAGCTTCACCCAGCCGCTGTTCATCTACAACCGGGCCAGGGAGCTCGGCATGGACCTGGTGACCATCACCGACCACAACACCATCGACGGCGCCCTGTCCATCGCCCATCTGCCCGGCACCTTCGTCAGCGTCGAGATCACCAGCTATTTTCCCGAAGACGGCTGCAAGGTGCACGTCCTGGCCCTGAACATCGATGAGGCGACCTTCGCCGAGATCCAAAAGATCCGCGAAAACATCTACGACCTAGCCGCCTTCCTGCGCCGGGAAAACGTCATCCACGTTTGCGCCCATCCGCTTTACGGAGTCAACGGCAAGCTCACCCCGGCCCATGTCGGCAAGCTGCTCCTGCTTTTCAGCCACTTCGAGCTCAACGGCGCGCGAGAAGGCGCGGCCAACAGCGCCCTGGTGCGGATAACGGCCAACCTCACCCCGGAAATCGTGAACCGGCTGAGCGAAAGCCACGGCATCGAGCCGGCCATGCCCGAACCCTGGAAAAAACACCTGACCGGCGGCTCCGACGACCACAGCGGGCTGCACATCGCCCGCCGCCACACCGAAGCCCCGTTCACCTCCAATACTGCCGAATTCCTCGAAGCCCTGGCTGCCGGGCGCTGCCTGCCCCGGGGCCGCGACGCCAAACCTGAAAATATGGCCCACACCTTGTATTCCATCGGGTATCAGTTCTACGACTCCAAGCTCTCCCTGGGGAAGTACGCCGGCAAGGACGTGTGCATCAATTTCCTGGACAATGCGCTGCGGCCCGGCCTGCCGCGCGAGCAGACCATGCTTGGCCGGGTGCAGACCTATTTCAGCGCCAAACGCTACGGGCGCCGGTGCGACGCCGCCGACGCGGGCAAGAGCAGGGCCACCGAACCCAAGGAGATGATCTTCCGCGAAGCAGCCCGGATCATCCTGGCCGATCCCGACCTGCGCCGGGTGTCCCTCGGCGAGCGTTCCTCGAACCAGGGCAGAAGCAAGGAATGGTTCCGCTTCGTGAGCCAGGCGACCAACAAGGTCCTCAGCGTCTTTGCCGGGCAGTTTTTTGACAACGTTTCCGGACTCAACGTCTTCGACATCTTCAAGACCATCGGCTCGGCCGGGGCGCTCTACACCGTCACCGCGCCCTTTTTCGCGGCTTACTCCATGTTCAACGAGGACCGCCTGGCCGCCGTGGACATCGAGAATTACGTCCTGGGCGGCGCGGCCCCGCGGCTAGGCGAAATCGCGGTCGCCCACTTCACCGACACGCTCGGCGAAGTCAACGGCGTGGCCAGGACGTTGCGCAACAGCCAGGATACGGCCATGCGCCTGGGCAAGAAAATGTCGCTTTTGGCCTGCGACCCGGATCTGCCCGAGGGCGAGCCGGGAATCCGCAACTTCGAGCCCATCGGCGTCTTCGAACTGCCGGAATACCCGGACCAGAAAATCTTCTATCCGCCGCTGCTCGACATCATCCGCCATGTTTTCGAGTGCAAATACACCCATATCCATTCCTCGACCCCCGGCCCCATGGGTCTGGCCGCGCTGCTCGCCTCCCGGATACTGAAGCTCCCCATCCACGGCACGTATCACACCCAGATCCCGCAGTACGCCAAACAACTCACCGGCGACGATCAGATGGAGGAACTGGTCTGGAAATACACCATCTGGTATTACAACCAGATGGACACGGTCTTCGCGCCGTCGCAAGCCACGGCCGACGAACTCGCCGCCAAGGGCGTGAACAAGGATAAAATCACGGTCTATCCGCGCGGCGTGGACACGGCCCTCTACCATCCGGCCAAGAAGAACGGCTTTCTCAAAAGCCGCGGCATCTGGGACGGAGTGAACCTGCTTTACGCCGGCCGGCTCTCCAAGGAAAAGAACCTGGACCTGCTGGTGGAAGCCTTCAAGCTGCTTTCCAAGAAAAGCGACCGGTTCAACCTGATTCTGGCCGGAGACGGCCCCATGGTTGGCGACCTCAAGGAGTCCTTGCGGGGCGAGCGGGCCGTGTTCACCGGTTTTTTGACCTGCGAGGAACTTGCCTGCTGTTACGCCTCCTGCGACCTGTTCGTCTTTCCCAGCCTGACCGACACCTTCGGCAACGTGGTCATGGAGGCCCAGGCCTCGGGTCTGCCGGTGATCGTCGGCAACGCCGGGGGGCCCCGCGAAAACGTGATCCACGGGGAAACCGGATTGATCCTGGACAGCGTCGATCCGCTCGACTGGGCCAAGGCCATCGGCGAGCTGCTCGGCGACGACGGGCGGCTTAAGACCATGGGCCGGGCGGCCAGGGCCATGATGGAGAACCGCACCTTCGAGGAGGCCTTCAAGAGGACCTGGGAGCTTTACGAGGTGGCCCAGCGGTGAGCCCCGATATGTCGGATACGTCGCCTCCGGTCCGTCTCCCCTGGCTCGCCCTGGCCGGCGATCTGGCGCGCGGCCGGGCGCCCGGCCAGGCGGTCATCCAATACACCGACCGCTGCAACGCCGCCTGCAGCCAGTGCGGCATGCGCCGGCAAAACGCCTCCCCGCGCACGCACCTCGGCGTCGCGCGCGCCAAGGCCTTGATCGAAAGACTGGCCGCTCGAGGCGTGCGCGCCATCTCCCTGACCGGCGGCGAACCCCTGCTCTACGCGGGCGACATCGCCGAGCTGGCCGCTCTGGCCCGCCGCTCGGGCGTGGCCTCGGTGCGCACCGGCACCAACGGGTTCATTTTCCAGGAGCACGAGAGGCCCGGGTTTACGGACAAGATCGCCGCCACGGCCGCGCAGTTGCGGCAAAGCGGGGTCAACGCCTTTTGGATCAGCCTGGACAGCCCGGAACCGTCGGTCCACGAGCGCAACCGGGGCCTGCCCGGGGTGGTGGACGGCATCAGCAAAGGGCTGCCCGTTTTCCACGACCAGGGTCTGTTCCCGGCCGTCAACCTTGGTCTGGGCCGGCTTGTGGGCGGGACGACGCCGCTTCGGGCCGAGGCCGGGGAGGATTTCGAAGCCTTTACCAAGCGCTGCGAAGAAGCCCTGGCGCGTTTTTTCTCCTTCGCCCTGGAACTGGGCTTCACCACGGCCAATGTCTGCTATCCCATGCGCTCCGAGGGTCCGCCCGGCTACGCGCCGGTGTACGCCGCCGCGGACAGCGGGGAGACCATGGACTTTTCGGCCGAGGAAACCGCCGCCCTGCTCACCGCCCTTGACCGGGTCATCGCCGGCTTTCGCGGCCGCCTGCGGATATTTGCTCCCAGAAGCTCCATTCTGGCCCTGCTCGCCCGCTACGCCCACGGCTTGCGCCGGGGCTACGGCTGCCTGGGCGGCCTGGATTTCGTCTTCATCGATGCCAAGGACATGCGCCTGTACCCCTGCGGCTACCGGGGAGACGAGCCCATGGACGATTTCCCCGTCGGCGGAGCACGCCGCCCGGGCCGAGAAAAAAAGTGCGACCTGTGCGATTGGGAATGCTTCCGCGACCCGTCGAACCTGTTCGGGCCGTTCCTGGAACTGCGCCGTTCGCCCGTGGCCGGCCTGCGCCGCCTGCTGGCGGACCCGGGTTGGGCGAGGACATGGCTTGAGGATTTGGCGTACTTTCGCGCCTGCGGCTGGTTTGACGCCACGCGTCCGCCCAGGCGAGCCCGCCTGGCCCGGTTTCATCGGCAATAGGCGCAGACGGCGACGGCCGCGACGCATGGCGGGATCGGCTTATACCACATCGGGCCGCCGCGCGGCGGCCCGATGTGGTTTGGCTTTGCTAAGCCGTTTCCAGGATACGGCCGGAAATTTCCTGGCCGAAGGAATGGATCATATCTTCGGCGATGTCTCTTCCGCGGTTTTGCTCCCGCTCAAGCCCGGTCATGCAGGAAACGCACAAATTGACCATGGGCCGGGCGCGCAGGCGCCGCACGTCGATGTCTTCCCCGCACTCCCGGCAAGCCCCGTATTCCCCGACCAGGATACGGGCGAGCGCCTCGCGGATCTCACGTATTTCGGCCAGATCGCGTTCGCGCATGAGCAGTTCCAGGTGACGCTGCGTCTCCATGGCCGCCCGGTCCACGGCGTCGGCCGGGGACATGGCCGCTTGGGACATGGTCTCCATGGCCGCCCGCGACTTGTTCAACCGCAGTTCCAGCATCGATTCCAACTTCACTCGCAAAAAGGCCAATTCCTCTCGGTCCATGCGACCTCCACTTGGTTAGGCGTATTTGAACGTCTTCGGGCTGGATTCTCCCGCTTCACGACCCTGCCAGGCGGCCGTGAAGACGCCGTGACGCCCGGATCAAGAATGTGTGACGCCGGGATAAGCCTGGCCTCGCGGTTGTCGCCCAAACGCCATATCGCCGTCACCCACCCCGCACCTTTGACATTTATCCGCTGTGGTGTTTGTTATGACCGCCTGCCCGGCCGCCCCGGCATGAAGCCGCAACGATCCAGACCTCGCGGGATATTCCCTTCGGAGCCCAGACAATGACTGAACCAACCCGGCAAAATGGCGCCCGGGAGGCCACCCCCCAGGCCCCGGCGCACATCATCGAAAACGATCTCCCAAAGCTGGCCCCGAGCGAGGAATTTGCCCGCAGGCTGGAGCACTTCGCCCAAAAGGCCCATGTCCTGGCCGGCCTGACCAGCAGCGGCAAGATCCGTTCCTTTGACGCATTCCAGCATCTGCAAGCTCTTTGGAAACCGCTCTCCGAGGAGGGTGGCCGGCTCGCCGAGCCTGCCGCCGAGGAAAAACCGGCCATACCGGGGCTTACGTCCGCGGACGCGGCCGAGCGCCTGCGCCGGTACGGCCTCAATCAGGCCGTGGTCGAAAAGAAAATCGGTTTCGGCCTGCGGCTTTTCCTTGCCGTGAAAAATCCGCTGGTCCTGCTGCTTTTGGTGCTGGGCACGATCTCGTATCTGACCGACGACATCAGTTCGGCGGCGATCATCATCACCATGGCGGTTTTGGCGGTGACCCTCAAGGTCGTCCAGGAAGCCAAGGCCGACAACGCCGCAGCGCAACTCAAGCAAATGGTCCATACCACGGCCACGGTGCTTCGCGACGGCGTCAAGCGCGAGATACCCCTGGCGGGGCTTGTTCCGGGCGACATCGTTCTGCTTGCGGCCGGAGACATGGTCCCGGCCGACATCCAGCTGCTCAAGTCCAAAGACCTCCATATCAGCCAGGCCATGCTCACGGGCGAGGCCTTGCCGGTGGAAAAGCAGGCTCCCCACGAGACGGCGGCCTCGCCCCGGGAGAAGGCGCTGGACGATCCGGGCCTGTGCTTCATGGGCACCAACGTGATTTCCGGCACGGCCATGGCCCTGGTCGTGTCCACCGGAAGCGCGACCTATCTCGGCGGCATCTCCGCCAAGCTGTCCGAAAAACGCCCTCCCAGTGACTTCGACAAGGGCCTCAAGAAGTTCACCACGCTGATGCTGCGTTTCATGATGTTCATGGTGCCCTTCGTCTTTTTCGCCAACGGCGCCTTCAAGGGAAGCTGGAGCGAGGCCTTCATGTTCGCCCTGGCCGTGGCCGTGGGCCTGACCCCGGAAATGCTGCCCATGGTGGTCACGGTCTGCCTGTCCAAGGGCGCCCTGGCCATGTCCCGCCGCAAGGTCATCGTCAAACGCTTAGAAGCCATCCAAAATTTCGGGGCCATCGACATTTTGTGCACGGACAAGACCGGCACCCTCACCCAGGACAAGATCATCCTGGAGAAATACCTCGACGCGAACGGGGAAGAGGACGATTCCGTCCTGGAATACGCGGGCGTCAACAGTCTGTTCCAGACCGGTCTCAAGAGCGCCATCGACGTCGCTGTCATCGACACCGCGACCAAGAACCAGGAACGCATCGACACCGCAAAATACCGCAAGATCGACGAAATCCCCTTCGACTTCATGCGCCGGCGCATGAGCGTCGTGGTTGAGGACAAAAAATCGGCCAAGAGCCTGCTCATCTGCAAAGGCGCGGCCGAGGAGGTCTTCAAGTGCAGCGCCCGCTGCGTGGAGCACGGACAGGTCGTCGCCATCGGCGCGGAGCACCGCGAAAGCATGGAACGCGTGGTGCGCGATTTGAACGAGGACGGTTTTCGGGTGGTCGCCCTGGGGTTTAAGGAAGTGGACGGGAAGCGGGCCGATTTCGCCGTTGCGGACGAATCCGATTTGATCCTGATGGGATACTTGGCCTTCCTCGATCCGCCCAAGGAAAGCGCGGCCGATGCGCTCCGGGCCATGATCGCCCACGGCATCACCCCCAAGATCTTAACCGGCGACAATGCCGTGATCACCGCCAACATCTGCCGCCAGGTCGGCATGGAGACCGGCGGCGCGATCGTGACCGGCGATGAGATCGCAGCCATGGACGAACACGGGCTGGCTCGAATCGTCGAAGAACGCCACGTCTTCGCCAAGCTCGACCCCATGCAAAAGGACAAGATCGTCACCGCCCTGCGCCAGGGCGGCCACGTGGTCGGCTTCATGGGGGACGGGATCAACGACGCCCCGGCCCTCAAAGCGGCCGATGTGGGCATTTCCGTGGACAGCGCCGTGGACGTGGCCAAGGAATCGGCGGATATCATCCTGCTCGAAAAAAGCCTGGCCGTCCTGGAAAGCGGCGTCATGGAAGGCCGCAAGGTCTTCGCCAACATCACCAAGTACATCCGCATGGGCGCCAGTTCCAATTTCGGCAACATGTTCAGTGTGCTCGGGGCCAGCATTTTCCTGCCCTACCTGCCCATGCTGCCCATCCAGATCCTGGTCAACAACCTGCTCTACGACTTCTCCCAGGCGGCCATCCCCACGGACAACGTGGACGAGGAATTCTTAAGCCGCCCCAGGCGCTGGCGCATCGACGACATCAAGCGCTACATCCTCTATCTCGGCCCGGTGAGTTCGATCTTCGACTACGCCACCTTCTTCGTCATGCTCTCCATATTTCACGCCTGGGACAATCCGACCCTGTTCCAGACCGGCTGGTTCGTCGAATCCTTGCTCTCGCAGACGCTGATCGTACACGTCATCCGCACCGACAAGATCCCTTTCCTGCAAAGCCGCGCCAGCCTGCTTTTGACCATGACCACGCTTTCGATCTGCTGCCTGGGGTTGTGGCTGCCCTATTCCCCCTTTGCCGAGACCCTGGGCCTGACCACCCTGCCCCATGGTTATTTCTGGCTTTTGACGCTGATACTCTTTATCTACATGTGCCTGACCCAAGTGGTGAAATCCTGGCTGGTCAAACACATAAGCCCGGTTGACGCGGCCCGGCCGAGGACGGTCTCCGCCTGACCGACGCGGCCGCCCCGCCGAGAGAATGCGGAGATGCGATGCGGGAATTAACGATTGGAGCGCTTTTCGCCTGGGTGGCGCTCTTTGGCGCGGCGCCGGCCCTGGCCATGCCGGCCATGCCGGACGAACGGGCGGAATCCATGGCGCCGGACACGCGGGAAGTCGCGGATGCCGGCCTTAAGGCCAAAAATGAAGACTCGACGCAGATCTTGGAGACGCTCGAACGCTACGCCAAGGCGGTCAACGAGCGCGACCTGCCGGGTTTGCTCGCGGTCTACGATCCGCGGGCCAGCGTCAAGGCCACCATCAACGGAGCCAAACGCTTTTATCCCCTGGCCGACTATGCCCGGGCCTTGCCTGCGAAATTCAAGGAATGGGAGACGGCGAGCGCCCGCATCCAGACGTTCGAGGTCGTTCGCTTGCGCGTCTCCGGCAATACCGCCGAAGTCGTCGTCAAAGCCAAAGGCAGCCGGTATTTCCTCAGCGGCACCCTGGAAGGCCGAGCCACCCTGGTCAAGAACCATCAGGATTGGAAGATTCTCGAGGACGACCTCTAACTCCGGCCCGGCGGCTTGCGGGCGCCCTCAATACGACGCGATCAGGATGAGGTAGATGACCGCCTGAACGGCCGTGGCCGCCATGACGATGGCGAAATCCGACAACAAGAAGAGGCTTGATTGCATAATCCACCTCCCGTGGCATGTGCCGGGAGTCTGGACCGCGACGATGTCGGCGGCGGGTCGGGTGAATGAAGTTTTCACGACGTTCGGATGCGGGTCCGGCCGGGCTTCGGGACGGACGCGCGCCCGCGCCTCAAATAATCCGCAGCCTCTTGAGGAGATGGTGGCCCTTGGTGGAAATCACGTAGCCGTCGCTCTTCTTGCCCGCGGCCCATCTGATTTTGACCCTGTAGACATAGCCGTGGTTAAGCAGATCCTCCAGGTCGCAGGCCTCGTACTCTCGGGCCTTTTTTTCCGGCATCAGACCGCGATACCGGCCGATGCGGGAAAAATGGTGGATGTCCTCCATAATGTCCACGAGTTCGACAGGGATTTCCTGGATGCCGTCCCTGATGACCGGCATCTCTTCCTCGTTGATCAGCTTCCTGCCGGCGCTGCCCAGGCGCAGCCCGGGATAGGCGGTATTGCTCGGAGTGGATAAAACGGCCCGCTCCAGATAGTCGTGGGCAATCAGCTGTTCCAGGTCGTCGTTTTCATACAAAAGCAGATACTTGGCCGGCAACATGCCGCCGTAACGATGCATTTTGGTGAAGAACCGGACATTCTTGAGAATCTGCAGATCGCGCTCGGACAATATCATGGTCGCCTCCGCCATGGTCGATTGGACGCCGCCTTCCCGAATCGCAAACGCCCGCGGAGCGGGGGCCTCATCCCGGCTATTCCCCCGGGGACCCGGCCGGGGCCTTGCTCCGTTTCAGGCTGATCTTGTTCTTGTCCATCTCGTCCTCCGATTCGGATTTTTCAGGTCAGGGAGGCCAGCGCCTGGGCCAAGAGCCCCGCGTCCAGACGCGGAGCGCTTTGCCGGGTGACAAGGGGGCAGTCGATGACCGCGACCCCGAGTTTGCGCAGCGCTCCCAGGTCCACACCGCCCGGATAGACGGCGCCTTTGGCGTCCACCATGACAAATCCCAGGACTTGGCCCGCCTGGACCGACTCATGGTCGGCGGTGAGCTGGCCCTGCAAGATACGCACTTGGTCCGTGAGCGAAAGCCCGACCAGCTCCGGATCGCTCCCGGTGTTGGGAATGAAGACTTTGGGACAGGAGTTGGCGGCCACGGCCCGGCCCACGCCCGAGGGAAGCAGATTGGCTATCAGGCTGGAAAAAAAACTGCCGATCGGATAGCAGATCAGTTCGGCCTCCTCGATGCGCTGCGCGATCTTGGGGCGCACCGCGACCGTGACCGGCGTGGGATCGGTCAAATCATGCGTCAGCCACAATTTCTCGATGCGTTGCGTGAGGGCGGGGGCTTCCTTGCCGGTCAAACGGTGTTGGCCGATCACCACCGTGCCGTCCTGAAGTTGCGCGGCCAGATGCAGGTTCTTGTTGACCACCGGGCGCACCACGCCTTGCACCTCGACCAACTTGGAAAAAAGATAGATCACCGTATCGAACTGGCGGCGGCTGTCCAGATAGCCGGCCGTGAGCACCAGATTACCGACGCTCGCCCCGCGCAGGTTGAAGCCGGCTGGCATCAGGTCCATAAACGCGCGGCAATGGTTGCGCAAAATCTTGCGCATGGGGTCGGGCACGCGCCGGATCAGGCGGTGGTGGCCCTGGGCCAGGGATTTGAGTTCACTTCTCAGTTCGTCTTGCCCGGCCTTTTTGTCCAGGCGATGGGCGAACAGGTCGTAGATTTCGGGGTTGCCCTTGAGCGACTGGTCGGCCAGGGCCATCAAGCGGTTGCGGAAGTCGCCCACGGCGGGCATGGCGAAGGCTTGGCGCAGGATGGCCGAACTGCCCCCGGAATCGAACGGGGTGATGATGTGGATGGAATTGTGGGTGAATGCCACCAGTTCCCTGGAGGTATCCTTGAGCGCGCTGCCGCCGCTGAAGAACAGGATCTTCGGTCCGAACTCCGGCGCGCGCCGCAGGCGTTCGAGCTTGACCGGATCAGGGATCGCGACCTCGCGGGTAATGGGCAGGCGCATCTTGGAATTATCCACCGCCGTTCACGCGTCCGGTTTCGAGATACTCGCGGCACACGGCTCCGGCGCGGTCGAAATCAACTCCGCCGGTGATTTCGATCACCTCCGCCGCCGCGAGCAGCTCGGCGTAGGCCGCGGGGCCGCGATCGAAGCCGACCCCCGCTCCCTCGGGGCGATAGAACAGGCCGGTCTCCTTCATGAAGGCGGCCAGGAGTTCGGGACGCTCGCCGAACGTCACCTTGCGGGCCAGAGCCGGACCGCCGTCGCGGCGCCAATTGAGAATGACCAGGCCGTTCATCTGCGCCTTGAGAACAAATTTGCCGGGGCCGAAGCAGTCCACGATCAGGGCGTCGTATTTCCGCTCCAGTTGCCATAGCGACTCCGCAGGCAGGGCGAGCAGCTCGCGGCGGTCATCGGCGTTCAGCATCCAGGCCAGGTCCTCGTTGTTGAGCAAGGTTCCGGGGTTGACCCGGGGCTGCTTGGGCACGCCGAGCATGCACAAGCCGCCCTCGTCCCGCGAAACCAGGAGCCGGTCGTTGCTCACGAAGGTCGTGCCCAGGCTCATCAACCGCATGGCCAGGGTAGACTTGCCCATGCCGGAAAACCCGGCCAAAGCCAGCCCGCGCCCGCCCAGCAGCACCCCGGCCGCGTGGCCGAGCTGGCAGCCCTGGTTGAGCATGCGCTCCAGGAAGCGGTTGTTGACGAAATTGATCACCTGGTTGGGGTTTTCCCGGCACGGCCCAAGGACCACGTTGTCCCCGCCCCCGAAGATGAAGACCAGGCCGGTGAGCCGCTTGCGCACCACCCGGGCGTCCTCAAGGTCGCAAAACTCTTCTTTGATCTTCGTCTTGCCCGGGTCCGGGGTCTTGATCTGGTACGACAGGCCAAGCTCCACGGGCGCCGAGTCCAGGGCGGTGATGACGATCTCGCTTTCGCTGGCGGCGCACAAAAATTCCTGGAAGTAATGCGTGAGTTCCTGGGCCAGGGCGCTGTCGTCGGTGCGCACCATGATGACGCAACCGCCCAGATCGACGCGGACTTCATGGGGAGCGGCCAGGCCGAGGTACGGCGCCACGAGTTGGCTGCGGGTCGGCAATGCGGAACTCATCAGCTCACCCGGCCCATGGCGTAGTCGGCGTACATCGCGGCGGCGTCGATGCCCCGTGCCTGGAAAAGGCCCCGAAAGCCGCCGAAGGCCGAGACCTCGAAAACGTAAGGGCCGTCCTTGGTCAGGGCCACGTCCACAGTGGTGAAATCAAGCGAAAACAGGGAAGCGGCCGTGCGCGCCAGATCGATGATCTCCGCCGGCGGGTCGACGGGTTTGTATTTGCCGCCCGAGGCCGTGGTTGTGTTCCAAGCCTCGTTGGTTTTACACCGGGCGTAAGTGGTCAGGTATTCGCCGCCGAGAAAGGCCAGCCCCAGGTCGCTGTCGCCCAGCTCGATGGCCTTTTGGATGTACATGATCTGGTTTTCCGCGTGGTAGGCGGCGATGACCTCGGCCGCGCCAGGTTCGTTGCTGATCAGCGTCATGCCCCTGGCCTTGGAGGTGTAAAGCGGCTTGAACACCGCCAGGCCGTATTCACGAACCGTTTCCAGGGCAAGCCCCGGGTCCTCGGTGATGGTGGTCGGCGGCATGGGAATCCCGCCCAGACGCAGGGTCACGGTGCAGGAAAGCCGGTTGAGCACCCTCAGTATGGCCAGGGGGGAACTGAAGATCCGTACCCCGCGCTCGGCCACCAGGCGCAGGGATTCCAAACGGTCGAGCATATCCGGGGAATAGCTGGTCCCGATCTTCTTGATCAAAATGGCGTCCAGTTCGCACAGATCAAGGCCCTCGAACATGGCCCGGCCGGTCTCAAGATCGAACTTGACCCTCTTGATATCGATGAGCAGCCGTTTCCCGGTCCGGACCGCGACCGCATCGGCCAGACTTTCCGAGGACCAACCTCCCGGGATTCCGATGACCCCAATCTTCATGACGCAACCCCTTATAAATACAGAATATCTCGAGGCAAAACGAATGATTCCCATTTCCCGCCGCCGTGGCTGGCGATCCTCTCCAGAAGGAAGACCGAGCGGTGGTACATTTCCTTGGCGAACTTGTAATGCAGTTCAAAGCGGGTGGAGGTATAAAAGGAGCGGGCCAAAGCGAAGGCCAGCCTGGCCTCGAAGGTCGTGTCATTATGCTCGGCCGCGAAGGTTTCGGCGAAACAGAAAAATTGGCCGATGACTTTCTCGATCTGCTCGCGCACGCCGTCGAAGACCGGAAGGCGGAAATTCGAGACCAAAAAGGTCGAGACGTCCTGCAGGTAGTCGTAATCGCGGGAGCGATAGAGATCGATGTAGTGCACCTGCTGGGTCTCGTGATTGTAGACGATGTTGTTGATGTTGAAGTCGCCGTGGGTAAAAACCGAAAACGGCGCCGGGAGCGTCGTTTCAAGCGCCTGGCACTGGGCCAGCAGATCCTCCGAGGACTTCACCCCGGCGCTTCCGAGCTGCATGCCCGGGCGCCAGAATTGGGGATGCACCTGGCGCACGGAATCGATGCGGGAGCGCAGTTGGCCGACATAGTCGGTTTTGACCGGCACCGGAACCATGGTGGAGGTCCAGGTGTGCCGGACGGTCTGTTCCAGGACGAACAGGGCGTTGCCGAGGACTTCCTCGCCCGCGGACAGAACCACCTCGTCCAAGGTGCAGCCGGACAAAAACTCGACCAGGATCGAGCCTTTTCCCTCGGTTTCATCCTCGTTGTAGCCGAAGACCTCGGAGACCAACCCGGGGAAAAGCGACCGCCAGCGGGCGATGTTCTCGCGCTCCTTGGCGATTTTTTCCAGGGCGCCTTCCTTGTAGATGCTGCTTTGCCTGTCCTTGGCCGCGCTCTTGGGCAGATGCCGGTCCACCTTGCCGATGCGGCAGCCGGAACGCGTCCCCCATATCCCTTTGAAATCGATCCCGGCCAGCGAGTCCCCGAAACCGGACATCATCAGCGTGCGTTTCAAGGCGTCGAACTGTTCGATCTTGATGCGCTCGCCGATGATCGAGAAGATGACGGCCTCGCCGATGTTGAGCAGGGAGTCGCCGATGCGTTCGAAATAGCGGAATATGAACAGGACCGTGACCAGGTTTTGCACCTGCTTGCCGGTGGCGAGCTCCTTCATGATGGCGTCGAAGGCCTCTTTGTAGAGCCGGTCGATGTCGTATTCGGACTTGCAGATGGCCAGGGCCTTGGCCATGTCCCCCCGCTCGATGGCGGGCAGGATGACGGCCAGGCTTTGCTCGATGATGTCGTAGGTCTGAAGCCAGTCGAACCTGTGGATAAAGGCTTGGTCTTCGAGAAAGCCCATTTGGCGCACGACGTTGACCAGAAAGTCGGCGATGCGCTCCAGGTTGACGGTGATGATCTGGACCGCCCGGATCTTGTTGAGTTGATCCTGGTCAAGCGACTTGTCGGAATTGATCGTGGTGAAGCATTTGTTTTCGATGATGGTCTTCAGATTGTCGATGTAGTCGTCCCGGGAGACGATTTTCTCGTACAGCGACCTTTTCGGCTCCATGAGAAACTGCCGGGTCGTGCTGGCTTGGGCTTCGACGTCCAGAACGATGAACTTGAAGTTCTCCTCCAGCCCTTCAAAGGTGATCATATCAGTTTTCGATCCTGATCGGCGTGCCGGGCGCGCAGGAGATGCCGTCCCCGCGATCCTTCCAGGCGATCTTGATGGTTATCTTGCTTTCGTCGTTCTTTTTCTTGGCCTTGACCGAAAAACTGAGCAACCCCTTTGGGGTGAGCAGGATCTGTTCCTCCCCCGAGGAGAGCGCGATCCGGCCCTTTTCAAAGCCCACCCTCAAGGTTTCGATGAACTCGCCGATGGTCTGGGCATCCTGCAGCGAATCGAAGACAAATTTTTCCTCTGGCATGCGGTTTCTCCATCTGTCGTTCGGCTATCCGGCGAGTCGTTCTTTGTATTCCATGATGATTGAATGGCGGCTTACGTTTTGCATGATGAGTTTCTTTTGCAAATCCAGATCGTCCCAAGCCGGCTGCAGTCCGATCTCGCGGCCGGATTTCTCCGAATCCTGCAACGCCCGGGGTTTGGTCTTCTCGCCCATGTGGCAGTCGTCGCCCATGAAGATGAGCATGGGGCGCTCACCCGTTCGCCGCAGGCGGTTCTTGCGGCCCACCACGGAAATGAGAAACTCCGTGTATTCCCGCGACTGCGGGTTCCAGACTTCGATGCCGTCCACGTCGTAGTCGGCCAAAAGAATCGGCCAGAATTGCTCGGGATGGGGGATGACCACTCCGCCGCCCAGGCTCCTGGCTTCCTCGATCACTTCACTGGCGCGGTAAAAATACTTCAGGGAAAAAACCGCCTTGACCCGTCTTTTGACCGCATTGAGATAGAACTGGATGCGGCCGGCCATGGTGTCCCCGATTTCGGGGCGCAGGGCGTCGAACCAGTCGCGTAGGAGCTTGTTTTTGAGCGTGCGTTGCGCAATCGACGACCAGCCCGCGTCGATGAGCTGTTCGATCTTGACCACGTTGACGCGCGTAAACTCGACGAGTTCTTCGCTGGCCCCGGTTTCCCCGGCGGCGGCGTTGACGATCGCCTCCTCGGGCTTGGTCATGGCGTGCATGAATTCGAAGAGCTGGGAGGAACGGTATTTGAAAGTGTGGTGCAGGATGGACTTGAGTGTTGCCGCCCCGGTGAGTTTGGCCGAGGGGAAATGGAGCAACAGTTGCACCTTGCGGTTAAATCCGCTGGCGTAGCAATCGACCTCCGCCCCGGTGAAGCCCCGATAGGCAACGAACTCGTTGTGCTGCGTGGGGATGACCAGTTCCTCGTCCGCGCCCGGAAACATCACCTTGAGGCGTTTTTCGATCAGCGGCAACGGCACGAACTCGGGGTGCCAGTGCACGGCCAACACGGCCTCCTGGCGGGGAAAGACGCTGCCCGGCTCCAGGATCTGCTGTTGCTGCCAATCGGCGAGCTTTTCGGACACGATGCCGTCGAAACGCTCCTGATCGGCGGCCGATATTTCCTCGCTCAGGCCGTCCAGGGCTTTTTCCCATAGTTCCGGCTGGGCCAGCGGGCGCTTGATGATCTGCATGGCAGTCCCGGTTCGCGGCAGGTTAGTCATAGATGGCATGGCAGCGTGCTTTCTGGTGGGCGAGGGCTTCGGCCATGGCGCCCATGGCCAGCCGGTCGCCGGCGGCGAACGCGGCGGCGAATTCCTCGACGGCGTGGCTGAAGTCGTCGTAAAATTCCTCGCCCTTGCCGGGATAGGTGACCATGAGGCCCGCGTCGGCCACGAACCGCTCCACGGTGTCCTGGGGAGGCAGTCCGCCCTCGTGCAGGGCCTTGACGATGACTCTGAAATCGAACTTCATCCGCTTTTTGATGTCCTTGAATCGCGGCTTGGCCGAGGGCCGGCCTTCCGCCTCGGCGGTCTGCGCCTCGCCCGGACCCGCGGCCTCGCCCCATTGGGACTTGATTTTAATCTTGACGCTCAAGTGCCCGAATTCGTCCTTGCCGCTGATCTTGAACTTCCGGGAGCGGTTCAGCCCGGACAAGGCGCTTTCGCCGTCCTGTTCCAAGGCGTCGGCCAGTTCCCGGAAAAAGGCCGGCAGCTCATTTCGTTGCATGGTTCGTTCGATTTTGCGTTCTTCTTCCATGACGGCCCCCTGTTTTATGTGTCCGCGGCCACCCGGCAATAATCACCGGCGCCTTGCGAACACATCGAAGTTTCCCTTGGCGGCGTTGACTTCAGGCCAATCGAAAGTATTCCCGAGCCGCCTCTCGGTCAATAACACATACGAACAGAAAAGACGCAATTTGTCGAGACCATGCGAGCAAGCCGTTTGGGAGGACGTTCACGCGTATGGAGTGACACCGGTCAAGCGTGCTCCCAAAGGCTTGGTCTGGAGGCGTTACGCAGCATGCCCGCCAGAATGCGGCACTGCTCGGACACAGCCGAACCTGTGCCCAGGCCGTGGGCCGGCCTTGGACCGGACTCCCCGGCGCAGGGTTCGGACATGGCGACGACGAGCATGCGCGGCTTGATCGCCTTGATGACGGCTGAAAGCCTGCCCGCCCTTTCGCCGTCCACTCCGCGGCCGAAGACGACACAATCGAAATCGTAGCGGTTGGCCAAATACAGGACGTCATCCTCGGCGGTTCTGGCCACCGAGCACTGGTGAGCCAACGACATTTTCAGACACGCCGTAACGCTTTCGTCTTGCACGCCCGCGGACTCAACCACCAGAATGTTGGCTCTGGGAAACATGACGGCCCCTTTTTTGTCTGCCTTCAGGATCGCCCTTATCTCCCTATATCCGGTCATTATGACGGCAACGTCTCGATCGCGTGACAAATCGTTCTCCGGCCACATCGGGCGCATCGGGCGCATCGGGCGCCGCGTCCCGCGAGGCCGATCAGAGGGCTTTTTTCCAGGAAATTTCCAGGCTGATTTTCTCCTTGTCCTTCTTCTGCCCGGCCTTGAGCTCCACGGCCACCACCCGCGAAGGATGCAGGACGAGCGTTTCCTTTTCGTCGCCAAGCGTCACTTCCCCGGCCTTCATGCCGGCGCTCATGGCGTCGATCCGCGCTATGGCCTCGCGCAGTTCCATGACTCCTTCCAGCTTGACCTTGCTTCCCATGCGGCTCCCCCTGTGTGTTGCGATCGATGGCGATGACCCGCTGCGTCAGTCGGTCATCGTTTGGATGAGTTGTTTGAGACCTTCCGCCTGCTCGGTCAGGGAAACAATGGATGCGGCCGAGGAGCGCATGCCCTCGGCGGTCTCCCGGGCCACTCTGCCTACTTCCTCGACGGCCGAGGAGATACGCTGCTGGGACTGGCTTTGCTCGCGCACGGCGTCGGCGATGCTCAAGGCCTGGCCGGCCGCCTCGGCGGAAATATCCACGATGGCCGCAAGGGCCCGGCCCGAAAGAACGACCTTGGAGTTCGCCTCCTCGATGGCCGCAAAAGCCGTGTCCGTGTCCCGGATATTGGCAGTGACCAGCTCCTGGATGGCGCCCACGCTGACGGTGACGTCCCTGGTCGCGGTCACGGTTTTTTCGGCCAGTTTGCGCACCTCGTCCGCGACCACGGCGAAGCCGCGGCCGGCCTCTCCGGCTCTGGCCGCCTCGATGGCGGCGTTCAAAGCCAGCAGATTGGTCTGGTCGGCGATGTCGCCGATGGCGCTGACCACCTGGTCGATGTCCGCCGCCCGCTCGCCGAGCCGGTGCATGCCCTGGCGCAATTCATCGGAAATACCCCGCACCCGTGCCAGGGCGGCAACCGATTCCTCGGCCACCTTGACCCCTTCCCGGGCCTTGTCCATGACCGCTTCGGCCCCGGCCGCCGCCTGGGTGGCCTCTGCGGCCACCTGGCTTAAACTTTGGGTGATCGCGGCGATGGAATCGCCGGTGGCGGAGATGCTCTCGCTTTGCCTGGCCGCGCCCTGGCTGGCCAATGCGACCGCGGACGCGAGCTCCCCGGCGTCGCGGGAAACCTCAAGCGAAATGTGGTCGGCCTCGGCCGCGGCCTTGGCAATCAGGTCGCGCTGGGAACGGATGGCGTCCTCGCTTTGCATAAGCGGCGTGAGATCCACAAAAATGTTGAAAACCCCAATGGCCTCGCCGTCCAGATCGTACAGTGGCGCGGCGTCCATGCGGACGTGGAAAGGCGTGCCTTTGCGGCCCGCGCCCGCGATAAGCCGGTCGCGCACCACCAGGCCGCGGCGGAAGCATTCGGCGTTGACGCGCTCGCCCCGGCCGGTTCCGTGGAAAAGGTCCTCGGCGTCAAGTCCCAGGTATTTCTCCGGTTCCCCGTCGAGTTCCAAAAGCCGCAGCAGGGCGCTGTTGACGAAAGTCGTCTTGTTGCCTCCATCGGCGACCAGACAGGGCGCGGTCACGGCCTTTAAGATGCTGGAGCTAAATCCGAGCTTGTTTTTGAGCTCGACGACCATGCCGCACAGCCCTGCGGCCAAGTCGAAAAGCTCGGCCTTAAAACCGCCCCTGACGGTCGTGTCCAGGCCACCTTCGCGCACGAGGCGCAAATGCTTGCGGATGTCGGTGAGCGGCGAAAATATCTGCCGGCGTAAAAAGGTCACGGAAGCCCAGATGACCACCAGGGCGGTGGCGGCCACGGCGATGCCCGCCGCCCGCGTCAGCCCGGTGACCGGGGCCAGGGCCTCGCCCGTGTCGACCTGGGCCACCAGGCCCCAGGTCGCCTCCCCGAAATGAAGCGGGGCGTAAGCGGCGAGCGTTCTTTCGCCTTGGGGCGAGCGCGCCTCGACAATGCCGGTTTTGCCCTCCAGGGCCTCGCGCGCGGCCTTGAAATCCATGGCGCGCGCCTTGGCTGCCGACCCGCCGCGTTCTTTCATGTCGGGACCGACGAGATAGCTTGTCCCGGTCACGCCCATGCCGCTTTGTTGGTTCATGAGCGCGGCCAGTTCGGCCCTGGGCAGTTTGAGTATGGCAACGCCCTCGGGGCGGCCCACATGGTCAAAGACCGGGGCGGCCACGTAGGCCGAGGGAATGTCGCCGGGCGCGGACAAGGGAGCGAAGTCGACCAGGACCACCTTCTTGGACGTAAGCGCCTCACGCCAGCCATGGGCCAGATGGGAGCCCTTCAGCCGCCCGGTATCCAGGTCCTGGCCCGCTTCCGGACCATTCACGGCGCTGAAGACCACCTTGCCGTAGTCGTCGACGAGCAGGGCATCCTCGTAGCCGAGAACCTTCACGAAGGCGTCGAAGGCCGGAGCGACGAAGTCGCGCAAATCCTTGTAGTCCGCCTTGGAGACATCAATGGGGTCGCCGGGTTTGACCACCCCGGTGTAATAATCGCGCAGCATCCCCAGGGCGTTGTAGACCTCTTTGACTTGGCCGAAGATGGCCGCCTGGCTGGTCCACTTTTCGAACAAGGCCTGGGTGGCGCTGATCTTCATGTCCCGGACCGATTCCAAATGGCTGAAGGCCTGGGCCTCCAGGCCGTCGGACCCGGTTTTCACTGCGTAGCCGCAGATGAAGACCAGGGGGACCAAGCCGGTCAGCAGGCAAAAGGCGATCAATTTGGTACGTAAGGACATGGCGCCGCCCGCCGGAGATAAAAATTCAAAAACAGTCTCCGGGAGGGGTACCGTATTCCGTAAATTTGCAGAATTGATCGCAGCGGGATGACGTTTGGGTTACGAATCGGCGGCCGGGTTACGAAATGACGACCGGGTCACGCACCGGCTGCCGGCTGGTATGCAGCCGGGCCATGGAAGCCCTGGCCTCCGCGTCGCCTTTCTTCCGTCACCTGCCGGCGTACTTGGCGTAAAATGCCCGGATGAATTCCGCTCTCTTCTTGTACCATGGCCCTTTATAGCCCTCGGCGGGATGGTTGAAAAGGTCCACGCCACCCACGAGGTATTGGCGCAGAACCAAATCCTCGAGGCTCAATTCGCGCCCGTTGCGCAGGATGTCGCACAGGAGCATGAAGGTCGTGGTCCGGCCTTCGCCTCCGTGGCAATGGATATGAAACCAGGTGCCGGCGGGCTGGCTGTCGAAAAATGTGACAAACCGGGAGGCTTCCTCTTCGCTGGGAGCGCGGTGGTCGCTCACCGCGAAGCGCTCGTAGTCGAGGCCGCTTCTCGCGGCCGCCTCGCTCTCCGTGGCCACCGAACGCACCTCGATAAAGTCCGTCCTGGAAGTGGCGATCAGCCCGTCCTCGTCCTTGGTCACGGCCCTGACCACGGGGACCGTTTTTCCTTGCAAGGCCGCAAGCCTCGCCGCTTCGTCCCGCATCGCGGCCGCCGCGTCCAAGCCAAGATTGGCCCAGTTCTTCGGCCCATACCAACTCACCGGAATATCACCCACGAACCCATGCGACTCCTGGCGCAGGTCGACCAGGACCACTTTCGCCGCCAGCGGCCGGATGTCGTTTTCGATGTCGCCGACCGAGGGTTGTTCGCTGCCGGAGACGAGCAGTTGGTCCAGGCCGCGGCGCGACGGCGGGGAGGGAATCTCCCGGGCGTAGGGACGGCCGCAGACCCGAAAATGGCAGGGAAGCGTTTCCCCTTCGTGCTGGTCGTAGATGATCGTCAAGGGCCTGTTCTCCATGTCCACCCGCTTGCCTCCATCGCCTGTCCCGCGCGCCCCGTGGCTTCGCTGCCGCGGGGTATACTCCGGGACCGCTTTCAGGTCCATGGGATTTCCGGCCCCGGGCCGGCTCGGGCGGACAGAGGCAGGGGACCTCTTGACCCAGGACTTGGAAAGCGAGATTGTGCGTCATATTAATGGGAGCGGGATCTTGTCTGCATATTCGTGCTCCCATTCATTACGTACGGCCACGAGGGCGGCGGGGCCGCGCGGCGTAAGCCGCGGGAGCACGGAGTTAAAAATTTTGTGCCCCAAGTAATAAGACCCTGTGCCGTCCGCGCGCCCATGGCGCAAAACACGCAACCGGGAAAGAGGGCCGCATATATGAACGGGAAAATAACCGTTTTCGGGGCGGGCAACGTCGGCGGCGCGGTGACCCGCCGGCTCATCGAACGCAAGCTGTGCAAAAAGGTCGTACTGGTGGACCGGACGCCGGAAAAGGCCGAGGGCGTGGCCCTGGACATCTTGGAGGCCAGCCCGGTGGACCTGCTCGAACCGGTGTGCATCTCGGGCGAGGATATCGAACAGACCCGGGATTCCGAAATCGTGATTATCACCGCCGGCGCCACCCGCAAGGAAGGCATGAGCCGCGACGAGCTGCTCAAAATCAACGCCGCCATCGTGAGCGACTGTGTCGGAAAATCGTCCAAGTACAGTCCGTACGCCTTTTACATCATAGTGAGCAATCCGCTCAACGTCATGTGCCACGTGGCCATGCGCGCCGGGCAGCTCCCCAGGACCCGGATCGCCGGCATGGCCGGCATCCTGGATTCCTGCCGCTTCCAGTATTTCATCTCCAAGGAGCTGGGCGTCAGCGTGGAGAACGTGCAGGCCATGGTGCTCGGGGAGCACGGTGAGGACATGGTTCCCGTGCCGCGCTATTCCACCGTGGCCGGCATACCGGTCACCGAATTGATGGACCCGGCCAAGCTGGCCGGCCTCATCGGCCGCACCCGCGACGGCGGGGCCGAAATCATCCGGCTGATGCAAACCAGCGCGTACTATGCGCCAGCCTCGGCCGTGGTCCAGATGGTGGCGGCCGTGGTTATGAACAAGAAAAAAATTCTGCCGTGCGCCGCCTATCTCTCGGGCGAATACGGCATTTGCGGCACCTTCGTGGGCGTGCCGGTCAAGCTCGGCGCCAACGGAGTGGAAGAGGTCGTGGAAATCACGCTGACCGACGAAGAACGCCGGGCGCTGTTTGCTAGCGCCGAAAAGATCAAAGCCCAGTTGGCCCTGCTCGGGGAAACCTGCTGAGGCGCACGCCCCGGTCCGGGATAACGGCCGGGGCGGCGCGAGGAATATGCCCATGGACAAATGCGACGCGCAAAAATCCCTGACGGACGTCTTGGCCAAATTCACCGGCTACGTAGGCAAACACCTGCCCACGGACGTGTTGAAGAAACTGGCCGAACTTGAAAGCCAGGAGGATAGCCCCCTGGCCACTGTGGTCTACGGCTCCATGTTCGCCAACCTGGAAGCCGCCGCCCGGCTTAACCGTCCCTGCTGCCAGGACACCGGCGTGATCCAATTTTTCGTGCGCGCCGGCTCCCGCTTCCCGCTGCTCGGCGAACTCGCCGGCATTCTGACGGACGCGGTGCGTAAGGCCACCCGCGAGGCACCGCTGCGTCACAACGCGGTCGAGACCTTTGTGGAGAAAAACACCGGCGACAACACCGGAAGCCGCGTGCCCTGGATCGAATGGGACATCGCGGGAAGCGGCGACCCGGCCGGCGAGGATTCGGCGCTGATCGAGGTGTACATGGCCGGCGGCGGCTGCAGCCTGCCGGGCGCGGCCAAGGTGCTCATGCCCGCGGCCGGGTACGAAGGCGTCGTGGAGTTCGTGTTCGACGTGATCACCTCCTACGGCGTGAACGCCTGCCCGCCCCTGCTCGTCGGCGTGGGCGTCTCCACCTCGGTCGAGACCGCCGCCATGCTCTCCAAGCGGGCCATCCTGCGCCCGCTCGGCACGCGCCACCCCAACCCGGACGCGGCAAAAATGGAGCTGCTTTTGGAGAACGGCCTCAACCGTTTGGGACTCGGGCCCCAGGGCCTGTCCGGGAATTCCACGGTGCTCGGGGTGCACCTGGAATCCTCGGCCCGGCATCCCTCGACCATCGGCGTGGGCGTGTCCGTGGGCTGCTGGGCGCACCGAAGGGGCGCGATCCGCATCAATGCGGATATGTCGTACGAAATCCTCTCGCACAAGGGGGCCACGCTGTGAAAAAGGTCCTGAGCACGCCGCTTCAAAACGAGGATATCGAAACGTTGCGGGTGGGCGACGTGGTGTACCTGGACGGCCACATCGTCACCTGCCGCGACGTCGGCCACCGCCGGCTCATCGAACTCGGCCGCAAACTGCCGGTGGACTTGCGCGGCCAGGCCATCTTCCACGCCGGCCCGATCGTGGCCAGGGCCGACGATCACTGGAAAATGATCTCCATCGGCCCGACCACCAGCATGCGCATGGAGCCTTATGAAGACCGCTTCATCGAGGCCACCGGTGTCAAGCTGATCGTGGGCAAGGGCGGCATGGGCGCGAAAACGGCTGCGGCCTGCGCCCGCCACAAGGCGGTGCACGCGGTGTTCCCGGGCGGCTGCGCGGTGCTGGCCGCGACCGAAGTGGAGGAGATCGAGCGGGTGGAATGGGAGGATCTGGGCATGCCCGAGGCGCTGTGGGTGTGCCGGGTCAAAGAGTTCGGACCGCTGATCGTCTCCATCGACACGACGGGCGACAACCTGTTTGAGGCCAACCGGGCCCGGTTCAATGAAAAGAAGATCCCGCTGGTCGAGGAGATCAGTCGCCAGGTACGGTTCATCAAATAACCACCGGCCGCGAGGCCGGATCACGGAGGGAGATTGGCCATGAACACATTTTCAATCGCGGTCATTCCGGGCGACGGCATCGGCAAGGAACTGGCCCCCGAGGGCGTGCGGGTGCTCGACGCCGCCGCGAGCGCCTGCGGCACGTTCCGTCTCGCCTACGAATATTTCCCCTGGGGCTGCGAGTACTACATCGAACATCGGACCATGATGCCCGAGAACGGGCTCGACATCCTCAAATGCTTCGACGCCATCTATTTCGGCGCGGTGGGCTTTCCCAAACTGGTGCCGGACGACGTCTCCCTGCATGGCCTGCTGCTCAAGATCCGCCTGGGCTTCGACCAGTACATCTGCCTGCGGCCGAGCGTGCTGTTGCCCGGCGTGGCCAGCCCCCTGGCGGGCGTGGCTCCCGGCGACATCGACTTCGTGGTCGTGCGCGAAAACACCGAGGGCGAATATGCCGGCGCGGGCGGCCGCGTCCACCGGGGCCAGCCCATCGAACTGGCGCTTGAGACCTCGGTTTTCACCAGGATCGGCGTCGAACGCGTCATCCGCTACGCCTTCGAGCTGGCCAGAAGCCGGCCGCGCAAGCTGCTTGCCAGCGTCACCAAGTCCAACGCCCAAAAGCACACCCTGACCTTCTGGGACGAGGTCTTCGAGGAAATCGCCAAGGATTATCCCGACGTGAAAACCGAACGGGTATTGGTCGACGCCATGGCCGCCCGCTTCGTTTTGCACCCGCGGTCGCTGGACGTGATCGTGGCCTCTAATCTCTTCGCGGACATCCTGACCGACATCGGCGGGGCCATCACCGGGAGCCTCGGCCTGGCGGCCAGCACCAACATCAACCCCGAACGCCGGTACCCGTCCATGTTCGAGCCGGTGCACGGCTCGGCCCCGGACATCGCCGGCAAGGGCATCGCCAACCCCATCGCCATGACGGCGAGCGGGGCCATGATGTTGGATTTCCTGGGCGAGAAGCGCGCCGCGCACCTGATCGATGCCGCGATCGCGGCCGTCACCGCCGAAGGCAGGACGCTGACCCCGGACCTGGGCGGCACGGCCACCACCACCCAGGTGGCCGACGCGCTGATCGAGAAGATCAACGCCGCCTAGAACTGGTTTTAAAAGTGGAGAGATCGGGGGAGAAACCCTTTGTGAACAAAGGGTTTCT
>Ga0326727_10002681_pt1 | contig 59584 bp, 40 predicted proteins | sample MB2enrmetagenome_FD_207643 | JGI IMG/M metagenome (GOLD analysis project Ga0326727, IMG submission 207643) | Lab enriched peat soil microbial communities from McLean, Ithaca, NY, United States - MB29MY | ecosystem: Environmental > Terrestrial > Soil > Wetlands > Peat | place: USA: New York... | reverse complement strand
GCGGGACCGGCTCGGGCCACGAGCCACCAAGATGTACCTTGCCGGGGTGCTTGAGTTTCTGTGCGGTCCAAGCTTACGGACGGATTACGGGCGCGCGGGCAAAATCCGCATCTCCATCCCCGTAGCACTTCCAGGGCCAGCCGCGCCGCCGGGCGGTTGGCGTCCGGGTTGACTATCTCCGGCCTCGCGGTTGACCTCGGCGCCTCAGGCGGTTGAGTTCGCGGCCGCGGACGTCGGGAAGCGTGAAGGGATCGGCGGACATCCGGGTTGACAGACGGAAGCGTCTGTCCCACATTCACGCCAGGGTCTCCAGTTGCTGGAAGAGACGCCGCAGAATGTCATTGAGCGCCGGCTCGACGTGTTGCCGGAAGCACTCCCCGGCGGCCGCGCCGCCCTCGCCGTTCACGGCCGTCTCCAGGGCGCCGAGGCCGGAAGAAAGCGCCACGGTGGAGTCCAGCAGTCCGCGGTCGCGGAAGGGCAGCCGTTCCGAGGTCAGCCCGCCCAGGCGCATTTTCCAGACCGGGATCTCGGCCCGCAGCGGCTTGGCCTCGGCGGGTTTCAACCCTCCCGCGGCATCGAAACACTGCCGCAGCCGGGTTTCGATCGAGCCGGTGATCTGGTCGAGTTTCCGCAGACGCCGCAGCGAGTCCATGCGCAGCAGCTCGCCTTCGTCGGGGCCGCCGCCGGCGGGCAGGTCGCTTTCGATGGCGGTCGAGAACAGGCGCAGCACGTAGTTGACGTGGGCGGGCTCGGGCTGCCCCGACGGCATCAGGTCGTTCACCACCTCCAGCACGCGTTTGAGCATGCGAACGTTTCCGGGAAACGGCGATTTCTCGAGAGAGTCGAGGACGTCGGGGGTCAGCTCCGCCTGGGGGCCGCGCATGCGCTTCCAAAAACTCTCCGCCAGCGCGCGCACGTCCTCGGGATGGGCGCTCAGCGGCGGCAGCGGGATCTGGAAGCCGCACAGCCGGAAGTACAGGTCCTTGCGGAAAGTTCCGGCCCGCAGCATGCTGGCCAGGTTGCGATTGGTGGCGGCGATGACGCGCACGTCGAACAGCCTGTCGCGGGTGTCGCCCACCCGCCGGATCTTTCCGGTCTGGATGGCGCGCAGCACTTTCACCTGCTGCTCCAGGGGCATGTCGCCGACCTCGTCGAGGAAGATGGCGCCTTGATGGGCCGTCTCCCACAGGCCGGGCTTGTCCCGGTCCGCGCCCGTGAAGGCTCCCTTGATGTACCCGAACAGCTCCGACTCGAACAGGGTGGGAGTGATGGACCCGCAGTCCACTTCCACCAGGCGTCCGCCCCGGCGCGCGCTGCACTCGAAAATCAGGCGCGCGGCGCGGCTTTTGCCGGTGCCGGTTTCGCCGGTGATCAGCGCCGGAGCGTCGCTCGAGGCCGCGCGCATGATCATCTGCCGCGCCAGCACGTGGTCGGGAGACGCGCCGCAGAAATGGGCGCGCAATTCCTCCGGCTCGGCCACCGCGCCGAACAGGCGCAGGAAGCCCGGTTCGCGCGCCGGGTCCGCGGTTTCCGGCGGCATCCCCGCCATCCGACCGGCCAGGCCGTTCCACAGTTCGGGCTCCAGCGCCAGCAGGTAGACGCCGGGGCGGCCGGATCGCGCGGCGCTCTCCAGGAAGTCCTGAATGCTGCGCACCACCTGCCGCGGGCCGCTGAAAGAGCCTTTCAGCGCCGGGACGCGGCCTCCCGGATCGCGCAGAAAATAGCGGGCGAGCTGCACCTTGGGATTCTTGACGCCCAGCCAGGCAATGCGGTCGGGCAGACTGTTCAGCGCGGTCTCGCCGCCGCACAGGGCGTAGAGCACCGGCTCTTCCGGGGCGGCGGGCAGCTTTCGGAGATCCAGCCGGATCTCTTCGGCGGAGTTAACAAGAGTAAAGCGGACGGCGGGGGCATCGCCCAACGCCCAAGGATTCGGATTTGGCTGCATGATTGCTCTGGACGAGCGTCCGGAGTCAACCCGGATGTTAAGGTATTATATCAGACAGCCAATTAGCGATCGGGAGGCTTGAGTGCCGGATCCCGGGTTAGAAGAAAGCGCCGCAGGTTACGACTACGACCTGTTTGTCAGTTACGCCAGCGAGGACCTCGAGCCCGTGGAACGCCTGGTGAAGCGCCTGGGCGACGACGGCTACGCACTCTGGTTCGATAAGACCGACATGATGGCCCGCGGCACCGTCGCCGACAACCTGAAGCAGGCCCTCGGCCGCTGCCGCCAGACGTTGATCTGCCTGAGCGACGCCTACTGCAAGAAAGATTACACCCGGTTCGAAGTGCAATTGAATTTCGAAATGGATCCCGCGAACCTGCGCGAGCGCACCATTTCAGCCGTGGTTCGCGGCCCTCTCACGGCCGCCGTGCCGGCGCAGATCGTATGCGTGCCCAGGGTCGACCTGACCGATGCGGCCAAGTACGAGATGGAATACCAGCGTCTCAAGCGCAGCATTCTGCCGGCGTCGCAACCCCTGCCCGCGTTCCCCATGCCCGCCGAGATCATGGCGCTGCGCAAGCTGTCCACCCCGGTCGAAGTGCTGGTGGCCATCCGCCGCCGCGCTGTGGAGCTGTTCTCCTACATGTACCGCAAGGAACTGGGAGAAGCCGCGCCCGCCGACCTGATGAAGGCGGCCGAGGCTCTGGCCAACTGCAAGAAACTGTCCGCCGATATCCGGCTGCACATCCGCACCATCCCCGATTATGCCAAGCTGATCGACGGGGAGTTCAGCCGCGATTCCACGGAGCCCGCCTTTCAGGCGCTGCTGCGTTTGTCTTTGTGGGCCTGCCAGCGCTACGGCGATCCCACCCCCGCGGCCGATCCGTTTCTGGCTTTCTGGGACCAGGTGGTGCCGCACCTGCCGAGCGCCGACCTGCCCTTTCAACTGGCCGGCAACCGCCGCGGCCTCACCGCGGCCGGCGCCGTTTTCCTGGGACAGGGCACCGAGGGCGGCTCGCAATGGGACCTGAGCGCGATTCCCAGCAGGAGCGCCCGCGCGACGGAATTGTCCTCCGAAGTGGATTGCTGCAAGGGCCTGGGAGAGAAGTCGCCGCTGGCGGTGGAGTGGCACAAGGGCTTCGAATTTCCATCCATTGGCGCGTGGCGCCTGATTGCCAGCCGGCGTCCCCACGGCGTTTCCATTCCGGCGCTGGTGGAGCGCTTCCGGCCGCTGCCGGAACGCCTGGCGGGGGCGGTGTTCCGCGAGACCTGGGACGCATACTCGACGCTGGCGGCCAAGGCTCCCGTGCTGGCCGCCAGCCTGTTCCGCCTGGAGAACGTGGTGCTGGACCGCGCGGGCTCGGTGCGCCTGGCCTGGAACTGGGATCGGCCGGGCGCGAAAGAGGAGACGGTTTCGATCGACAACCTGTGGTTCTGCCGTCCCGCGGGCGGCGCCACGGCCGCCGCCGAGTTCGCCTCCGCAGGCGACGCGCTGAAGGCCGCGCTGCGCCAGGCGATCGGCGTGGAGCCCGCCCCGGCTGGGCAAGGCTCCGCCTCCGGCGGGGAAGATCGCCATATTCTGCACGTGGTGGTGGACTCCTTCCTGGAACGCAAGGATCTGCCCGACTGGCTGAAGGCCGTGCCGCTTCCGCCGCCCCCACCGCCGCCGCAGCCCGTGACCGAGGCGCCGCCCGAGCCCCAGCCCGTTCCGGGTCCGGCCCCCGTTCCGCCTGCCGTCCCGGTGCAGGACCGCTGGCGCATCCCGGTGGATTGCCACTGCGCCTGGCCGCTGGGGACGGATCGCATTCTGGCGTGGGGATTGGACGATTCCCTCGCCATCTACCGCTTCGAGGACGGCAGCATGTTGTGGAGCGATGCGGGGCCGTTCCACTGGCGGGTCGGGGCGCTGGCTCCCGATGGCGGCGTGGCGGTGGGCAGTTGGGAAGGCGAGGTGCATTGGTTCGGCGCCGAAGGGCTGGAGGGCTCGGCGCGCCTGGACGGCCCCATCGGCGACATCCGCCCGTTGGCCGGGCGCTGGCTGGCGGGATCGTGGAACGAGAAGCTGAAGCTGCTGGGCGGCCATCAGCCCGCGGCCGCTCTCCCCGATGTCACCGACGGGGTGCGCCGCATCGCCGCGGGCGCGGGCGATTTATTTGCCGTGCTGAGCCTGCAAAACTGCGTCTCGCTGTATCGCGCGGGCCACCGCGTGGCGCAGATCGGGCCCCTGTTCGGCGCGCGGGACCTGGCTTTTTCCCGCGGCTGCCCGCTGGTGCTCACGGCCGCGGGTCTGGTGACCATCGACAGCTCGGGGAAGCCGGGCACGCCCGATCATCCGCCGTCGCGCACCGGGGTGCAGCTTCTGGCCAGTCCGCCCAACCCCGCCTGTTTGCTGGTGAACGACCAGGGCCAATCGTGGATCGTCGACGAGGCTGGAACCTACCCGCGCGGCCCCCGGCTGCCGGGCGGCCGTAACATGACCACGGCTTGCGGCTTCGACCGCTGCGTGGCCCAGACACAGATCGGATTCACCTACTGGCGCAATGGCGCAAAGGTGCGGTCCTGGCGCGACGCCGTCTGCGCCGTGCTCTCTCCGGATGGGCAACGCGTGGTAGCCGCCCTGCCTGGAGAGGTGGAAGTTTTCCGGGATTCGGCATGACGGGCTCATCCGCGCAGGCCGATGCCAGGCAGGTTCCGGCCGCCGGCCGCGAGGAGCTGGAGTCGGCCAGGCAGCGCCTGGAAGCCATGCCGCCGGATGTGTCGCAGCGGCTGGCGCTGGCGGAAGCCTGCTTCCGGCTGGCCATGCTGCCGGATACGGAGATCGAAGCGGCCATGGATCTGCTGCGCCAGGCGGCGCAATACGATCCCTACCATCCCAAGCTTTTCTTCCACCTGGGACGCCTGCTGCACCAGAACGGCGAACCGCTGGCGGCGGTTTTCGAATACCGCCGCGCGCTGCGTCTGGCGCCGCGCAGCCATCGCACCTCGGTGCACCTGGCGCTGGCGTTGCTGGACGCCGGGCCGGAGGAGCGCGAACTGGCGGCGCGCTGGCTGGCGGCCCTGTTCGAGGGCGCCGATGGCGCGCTTCCCGGCCTGATCGCGGATCTCGACAAGCTCATCGCGGGACACACCACGCCCAAATCCGAACCCGGCCGCCCCGCCGCCCGGCGCGGCGCCGAGGACGCCCAGACCGGCCAGGGCGGCTGCCGCTGGCGCGGGTTCTGGAAGCTGCTGCTGGTTTCGGAGATCGGCCGTTCCAAGAATCAGAAGAAAGCCATGCGCCTGCTGGACGCCGGCCGGGACCTGGTGGAAGGGCCGGATGGCGCCGCCGAGTACGCTCTCGCGGGATTGCTCTTCCTGGTGGACAGCGCCGCCCAGGCCCGCCTGGTGGAGGCGCGCCTGCGCGAGCCCCAACTGGCCTTGCAGCAGGACCGTCCGGCGGTGCGCCTGGTGCGCTCGGCCTGCGAGCTGGGAGCGGCGGAGACGCCCGCCGATTTCGTGCACGGGGCGGTGGAGAAACTGCGGGCCGGCGAGTTGCCGCCGGAGCTGGTGTGCTGCCTGCATCTCTCCTGGTACGGGCAATCCTCCGGCCTGGACGCGGTGGCGGCGGCGCGCCTGCTGGATCTGTACCCCGCCGATATCGCTTCGCTGGGGTGCTTCCGGGAATTGCGCGTGGCCATACTCGACCACCACGCCCGCCTGGCCTGGAGCGGCGATCGCCTGGACCGCGCCGAGATCCTGTGGCAGGAGGCCACCGCCGCCGATCCGTATCGCATCCCCCTGGCGCACAACCTGGCGCTGGTGGCCACGCGCAACAAGGAGGCCGACAAGTACCAGCGGGCCTGGGATCGCGCCGCCGAACTGCGCTACCTGATCTCGAGCGCCGCCGGCGACCCGCGCGTGGAACTGGACGATCGGGTCCGGCTGCACCGTTCCTTCGCCCAGCAGAGCCGCCTGCGCTACGTCGACCCCAGCCGCCCGGGCCACACCGGCGACCCATCGGAGGCGGAACTGCTTCTCTGGCTCGAGGATCGCGAGGCCATCGGCCTGTGGCTGCGGGAGAGCGAACTGGCTTTCTTCAATTCGCGCCTGCGATTCCAGTCGCCCCTGCACCTGCTGGGGCTGCCCCGCGACTGCGCGGACGAAGGCCCGCCGGCCGCCGCCGAAATCCTGCTGCGGCAGTTCCAGTTGTGTTTCCGCGGCCGCCGCTGGGCCGGAATCCGGACCTTTCAAGCCATGCTGGAAGCCCTGACCGCGGGCGCCGTGGAGCGCGCCAAGGATCCCATCCAGCGCAAGCGCGACGTGTTCTTCGAGACCGAACGCGGCGAGGCGGAGAAGCTGCTGAAGGAGACCATCGAACACGGCCTGCTGCTCTTCCGCATGATCCAGGTGGCCCGCGCGTCGGCCTCGGCGCGCGCCAAGCTTTCGGGATTGCAGGCGGCCGGGTACCTGCTGACCATGCCCTGGCGGTTCCTGGAGCCGGCCTGCAAGAAGATCGGAATGCTGGCCGCCGATACCGACCTGATGGACGTCTTCCTGAGCCACGTGGTGGCGCTGGCGCTGGAGGAAAGCCGCACCGGCGCGGCCGCGCAGGCCGATTTCCGGTTGCAGGCCCTGGACGACTGCGTGCGCGGCGCTCCCGACGCTCTCGAATTGCGCCTATTGCAGTGCCGGCTGCTGCTGGACGCCAAACGCTACCGCCAGGCCTACGACACGGCGCTGGAGGCCCTGCCGCTGACCGCCAAGATGGCCGACCGGGAAGAAGCCGCGCGATTGAATAGCCAATTCATCGTGGCGGTGGACAATGCCGTGCTGGCGCAGATTCCCGAACGGCTGCGGTCTCCCGGCCGCGAGAACATCGCCGAGTTCATCGCCGAGGTCCGGCGCCTGCTGGCGGAGTATCCCAGGGCCGGCGGGTTGCGATTGACGGCGGCCAGCCTGCTGATCCGCTCCGCCGCGGAGGACGCTTCGCGGCTGGCAGTGGCCACAGAAATGCTTGAGCAGGGGTTGGATCTGCTGCTTTCCGACGAGCAGGTCCGGGAAGCGCGGCAGTTGCTGGAAAAGGCCGGTTCGCAGTCGGAGACGCTGGAGACGGTTTCGAAGATCCGGAAGCTGCTGGAATCGGCCGCCGCGTCGGCGCGGTCGGCGGTGGCGCTTACGAGTGAAGAGCGCACTCCGGCCAAAACCCGCCAGGCGCGCGAACAGCTCGAATCGGCCATTTACGAAGCCGCTCAGGCGGAAGAGATCGCCGAGGGGGCCAAGCTGCGCTCGGCGGCCGAGCGGGCGCGGTCGCTCGCGGCCGACCTGCGCAGGCTGATGGAGGAGATCGCGAAAGGGTAACGGACCATGCCGATGTTCATGATCGACTTAGGGGCACAGTCTCACTATTCCGTGCTGGGCATCGGGCCGGACGCCGAGGCCAAGGAGATCCGCGACAGCCAGAGCCGCATCGTCGGCGATCTGAAGCGGAAGCTCGGGATGGCGCGCGGCTCGGAAGAGAAGCGGGTCATCGAGGAGCGTTTGAAGAACATTAACAGCATCGGCGACGAGCTGTCGCGCCCGAAATCCAGGCAGGCTTACGACGCCCGCAACGCACACCTCACGTTTTTCGTGGTCCGCAAGGCGGTAGCCCCCATTCTGGAAGACCGGGAGCTGCGCCTGCGGTGGGTTCACAAGGCAGTACGCGATTTTCTGATTCAAAAGGGAGAGACCATGGAGCCGCTGGCCGACCTGGAAAGAACCGATTTCTCGGCGGATTTCAGTCCGAATCAAATGCTGGATGCTATTCTTCTATCCGGGAGGCGCGGGTGAACAGCCAAGCCAAAGCGCGCGCCGCCCGCCACGCCAAAGACAGCGGCCTGCTGTCCGATCTGAACGGCAGCCTGGCCGAGACCTCCAAGCGGGTGGGCGAAATCAAACGCACCGTCGACGAAGTGGCCGAAGACAACATGGCGCTGCTCGAGGCCGTGCGGCGCGCCGCCGAAGGCCAGGAGTCCTTTCGCGCTTCTGTCGTGCAGGAAATGGACATGCTGCGCGCGGGGTTGGCGGGCGAGCTGGTTTTTCACTCGCTGCGCAACTGCTGCCGCGAACTGGCCCCGGTTGTGAGCGCCCTCGAGCGCATGCTGGCGGGCGCCGACTTCAGCGACGCCGAAAGCATCCGGCAGCACGTGGGCAGCTTCGCCGCCGGCATGGAGGGAGTGCTCAAGCGGATGGGCATGGAACGCATTGCGGTGAGCGTGGGAACCGATCAGTTCGACGGCCGCATCCACGAATGCGTGAGGGTGTGCACGCCCGCCGACTCGCCGCTGCCCGATGCGCCGCCCAAGACCATCGTGCGCGTGGACGAGCACGGTTACCTGGTGCAGGGCCGGCTCGCGATGGCCGCGAAAGTCTGGGTCCAGGCGCTCGAAGCGGCGGAAGCCAAAGTAACGAATGGAGGAGTCTAGTGAGATATCACAAAGTAATCGGAATCGACCTCGGCACCACGTACTCGGCGGTGTCGGTGTGGGATTACGACAAAAAGGAAGTCGTCGTCATACCAACCGCCGTTGGCGAGAACACGCTGCCCTCCGTTGTGGGGATCGACGACGAGAAAAAGGTGATTGTGGGCGCCCCGGCGCAGCGGCGGCGCGTGCTGGATCCGCAGAACACCATCATCGAGATCAAGCGCGAGATGGGCGAGTACTCCACGCCGCCACAGGCCAACAGTTCGGGCGTGCCCAAGCGCGTGCCTTTCCGCGGGCGCGATTACCTGCCGCAGGAGATTTCGGCCTTCATCCTGGCGGAGTTGAAACGCCAGGCCGAGACGTTTCTGGGCGAGGAGATTCACGACGCCGTCATCACCGTCCCGGCGTATTTCAAGGAGCCGCAGCGCGGCGCCACGCAGGACGCCGGGGCCATCGCCCGGCTGAACGTGAAGCAGTTGCTGAACGAGCCCACCGCCGCGGCGGTTTCTTTCGGCGCGGACCTGCTGGACGACGGCAAGACCCACCTCTACCTGGTCTACGACCTGGGCGGCGGGACCTTCGACGTTTCCATCATCGAGGTGGGCGGCAAGAACGTGAGCATCGTGGGAACCGGCGGCAACTCCCGGCTGGGCGGCGGGGATTTCGACAACCGCATCACGGATTGGGCGGTGGCGGAGATCCGCAAGCGGCACAACGTCGATTTGAGCCACGACGAGCAGGCCAAGGCGCGCATCAAGGACGTGGCGCAGAGGCGCAAGCGCGAGCTATCGGCGGCCACCACCACGGTGCTCGACCTGATGTACCTGACGCCCACGGTGAGCGTGAACCTGACGCTCACGCGGGCGGTGTTCAACAGCCTGATTGAGGATCTGCTCAGGCAGTCGCTGGACTGCGTGGGAGAAGCCATCGAGAGCGCCTCCAAGACGCGGGCGATCCGCAAGGAGGACATCGAGCAGGTGCTGCTGGTGGGCGGTTCCACCCGCATTCCGCGGGTGCGCGCCATGCTGGCCGAGTTCATGGACCACCTGCAGGACAAGGACATCCGCTCGGACATCAATCCCGACGAGGCGGTGGCTTGCGGCGCCGCGCTGGTGGCGCGCGGGCACAGCCCCTCGACCGGTTTCGAGGGCCAGGAAATCGATCTGCTGGCGGCGGGCGCCATCACCCAGGCCGACAAGGAGGAAGCCACCAGCCTGGTGCTGCAGGACGTCACCAGCCACACCCTGGGCATACTGGTGAACGACCAGGATTTCCACCGCATCATTCCCAAGGAGAGCCGCATTCCGGCGGAGAAGACCGAGGGCGGGTTCACGAACCGCGGCCCGTCCAGCTCGGTGGACGTGCTGATCTACCAGGGCGAGAACGACATCGCCTTCGAGAACACGCTGATCGGCAAGCTGCCCATCCCGCTGCCCGAGCCGAAGCCGCGCGGCCACTGGAAGTTCGAGGTCAACTTCAGTCTGGACAACGACGGGTTGCTGCACGTGAAGGTGAAGCGGCTTAACGACGAGCAGAGCTTCGCGCTGGACGTGCAATGCTCGGTGCGCTCGTCGGCTAAGAAGATTCAGGAGGGCGCGGCGCATCTGCAGGAGGTGATGGCTTCGCCGGAGGGCGAGCCGGCCGCGGTGCCGCCGCCTCCGCCGCCCCCGGTGGCCGCGCGCCCGGCGACTGCCGCCGCCGCTCCGCCGCCGCCCGCCGCGGCTCCGCCGCCCCCGGCCGCCGCCGCGGCGGAACCGCCGCCGGAGAACACGCCGGCGGAGTTTCGCTCCATCGCCCGGCGCTCCTACAAGCTGCTGCAGCAGCCGCTCGAGCCCGGGCAGCGGGAACAACTACAGAAGGCCTACAGCGCTTTCGTGGCCGCCGTGAAGAGCGGCGGAGAGGTGGAAGACCGCGGCGACGAGTTGGGCGACGCTTACATGAAGTGCAGCAAGCCGGCTTAGACCGGGCGAGGGCGCCATGGGCATGGAGCGGCTACTCAGTACGGATCGCGGGGATTTGTCGCTCGGGGCGGGCGGCCGGGGCGGCACGCTGCAGCGGTGTCTCAGCTCGCGCCTGGCCGGCCGGGAGTTCCGCCGCTCGGTGGACGATCTGGCCTCGCACATCGCCGCCGCCCGGCCGCCCCGCATTCTGCCCATTCTGCGCCATGAGCAGATGGGCGACCACTACTTCATCCATCACCAGCTCGACGGCGAAGTCCGGACGGCGCCGCAGTTCTTCGCGCAGGCGTCCCTGCTCGAGCGGCTGCAGTTCGCCGCCGACGCGCTGGTTCTCTACGAGCAATGGCGCCAGCACCTGGCCGCGCCGGTGGGGATGCATGCCGGCCGCCTGGTGGCCTGCCGCGTGGCGGGGCATTGGCTGGCCCACCTGGCGCCCTGCCCGCGAGTGCCGCTGGCTTCCGCCTACCACCTGATGCAGGCCGATCTGAGCGTGCTGGCGGGCATTGCTCCGGAAAGCGTGCGAGGAGCTTCGGCGGCGGGTGCGCCGGAGGACGTGTACGCCGCGGGCACGCTGGTGCTGCTGGCGCTGGGCTTCCGGCCGGCGCTGGGACTTGCGCCCGCCGAGAGCGTGGAACAGCAGGCCCGCGCGGAGCTGCTGGCCACGCGCGCGGCGGGCGATGCCGGCGAGAACGCGCTGCGCCAGATCCCCTTTGCGCTGGAGCGCCTCAACCACCTCGAGAAGACCGCGCGGCGGTGCGCGCACTTCGGGCCGCCGGCCCGGCCCGCGGACCTGCAGGAGCTGCGGGATGCCTGCGACCAGGTGCTGGCCCTGGCCGCTCCGGCCGACTGCGCCGCGGAACTGGCGGCTTTGGGGCAGGTTTCCGACGCCCTGCGATTCCTGGAGTGGTCCTTCGCGACCGGCCGGGAAGACGAGGAGAGCCGGCGCGTGGCGGCCTCGCTGGCCGAAAGCCTCCAGTCTCCAGTGAAGGAGCTGGAGCACATCGAGGCGGTGGTGCGCTACGCTCCGCACGATTACCAGGCCGCCCGGCGCCGCTGGCGTCTGCGGTACGAGGCCTTTTTGAGCCGGGAACCGGCCGCCGCCCCGGCATCCGAATCGGAGGGCGACTGGCTGCTGGCGGAGTTGGACCGTCTGCGCCCGCTGTCCTACCTTTCGGGCGGCGGCGAGAGCGCCACGTCGCCCAAGGACGATTGGTTGTGCATCGCCATGATCCACGGCCGGCGCGGCGACCTGTATGCGCGGGCCGGGGCGCTGTACGAGCTGACCAAGCTGGATTTCAAGGACGTGGAATCCCTGCTGTTGTACGGATTCGCGCTACGCGAGATGGCCGATCGCAAGGACGCCGCCGAGGGTTACCGCGACCAGGTGTTCGCCTCGCTGCACAAGCTGTTTGACGCGGTGCGAGAACGGCTGGACAAGCTGAAGGACGCCGGCACGCTGGACGAAGAAGAAGTGGAAGAATGGACCGCACGATTCCAATTTCTGTTGCTCTCCTGATGGTTTGCGCGCTGGGGGCGCGGGCGCAGGCTCGCGTCGCCGCGCCGGGCGCGCCGCCCAACGAGGCCAAGGGAACGCTGGCGCTGCCGGCCGGAACACGGCTGGACCCGTCGCAGGCGTACCAGGTGGACCTGACCATCGGCGGGGAGCGCATCACGGGCGTCTTCCGGGCCGAGGGCGCTTCGGGCGGAGCCCCCAAGCTGAACGCGCCCGCGAGCAACGGCGCTGCGCCGCGCGACACCAGCCGGCCCGCGGCATCCACCGAGAGCCCCGGCGCCGCCGCGACCCAGGCGCCGGCGCCCGCGCCGCCTGCCCGGACGCCGGTGTGGATGTGGGTGGTGCTGGGCCTGGTCCTGGCCGCCGCCATAGCCGCCGGCGCTTTGCTGTATTACTACCGGCGGGTGATGCCGCGCCGCGAAATCGACCCGTACTGGCGGGCCCTGGCCGCGATACGCGACCGGCGGTATCGCGACGCGCTTCCCGACCTCACCAGCGTCGAATCCAAACTGCCGGCCGACCTGCGCTACGACGCCCGCTTCTTCATCGCCTTCTGCCACTACCACCTGGGCGAGCACGCCGAGGCCGAGCACCTGGTCTCCGCCCTGCACCGCGAACGGCCGCAGGACGGCAACGCCGCCTACCTGCTGGCGCACATCCGCGTGGAGCGCGGGCTGGATGCCGAGGCCGAACCGGTGCTGGAGCGCATCAAAGAGAACCGGCAGTTGCACCTGCGCGACGGGCGGCGCCTGATGGGCATCGTGAAGTTCCGGCGCGGCATGGCGGCCATGCGCGGCGGCGACATCGACGCGGCGGCGGATTTCTTCTCGCAGGTGGAAGAGCTCGCCGATTTCGCCGCGTTCATTCCCGCCGATCTGCGCAACCGGCACGTCAGCCTGGGCACGCGCGCCCTGTTCGACCGCGACGCCGCGGGCGCGCGCCAGCACTTCGAGGCCTTGCGCACGGCCGCCGCCGGGATGCCGGAAGAGAAGCGCCAGGCCCTGGCGGCGAAGGCCGCGGTGGGCCTGGCGCTGGCCGACTGGATGGAAGACGACGCCGGCCGCGGCGACCGCCTTGAGACCGCGCTCATGGCGGCCTGCCGGCTGTTGCATGCCGGCGGTCCGGAGGAACTTCCCTGGCCCGCACCCGCGCCAGGCAGCGCCAAGGGCGACGCCGAATCGCTCAAACGGGCGCTCGAAGCCGCCGACAAGAACTTCAATCTCCCGCCCGAGGAGAAAGGCATCGCCCGCTGCCTGCGCGATCTGCACCTGCTGCGCGCGCTCGAAGTGCTCCGGCTGTGGGCCCGCATGGAGGGCAAAGCGGCCTGCGCCGCCATTTCCGGGCGGCTGGAAGCCACGCTCTCGCGCCTGGCTTGCGCGCGCGCGCTGGACGAGCGGTTTTCGGATGTTTACCTGGTGGCCGGCCTGCTGACGTTCTATCTGCACCGGCCCGGCCCCGAGCGCACCACCGGAGTGGATCTGCTGGAAGAGGCCCGCAAGCTGGGGGTGCGCGATCCCGACGCGCTGGAGATCCTCAATAACCGGGAGCGCATCGAACGCGAAAACGCGGACGCCGTGGACCTTTATCAACAGGTGCTCGACCACTACCTGCGCGACGAGACGGTGCGCGGGGAGGTGCGCCGCGACCTGCTGAAACGGCTCTCCACGCATCGCAGCCTGATGAACCGCTACAAGCCGCCGGACCTCACCCGCGCCCGCACCGTGCCGCCCACGGTGGAAGAGATGTTCCAGCGGTCCGAGACGCTGCGCGACCGCGTCCGCTCCATCCGCAACGCTTCCTCCAACGCGGAACTGCTGCGGCGCAGCGAGGACCTGAAGCGGCAGGGCGAGCTGCTGGCGGCCCAGGCGCAATCCCTGGAAACATCGGAATCCGAATTGCTGGCCATGACCGGCGAGGAGCTTTTCAAAGATGTTTGAGGACAAGTTATGAGCCACCCGGACCGGAATAAACCCGCCATCACGCCCGCGGCCGCGCTGGAGACGCTGCCCCGCATCGAATTCGATCCGGGCCAGGCGTCGGAGGACCGCGAACTGGGCCGCGCCGAACTGCTGCAATCGGTGCTGGCGATCGCGCAGGTGGACCACGTGGCCGAATCGCAGATAGTCCGCGACGCGGTCCGCAACGCGCTGGGCAAGGTCCCGGAGATCGGAGAGTAAACCAGATGCCAGACCAGCCGGAGGGCAAATTCCGGGATCGCGTGGAGGACAGCGAAGGCGGGCTGACGCGCGAGGACGGCCGGCGCCGGCCTTCCACCGGGGGCATTGAATTCACTCCGCTGGAGGACATGGCGGACGCCGTGGCGGGGTTCATGCCGATCGCCGACCGGCTGGCGCCGGAGGGGGATTTCGGCGGCGAGAGCGATGCCGAGTCCATGGACGATTTCGGCGTGGGCCTGCTGGTGGCGCAGCAGAAGAGCGACAAGTGCCGCATGCTTCTGGAGCGCGCCCAGAAGCTGATCGCGAGCGGCGACTGGCGGGGCGCGCTGGCGACGGCGGATGAAGCGGTGGCCGCCGATTCCACTTCGGGTGAGGCCTGGGCGCTCAAGGGGCGCTGCCTGGCCGAGATGGGCCATCACGAAGCGGGCCTGCGCGTGCTGCGCCACGCGCGCGGCCTGGTGGCCGACGGCGATCTGCGGGTGATGGTGCTGCGGCTGGAGTCGGGGTGCATCCGGGCGATCACGCGCGGCCTGGAAGAGAAGCTGGTCAAGCTGGTGGAGGCGCGCGAGCTGGAACGGGCGCTCGAGGTGGTGGGTGAAGGCTTGCGCCAGCAGCCCTCCAGCATCGTGCTGCTGCACCATCTCGCCAACCTGCACTGGATGCGCGGCGACACGGAGAGCGCCAGGCGCGCGGTGGAAGAGGCGCGCCACTTCGTGGGCCGGGAGAACGTGGACCTGATCGCGGAACTGGAGCGCCGCTTCACGTTCGGGCCGCACAAGGCCGACGTGGAAGCCGCCCGCCTGATGCTGCGCCAGCACGACGCCAAAGGCGCCGTCGAGCGCCTGGACGCCTGCCGCAGCCTGGAAGGCAACGAACATTACGACGGGCTGCGCGAATACGCCCTGCAGAAGCGCGGCGGCCTGAGCCGGATGATGGGCGCGGCCGGTCCGGTGGTTCCGCAGGCCGCCTCACGCCAGCAGACGCTGCGCTGGCTGTTGAGCGAGGAATTGAAACAGGGCGAGGACTCGACGCGCAGCGGCGACACCCAGCGCGCCCGCCGCTCCTACGAAGCCGCCGCCACGATCGACCCGGATTGCGGCGCGGTCTACTACGGCCACGCCCGCGCCATCATGGCGCAGCATCGCCGCCACGCCGTGACGGTCGACCTGGCGGCGGTCGAAGGCATGCTGCAGCACGCCCTGATCGACGCGGGCCTGGAGGAGCAGGTCAAAGCGTTGCGGCGCGCGGTGGTGGAGGCGGGGCGGAGGACGCCGTGAGGCGGGCGGGGTGTTTTCGAGGACCGCCGCTATCCGGCGTGACGCTGGTCGAGATCTGGGGTAAGGTGCCGGGACGCCGATGGGCCGTCGCGCCGGGCGGTACACCGGGCCTACGACGGCAGTTGCTGCGTCAGTGTCTGCCGTCAGCCACAGCCAGAAATGGAAGGCGGCAATGTTCCGCTGCCGGCGAGAGAGCAAAGCGGGCGCCCTAGCGATTGAGCGAGGAGCATGCGACGCGCCTTGCACAATCCCCAACCTCCCGGAGGCGGAATGCCGAGGTTCAGACACCTCATGCAATTGCTGCTCCAGTCGTGTCCGTCCAGCCTGTTCGCGCCGCACCTCGCACATGCGCAAAAGTCCCAATTGTGTTTCTTGTCGCCCGTCTTTCCGCACTTGGCGCACTTCTCACAGTCCGTAGCCCAGTCGTGGCCTCCGTCGCGGGGCTTGTGGCACTTTGAGCACTCGCACCCTTGCCAGGCGTGTCCTTCATCGCGAGCTTTTCCGCATCGTGAGCATTCGCAGCCGCTCCAGTCGTGGAAGCCAACGGCGCATCTCAGTTTCATTTAGTTGCCTCCAATCGTCCTACGCGCTTCCGTTTCTTGGTTCATCGCCGCTCACTGGGCTCCTGGAATCGAGCCATAGCACGGACCCCGCAGCAGCTAAAAAGGCCGAACAGCACGCACATGGCAGCCGTTTGCCAACTTACGGAGATAGTGAGAATTGCCATGCTTAAAAACGACGACCTCACCGTTGTCGCTGTTGAACTCGTCGGAACTCCAATAGAATCCATCTTCAAACCCGCCCACAACCCCCCGCTGTGAGTACAAAAGAAGCAGCTCGCTAGTCGTTGGTAAGTGCCAGCCCGATCCGTAGGAGCGAGCCTTCTCGACAGCGCTAGGCCACCTCATTTCGCCCTCGTCGGATGGTTTCGCCTCCATACCGTGGAAGCCGGTGTGGTCAACGTGAAACACTATACCGCCGCCCGGCCCTTTACCTCCTAGAACATACGCAACGCGGGTCTTTCCGCACTTGGTGCACTTATAGCCATCCCATTCGTGGTCTGCACCTCGATTACGCCCGCACCTCAGGCACTTCTCGCAGTCCGATGTCCGGTCACAGTCCTTGGCCCAGTCGTGGCCCTCGTCGCGAGTCTTGCCGCACTTGTCGCATTTGCAGCCGGTCCAACCGTGGGCGCCTGATCGTCTCTTGCCACACCTCGGGCACCCCTCACAGTCCTCGGCCCAGTCGTGCCCCAAGTCGCGAGTCTTGCCGCACTTGTCGCATTTGCAGCCAGTCCAACCGTGGGCGAGGAATCGCCTCTGGTCGCAAACCCCGCACCACTCGCAGTCCTGGTCCCAGCGGTGGAATTCGTCGCGAGTCTTGCCGCACCAGCAGCACTTGCAGCCATTCCAATTGTGTCCTTCGTCGCGAGTCTTGCCGCACCAGCACCTGCAGCCACTCCATTCGTGGAAGCCAACAGCACACCTCAGTCTCATTTTGGTTGCCTCCAATCCGCGGTCGAACCGGCTATCTTAACGCCCCGCGCCGACGCAGGTACTCCGCTAATTCCGTCTTGTCAAGGGCGGCCGCACGATTGAAAGGTGCGTCGCCATCCCTGTCCCTCGCATCGATCTCGGCGTTGTTGGCCACCAGCAGTTTGGCCACGTCCAGCCCGACCGTCGTCCCCTGAGGCGGCCAACCCGCCCAAGAGCGCAGCGGCGTTCCGCTGTAGTCGGCTCTGGCCTAAACCGCTTTGCTGGCAGCCGGTGGCCTCGCCGCGCCCTTCCGCCCGGTACGCTGCCAGGTCGAAAGCCGCCACGCCGCCGTTAACCTTGACATTGACTTCCGCTTCGCTGGCAAGCAGCAGGTCAACCACGGATTCCAGCCGTCATCCGCAGCAACATGCAGCGACCCAAGCCCCTCATTGCTCTTGCCGAGGGCCCAGTCAGGACTGCTCTTGACCAGCCCCCGGGGTTCCGCCTGGTCGCTATCCGCGGCCGCCTCATATGCGTCCGTTGAGCCCATACTGTCGTTCCTCTCAGTTGGGCCCGTCATCGCGCCGCATATTGCCTGCCTCTGCGAGACCACGTCCTGCGTGGGCGTAGTGGTACGACGCCCACGCTCGGGGCGCTACGCCATCATCTTCTCAACGGCAGTTTCTTCCGTAGTCCGTTCTTGGCGAGGCTGTCATCAAGCGTCGAGCGAATCTTGGCCTGGCGCTCCTCGGTGAGGGACATCGGCAGCGGAATCATCACCGTCTCGCCTTCCCGGCCTGGTATGACCGTCACCTCCATGATCGAGGGCACGTCTGGAAACGCGGCCACCAACGCGTCGATCGCCGCACGCAGCTTCCCCGGGTCGACAGGTTTCTCGAGAGTGAATGCTAGGTTAAACGTGTTCATAGTGTTATTCCCTTTCTGTCTTTTGAGTTATGTACGCTTCCGTTTTCCGGTCCATCACCGCTCATTTACCACTTACCTTCGCATGACCGCATTACTCCGAGTGGGCGCACCGGCGGCCTGCTGCGCCACGCCCCGATCGATCCACGCCGCCGCGCCCGGGTTACTTCCCGGCCGGCGCGGATGGCGGCGCCTGCATGGTCGACAATTGCGATTGCACCCGCTGCAATTGCGTCCTTAACTGATTGTTGGCCTTGCCGGAGACCTGGGCCTGCGCGCGCAATTCCTCTTCCATCCGGCCCAGCCGCTCGGCGAGCGCGTTGGCGCCGGCCCGCCCGCCGGCATCGGAGGCGGCGATTTTTTTCTCGAGCGCCGCCAGGGACGCGGTCAGCTCGCGGTTGGAAGCGCGCCAGGCGGCATCGGCACGCCACGCGAGCAAGCCCGCCAGGGCGATCGCCAGCACCGCCGCCAACCCGGCGCGCAGGCGCAGACGAAGCCAGCCCAGCGGCCCGCGCGACAGCCTCTCCACTTCGCGCAGCCCGCGCTGCGCGTCCTCGTTTTGCGGCTCGGCCTCCAGCGCCAGGCGGAAGCTCTCGGCCGCGGGCCCAAACCGTCCCTGTTGGCCGAGGATTCTGCCGCGCAGCACCGCCGCACCCGCTCCGGCCGGCGCCGGAAGATGGTTCAGAAGCTCCAGCGCCGCCTGGCGATGGCCGTCCGCGGCCAGCCGCTGCGCTTCCCACCGGATGATCTCCGCCGTATTCGATTCCATTTTCCGCCTACTTCCTCATGGCCTCCAGGTCGCTCAAATCGACCGGACCGCCTTTTCCCATTTTCTCCATCAGCTTCTGGCGGTGCTCGTAGAGGTCTCCGTGAACTTCCGCCAACTCGCGATGCATGGCCTGCATTTCCGCGATGTCCGGGTCGGTGGCCTTGCCGATGCCGCCTTTGGCCTCGATGCGGTCGTGCAGCGCCGAAGCCTTCACGAACGCGTCGTGCTGGCGGCTGGTGACGCGCAGGCCGCTGAGCGCCGCCAGGTCGAAGAGCAGTTCGCTCCAGGGGCGCCCGCGCACGGCGAACTCCAGCCCGGAAATGGATTCCGAGCAGTGCTCGATCTGCTCGTCGGTCGTGGCGCGGGCATAGTCGCGCTCGATATCGGCCAGGGTGTCGCGCTCGCGGTCCTTGACCACGCCGCGCAGGGTCTGGATGGAAACCTCGATGCGCGCGCGTCTCTGGAAACGCTGCATCTCGCCGATGGTGCCCTCCAGTTCCAGCGACCGCTTATAGGCGCGCACCTCGCTCTCGCGCTCGCCCGACTTGCCGCGCTGCAGATCCGCGTCCAGGCCCTCCACCAGCTTGGTCTGCCGGATGATGTCCAGCCCTTCGCCCACTTCCGCGCAGGGGCGTTCGCCGTGAAACCTCTCCACCTCGGACAACTGGTACTTGGCCCGTCCCACGCGTTCTTCCAGGGTCTCCATGGTGTACTGAAACGTCTCGCCGACGAAGGTGGTCTCGAATTCCTGATCGAGCAGCGGAATGTAAGCCGTGGCGCGGATGTTGCGCGACTCGTCGACCGTCAGCTTCACCTCGATCACGGAGCCCGCCGGGATGTCCATGGTCACGCGCTGGTCGCCGCCCTGAATCCGCAGCGTCCCCACGTGCAGGCATCCGCTGGCCACCTGGCCTTCCTTGCCCAGAAGATTGGTCACCGATTCCAGCACCGGGACGCGCAGCACGTCTTCCTTGGATCCCTTGCGCAGCGCCTTGGCGGTGGTGAACTCCTCCGACCTCCCTTGCGCCGGCAACTCCGCCCCGGGCTCGATCAGGGTGTGTGTCTGGTTGCCCCGCAGCGCCACCCGCAGCGAGTTGGCCAGGCGATTCTCCACCCCCAGCGAGGGATACCAGATCTGCGGCTCCTGCACGCCGGCCAGTTTCCTGCCATGAGCGTCCAGGAGGCTGGTGCGGAACTCCGACAGCATGGGCTTGGGCCCCTGGCTGAGACTCAATTCCACCATGAAGACGCCGGTCGCGTCCACGGCCACGGCGGGGCTTTTCCAGCGGCCGTCGAGGCGCTCGACTTCCACCCGCAGGCCTTCGCTCTCCGGGCCGTCCACCAGGCCGACAAGCTGGTAGGTGGGCAGCGCCGACTGGCGCTCGCAATCCATCTTGAGCCGGTACCCGCCCACCTGCGCCCGCACGCTGTCCCCATTCACGCCGGGGATTTCGACCGCGTCGGCCCAGATGGCCGCGCCTTCCGCCACCGCCGTCATGGGGTCGATGGAGCTTTCGAGCGGGATGCCCAAACGCTCCCGCAGCATGGACAGGATCAGGGGAGTCTTGGAAGGGCCGCCCACCAGGATCAGCCGCTCCACGTCGCCCGCGCTCAGGCGGTTGCTCTTGAGCAGGGTCTTGCAGATCTGCACGGTGCGCTCGGCCAAGGGGTGAATCAGGTCTTCGTACAGCTTGCGCGTGACCGGAACCTTGACTTCCACCTCTTTGCCCTGGTCGTCGCGGCACAACGGGCTGTCCAGCGACACCACGCTCTCGGCGCGGGTGGAGAGCTCGATTTTGGCGGCCTCCACGGCCAGCAGCAGGCGGCCCCAATCGTTGGAGAATTTCGTGCGGTTATTGCGGAAGGCGGTCAGCTTGTAGCGCTGTTCGAGCTGGGTCAACACGTATCCGGCCAGTTCCTGGTCGAAGTAGCGGCCGCCCAGGTTGTCGTCGCCGGCGTGCCCGCCTTCGGGCACGATCAGCTTGCCCTGCCGCGAGATCACCAGGGAGACATCCAGCGTGCCGCCTCCCAGGTCGAAGACCATCCACTGCGCGCGATGCTGTTTGGCGTTGAACCCGTAGCACATGGCCGCGGCGACCGGCTCCATGATCAACGGGCAGTAGCGCAGGCCGGCCATTTCGGCGGCCGAGCGCGTGCCCTCCACCGAGTTCTGTTTGAACTTGGCGGGAATGGTGACCACGCAGGCCTGGGTGTCCTCGCCGGTTTTGTCGCGGTACGCGCGCAGCAGGGTCTGGATGATGATGGCGCCCAGTTCGGGAGCGCTCAGCTTCTTGCCCGCGGCGGTGAAATCGTAGCGCGCGTCGCTGCCGATCTGCAGCTTGTATCCGGTGTACCCCTGCCCCTCGGCCACCGGGACGGTCAACATGGCATTGCGCGCCGAGGACCCCACCCGCAGGCTGCCGCGCTTGTCGTAGAACACGGCGGAGGGCAGAATGGCGCTGTGCTCCTCGGCGGGGATGACTTTGGGCCCTTGCGGCGTCATGCGCGCGATGCACGAATTGGTGGTTCCATGATCGATTGCCAGCGACACATACTTTTTGGACATTGTCAAAAACTCCTTTCGGAAAATCGGCGCCGTTCGAACCCGCGGCCGGCCGGGTCAGCGCGCCGGCGTTCCCACGACCCCTTTGGCTTTCTGCGCCAGCTTGCCGTTGAGCAGCACCACCGGCCGCTCGCATTGCACGATGGTGGGCCAGCGCAGCTCCGGCCTGGGCTGCGCCTCGCCCAGCGGCTCGAAATCGGTGCGGTCGGGATCGTAGGCCTGGCCGGTGAGGTCCTCGTACTTGACCCCGCTATCGGCGAGGGTCGCCTTCAGCCGCTCGAGGTGGCCTTGCAGCCGCTCGGCTTCGCCCGAGCCCTGCTGGCGCGCCTTGCCGGCGGACCGCTCCAGGCGCAGCATGTGATTGCAGATGGCCACCGCCATGTTCTCATCCAGCTTTTCGGCGGCGGGTTTGTCTTCCTCCGGCGGCTTCTCGACGGGCGGCGCCTTGGTCTGGAGCGCCGCCAGCATCTCCTTGACCGAAGCCAGTTCCAGAATGAGCAGGCCCGTCTCCGGGGCGCCCGCTTCGATTCTCAGTGCGGATGGATACATTTTTTGTCTGAACCGATTCCACAACTCACTCATGTCGGCCGCCCTATCTGAACAACATCAACTGCACCCTCGCCTGGGTTTTCTCCGCCTCGGTCATCTGCATCTCGTAGGAGGATGGCTCGCTGCCGTCCCCGAACCCCTTGGCGCGCGCCGCGCGGTAGGCGGGGAACTTGACCTTCTCCGACAGGTCCTTCACCGTGCCGGTCTTCACCAGCTCGCTCCGCAACTTCTTGATGCGGGCGTCGAAGCCGGCGCTAATCTCCTGCTTCTTCTTGTCGTACTCCGCGCGCAGGGCTTCCACGCGCTTCTTGGAAGGCTGGCGGACGGCGGCTTCCTCGCGCGCCATCCCCGCCAGAAAATCTTCCATGGGCTTGCGCTGAGGAGCATAGGCGCTCTCGATCTCGCGCTTGCGGCTCTCCCAGGCGGAGTTGCACTCGGCCAGCGCGGCGTCGCGGGCCTGCTGGGCCCGGAGCAACCGCCGCTCGCCCCGCCCGGTCACCATCGGCCGCACGATCCGGCCCAGCAGGATTCCGGCGGTCGAGCCCAGCACGATCGCCAGCCCGCCCATGTCGCCCCACAGTTGCCAGAAGACCGCCGAAGAGACCACCATGGCCGGCGCTTCGAGCTTCAGAAACCCCTTGAAACCGGCGAACATTTCCCGCGAACGCTTCTCCATCTCGCGCGCCGCCTGGACCGGCGGAGCGTGTTCGGCCTCGACTTGCGCCCGCTGCTCCTCAATGCGGCGCTCGGCCGCCGAGAGCTGCGTCTGCTGGCTCTTGCGCACCCGCGCGAGCCCCGTTTCCGCTTCGGCCTGCCGCGCCTGATTGCGCTTTGCGATGGCCTGGGCCTCGGCTTCCGCGCGATGCTCCTCCTGGCCGATGGCCGCATCCCGTTCCCGCTCCAAAGCCGCCAGCGTGGTCTTGGCCTGCTGTTCGAGATCGCGGATTTCGGCTGCGGCGGCGTGCTGCCGGGGAGTGTACTCGGCTTCCGGAATCTGCACGTTCACGGCGCCGCGCTTGACCCTGGCCGCCAGCGCCGACCGCGGGATCAGGATCTTGCCCGATTCGTAGGACACCCGCACGCCGCCCGTGCCCCGCGCCCGGTCCACGTTCACTTGGCGGTTGGTCACGCGGTGCACGTCGACCAGCAGGCTGGATTCCGGATCGGCTTCCTCTCCGTCCAGGAAGAAGCATTTGGTGGGATCCGGGCAGGCGGCGATATCCAACCCGAACCGCGAATACAGCACGCGCGAATCGTCGCGAATGGAGGTCTCGATTTTGCGGCGCAGCACGGAAGACAGCGGCAGCGCCAGCAGCCGCGTGTTCAGAAGCGTGCTGTAGAGGATGTTGCGTTCCCGCTGGTCGCCCTCGTACTTGATCTTGCCGTTGACCCCGCCGTGAATCTTTTCGGCGATCTGATCGAAGGTGGATTCCGTCAGGAACTGGTCGGGGACTTCCAGTCTCCGCGAGAGCAGCGCGTGGATCTCGCGAGCTTCGTGGATCAGCGGCCCCGCCAGCACCTCGAAGCGGCCCCGGTCGACGCGGTCCTTCACGCCGTCGAAGGCTTCGGTGGTGCGGCGCAGCAGGTCTTCCAGCCGCGCCCCGGCCACTTTCCTGGCGGTGTTCCAGGTGGCCGCGTGGACCACGGCGTCCCCGAAACCGGATTGCATGATCAGCCGCAGATGCCGCACGCAATCCGGAAAGCGCTGGCCGGCGGCGTACTTCTCCGCCAGGGCTTCGTGGACGCTGAGAATCACGGCGGCGAGTTCGGTGTGCGCCCGGGCGACGTCTTCGCCCTGCAGCCGCGGATCGTCCAGCTTGGCGACGCGGGCCGACATGTAGGTCCAGAAGCCATCGGCCGCCAGCAATTCCCGCCAGTTCTTAATGGCCGCTTCCCAAACGCCGGCGGGCATTGGCGCGCCCTGGTCCAGGTATTCCAGTTCCTTTTCCAGGGCCAGGCAGTGGGAGGCCACGGCCAGCGCGTGCAGCCGTTGAATGCGGGCGGGGCCGGTGGCTCCGTCCGGCGAGAGCATGCGGAGCGCGCCCGGCATGGCCAGTCCGCCTTCCTTGCGGAGGGCCTGAATCTCGCGGTCGGAGACGTGCAGCCAGAGCAGTTCGGCCACGAAGCGGTGCCGGGGATCTTCCAGCTTGGAAACGGCGTCGAGGGCCGCCTGCGCGTCCACGTGGCCGTCGCTCACGGTCGCGGTACGCGCCGCCAGCGCGCGCCCCAGATCCAGGCGCACCAGGCTGCGATACGCCTGCCACCGGGCAGCCAGAACATCGCTGTCCACCCAGGCCGGGAGACTCAGGAAGCGAAACCCGTTGCGCGCATAAAAGTCCAGCGTGAGACGCTCACCCAGCAAGGTGGGAGTTAGCGGCGTCTGCAGCAGGCGCACTACGTCGGGGCGCCGCGCCGCCGCCGGGTTAACCCGGCCCGAGAGCGCCGTCACGGTCGTCGATCCCGCCATGATTCCTCCTTTCAGAATATCGGTACTTGCAATTACCGTGCCGTGCTGGATTGAAGAGCCGGGGTTCGCTGGACTGGTCAACCAGGAGTATAGTGCCGGATAGCGCTAAAAGCAAGCCAATGCGGGCTGGTACTGCGGCTGGGAAATGCCCCGGCAGGCGCGTGGATCGCACTGGAAAGTCAACTGCTTGGGCCCCAGACTCAACACGCGGCCGGAGGGGTTTGAGGGGCGTCTCAATGGCCGCCCGCCGGGGAATCCACTCCTATATTATATGGGCCACATATTGGCCGGTGCGCGCCCGGCGCGGATATAACTTGCGCATCTCATGGGAAAACCTAATTCCAATCCGCGGCGGATCTGCTAGTATCGTTGTCTGCCGCACCTACGGCCGAGCGAGGAAGCTATGATGCCAGCCCCGACGTTCGATCCCAACAACCCCGCGTGCCTGCGCGACGCCATCCTGCGGTACCAGGAGAAGCGTCCGGACTTCGAACTACTGTCCCACTATCTGGCGACCGTGCGCCTGCCGGCCATCGCCACGCGGCTGGGGCTATATCCGATCATCCTGGGACGGGCGAAATCGCTCGAAAGCTTCGCCGAGAAGATCCAGCGGCCGGGCAAGCACTACGAGACCGACCCCGTGAAAGAGGCCACCGACCTGGCGGGCGTGAGGGTAATTACCCACTTACTTTCCGACGCCCAGGCTTTCGCCCGCGAAGTGCAGCGGGAGTTCATCATCGACCACCGTAATTCGGGGGACAAACGCTCGGCGCTGAGGGTGGCCGAATTCGGGTACTTGTCCAACCATCTCATCGTGCAACTGCGGGACGATCCGCGGCCGGAGGAATTCAACCCGGCGATGCCGAAAGAGATCAAGAGCGGGCAACTGCAGGGTTTGAAGGAACTGAAATGCGAACTCCAGATACGCACGCTCTGCCAGCACGTCTGGGCGGACGTGTATCACGAGCTGGGCTATAAGAACGAGTTTCAGTTGCCGGATCTGTGGCGGCGGGAGTTCGCCGAGATCGCGGCCATGCTGGGAGTGTGCGACCGGAAGTTCATGGGGATTCGCGAATCGCTGGCGGCCTATGAATCGACCTACAGCAAGTACCTCACCCAGGAAGAACTCGAGATGCTGGCGGCGCGGCTGGAGATTTTGATGGAAGTGGAGCCGGGTAACATCCGCACGTGGCACCGCCTGCTGCGCACCTACTTCGCGCTGAACCGCGACCGGGATGTCCAGCGCCTGCTGGAGGATCCCATGCTGCAGCTCAGCGAGCATCCGCCGGCGCTGCGGGACGCGGGCGAGTGCCTGGTTCAGCTTCACAAGAAGGACATCGCCTCCGCGGGGTTCCAGCAGGGGCGGGAACTTCTGGAGAAAGCGGTGAGCCTGGCGCCCGAGGACGTGGATGCGTGGTGCTCGCTGGGCGGCGCCTACCGCCGGGAAGCGCGCCACGATCCCGCCCAGTGGGCCAAGGCGCTGCGGTGCTACCTGAAGGGATTCTCCATCGAGCCGGAGAATCCCTACGCGCTGGGGCAGTACCTGGCCTGCGAGCTGGTTCACGGGCGGGGCACTGAGGTGTTGCTGATCGCCCAAGCCGCGTTGAAGCGCGCTATCGAGCGATGCCGGAATCAACTGGAAGTGGGCGTCAACCTGCCTTGGGCGGCCTACGACACGGGGCTGTTCCACCTTTATCTGAAGGACATCCTGCCGGCCATCCGCTTCAATGCGCTGGGCATCCACCGTTCCACGGACGAGTGGATGGTGGCCAGCGCGCTGAACCCCATCCGCGATTTCATCGACAAGCAGCTCGACCTTCCCGGCCTGGACCTGGTGCGGGAACTGCTTGAACTGGGGACGCTGAGCCGCGAGGGGTGGCGCGACGGGAAGCCCGAGCCGGGGCTGCCCGAATTCCGGCCGCCGGTGGCGATTCTGGCGGGCGGGTGCGGCGGCCTGGAGGTTGAGCACCAGGACAAGCTCGCGGTTCTCAAGGACGGGCTCTCCGGCTTCCGGGGCACGCTGGTCTCCGGCGGGACGCGCTCCGGAGTGGCCGCCATTCCGGGCGAGTTGCAGGCGGAGATCGGGAACGGCCTGCACACCATCGGTTATCTCCCCGCCGGCGCCGAGAATGCCGGAGCTACTTCGGACGGGCGCTATAGCGAGCTGCGGCGGAGCGCCGGGGAAGACTTCTCGGTGCGGGAGCCGCTGCAGTTCTGGCGCGAGTATCTTTCCTCGGGCGGCGACCCGGGCGCGGTGAAGCTGCTGGGCTACAACGGCGGCGCCATCGCGGCGTGCGAATACCGCATCGCCCTGGCCCTGGGAGCGCGGGTGGGGATTCTGCACAATAGCGGCCGCGAGGCGGACGCCTTTTTGCAGGACCCGTTCTGGGCCGAGCGGGGAAAGTGGGATCAGAATTGCAAGCCCCACGAACGGGTGGTCAGCCTGCCGCTCGAAGCGGAGGCCATCCGCGGGTTTCTGAACGCCTGAGCGGCCGGCCGAGCCAGTTGGCGAGAGAGTTGTGATATGTTGGATCGAATCACATCGGAGTTTGCGAACTTAAACTCAACAACGGCTATGCATGTCCGGCGGCACAAGCGGCTGTATCTGGCGGTGCTTCCCGTCCTGGCGGCCCTGAGCGGCTGTCATAGCCGGACGGTGGAGAGCCACCCGGTCGAGGGTCCGGCGCCGCAGCGGCAGCCGGCCGATTTCGTGCTGCTGGTGGACAATTCCGGCAGCATCACGCCTGCCGAGCAGGCCCTGGTGCGGGAAGTGGCCATGCTGCTGGCCGACATCGCCGACACCGGCGACAGCGTCTCGCTGATTCCGTTCGGCGAGGGCGCCGCGCTGACGGCGTCCACTGAGATCGAGGGCGACCGCGACCGCATCGCGTTCAAGCGGGCGGCTTCCCAGGCGCTGCATTTCAAGGACCAGCACTCCGATATCCGCGCGGGGCTGCGCCTGCTGGCGGACAAACGCGACAAGCTCCTCCGCGCCGGCGCCACGCCGGTGGCGATCCTGCTGAGCGATGGCAAGCTGGAGCCGGCCGGCGCCGCCACTGCTGGCGCCACTCAAGAGGCCTTCTCGGAGTTGCAGGGCATCATGGCGGGCCCTTTGGCGCGGGTCGGCATTTTCGCGGTGGCGCTGGGCGATACTAGCTGCCGCGACCCGATCCTTCCGGGGATTACCGGCCTGGATGTGATGGAGCGGTTCATCGCGCGCGGCCACTCGCGCTTTTACCGGGCGAAGAGCCTGGACGAGCTGCTGCCGGTGACGGTGGCGATTCTCAGCCGGGCCAAGGGCGTGAATTCGCTGGGCGAGCAGGGCCGGACGGTTTTCAGGATCGACCGGGATGTCGAGTCGGCCATGTTCATCGTGCGCAAGAAATCGACCGGAGGGCAGACGCTGTGCGCTTCGAGCGACATCCATGTGGAGCGGCGGCAGCCGGAGCCCGGCGCGATGGCGGCGATGGACAGCCAGTCCCCCGAAGGCCTGGGCGCTTCGCTCTACTGGGCAGCCGACTACCAGTACTTCGACCTGATCGTCATCCGCAAGCCGCAGGAAGGGCTCTGGGAGGTGAAGCTGGCCGACGGGCGCACGCCGGAAGTGCTCAGCAAGGTGGTTCCGGGAATCGAGATGCGGGTCTCGGCGCGGGAACGCTACTGGACCAACGAGAGCGACGCCGTGACGGCGTACCTGGTGGAGCGGGCCAGCGGCGCGGCTTCGCCGGCCGCCTACAAGGTGCAGGCGCGGGTCGCCCCGGCGGGCGGCCTGGGCAAATCGGATGTGTACGTGCCTATGCGGGCCGGCTCCCAGCCGGGCCAGTACGTGCTCGATGTGCCGTCGGGTCTGGGCGGCGCGGGCGGGCCGGGCGAGTTCGAGCTGGAAATCGTGGCCGAGCGGTTCAAGAGCGCCGGCAGCCGGGAGATGGACCCCTGGTTCATCCGCCGCTCGCAGCCCTTCAAGCTGGAGATGGCGCCGCCGTTCGTCGAATGGAAGCGCGCGGACGAGCGCTACACGCGCGTGCCCTTCTGGAAGCGGCGCCTGAATCTGGGAGCCTTCCCGGCAGCCGCGCAGGAGCATTCCGGCGCGCCGGAGTTTGAGACTCCGCCGCGGCTGACGGTGACGCTGGAGCGCTTCGACAGCGGACGGAAGACGTGGGCCGGCGCGGCGCCGGTCACGCTGGAAGCGCGCGGGCCGGATGGCAGCTTCTCCTGGAGCGCCGAGTTGCCGGGGACCGGTGAGTACCACTACCGCTACCGCCTGGACGGCACGATTCACAACGGCGGACCGTTCGCCATCGAGAGCCCCTGGTTTCCCATGCGGGTGAGGTTTCCATGGCCGGAGATCGGCGGCGCGATCCTGCTGCTGTGGGCGCTGATTTCGGCGGCGCGGGCGCGCGTGCAGGGGACGGTGGGGCTGACGCTTCCGAGCGGGCTCACCGATCAGTGCCTGGTGGACGAAAAAGAATTCGACAGCCTGCGGTTCGGCGACGTGGACGCGGCCGAGCTGCGCTTCAGGGTGCGCGCGCGGAGGTGGCTCTTCTTCTTCAAGAGCATGCGCTTGCGCGTCGATGCCGGCAATCTGACCCTCCCCGATGGGACGATTCTGGCGGCGGGGCAGAGCCGCAAACTGCCGTCCGGCCCGGCCTATCAGTTGACCGGCGCAACCGCGGCCGGCCCGGCGACCTTCGATCTGGGATTATCCGTGTAGCAAGGAGCATGGTGCAATGAACTCTTTTCGACGAACTCTTCTAGTCGGCCTGGGCGGGTCCGGGCAGTTGATTCTAACCCACGTGAAGCGGCATTTTCTGGAGGTTTACGGAGAAGTGCCGCCGGCGATCCGGTTCCTGGCTTTGGACACCGACGCCACGCGTACAACCCTGAAGCTGCGGACAGCCGAAGGCGAAGGCACATGCCAGCTCTCGGTGAGCGAGTTCTTCCATCTTTCGGTGGCGGACCCCATGGCCTTTTTGGAGAGCAGCCCGGCGGTGCAGGAGTGGTTCGTGATAGCCGGGCAGGTTGCGGCCATCCAGTACGGGGCGGGCGGTATCCGCCAGAACGGGCGGCTGGCGCTGTTTCACCATATCGTGGACATCGAAGCGCGGCTGAAGGAGATCATCAACGACATCACAGCCGGGTCCATGAGGATCAAGATGGAGAGCGCCGGATACCGGATGTTGGACCGGCCGATGGAGGTTTACGTCTGCGGCTCGCTGGCGGGCGGCACCGGCAGCGGCTGCTTCCTGGACATCGGGATCATGTTGCGGCACCTGGTCTCCAGCGCCCACGTGCACGGCTTCTTCCTGATGGACTGGATTTACCACCCGAAACCCTTCACTCACCGGGTGGCGGGGAACGCTTATGCGGCGCTGTGCGAGCTGGACTACCTGCAAGGGACGCAAACCAGGGTGCGCAAGCCCTACACCGTGAAGTACGGCTCGCAGGCGCTGGAAGTGCGGGTTCCACCGTACACGCTTTTCCATGTGGTGGACGGGCGCAACACATACGGCGAGAACATCAACGAAGTCGGGCAGCTTTGCGACGTGGTGGCGCGCGGCATCTTCCTGTCGATCGGCTCGCTGGGGGAGATGGTCACCAGCGTGGTGGACAACGTCCTGGCGCACATCGGGGCGCAGGATCCCAAGACCTGGGACGGGCGTCCGGCGCGCTATTCCAGCTACGGCGTGAGCTCGCTGTGCTACCCGGGCAAGCTGATTCACCGCATCGAGTCGCTCGGCGGCGCACTGGAGCTGTGCCGCGCGGCGCAGCGGAAGGCCAAGGGCGGGGTTGCGGCCGGCGTGGCGGGAGCGGCCGCGGTCTCCGAGGCAGCCGCGGCGCAAGCCCACGCGCTGCTGGACGGCCTGAGCCTGAGCCGGCTGTCGGTGCAGAACAAGCTGTGCCTGGTGAAAGCGCCCGCCCAGTTCGCGGCGCAGAAGCCCATGATCTCGGACCGGGCTTTTCCGAACATGCTGCTGGCGGCCATGGCCGGAGAGGAGAAGCGGCTGAAGCAGAACATCGCCGCGAGCGTGCAGACCCACGGCGGCGCCTTTCGCAGCACCATTGAGAACACGCTCAACGGCGAGTTGAAGAAACAGCACGACGAGTTGAAGAAGAGCGCGGCCGCCATGCGGGCGTTGACGGATGCCCTGGCGGCCCAGATCCGGGCCTGGGCCGCCGAGGCGGCGCGCGAGATCCAGGCCGCCATGGAGCGCGTTGACGGCGAGGGCGGATACCGCCAGACGGTGAAGACCGCGCTCGACGCGGCCAGCCAGGCCTGGAGCTTTCCGATCGGCCCGAACCCGCGCGCCCAGGCGGTCGGCGCCTGCTGCAACGAGATCGGCAAATTGCTGGCCGAGGTGTGGAAGCAGGAGGTGCTGCAAGCCGAGAAACAGTTCTATGAGGGGCTGCTGGGCTTGCTGGAGAAACTCCAGCCGGACAAGGTGGTGGCGGCCAGCGCTACCGAGCGGGAGTTACAGAAAGCCGAGCGGAGCCTGGTGGAGCAGTTGAATAACGCCACCTCGGAGCTCAAGACGTTGCAGGGGGACACCTCCACCGTGCTGGTCGGTCACGGCAGGTCGGTGGTGACCTCCCAGGGGACCGACGACGTTCTGAAGGGAATCGGGCAGCTACGCCGTGGGGAATCGAGCGCCTTTTTCGAGGATTTCGAGGAGGCCGCGGGCATCCACAATCTGCAGGACTACTCCGACAAGGCGGTGGAGCGGAAGGACGGCCTGGTGGGCCTGTTCCTGACCCACGCGGAGGACCGGTTGAAGGAGTTAGGCGAGATCGACGTGTTAAAGGCGCTGGCCGCCGAGGCCGGGAGCCACACCGACGTTGAGACGCCGGAGGCTTACCTGGAGCGGCAGTTCAGCCATTTGATTCGCCTGGCCGGCCCGCTGTGGAGCGTGCGCTCGGCGCTGGTGAGCGGCGAACGGCGGCCGCACTACGAGGACCTGCTCGTCATGGGCTGCCCGGACGCGGAGCGCGCGCAAACCCTATTCGGCACACAGGTGGACAACGCGCGGCGCGGCTTCCAGATCAACACGCAGGTGGGTTACGTATCCATCGAGGACAAGCAGCGCATCTGGCTGATGGACTTTTCGGCGGCGCTTCCGCTGTATTTCCTGACGGGCCTGGACGATTCCAAGAAGCTCTACGAGGAAGGCATGACGCCTCCCTACCACCTCGACCGGCGGCTGGAAATCGAGATTCCGGATCTGTTCCCGCCCCAGGAGCGCGACAATGTGGCCCTGCGCCGGCTGGCGCTATCCATCATCCGCGGCGTGGGGGTGGTGGAGGACGAGTACCAGCGTCCCAAAGGCAGCCGGGGGCACATCTTCAAGTGCACCCTGCCGGGCATTGCCGAGCACACCGGCGGAGAACCGTTCAAACAGTGGACCCGGTTCCTGGACTTGTACGCCGAGTTGCGGGATCAGTACGACCCGGAACGCAAGGATAATATTCTCGACCTGATTCGCGACGCGCTGGTGGCGAAGCTCACCGGAATGCTGGTGGACGACGCGTCGCGGCCGCGGCTCCAGGCAGAGGTGGCGGAGCAGATCGCGGCTTTCAAAAAGAAGCTCGAGTCGCGCGACTTCACCCGGCTGGTCAGCGCCCGGCTGACCTCGCGGGAGATCCACGACCTGCGCGAGTTCCTGGCGTTGGCGGCGGCGCTGGAACCGCGAATCGGACAACTCAGCCCGGCCGCGGTCAAGGCCGCCGTGGATAAGCTCCTGGGCGGCGGCACGGCGGTTCAGGCGGCCTACGAAGCGGCCAGGGAAGCGCCGGAAACCGGCAAGGCGGCAGGGGCGTAGCCAGGGTCCGCCGAGGAGAGCCCCCTATGCAACTCACGTTGGTGGCGGCGATGGACGCCGGCGCCGAGAGGATCGCCGCGCGGGTGGCCGCTTCGTGCGGGGAGCGGTTTCCGCTTTTCGGGCCGCCCGCGGTGGCGGAGTTTCACACGCGGCTGGCGGTGCTGCGCGACGAGCTGCGCTCCACCGGCGACGAGTTCCAGGCGGTGCGCATGAGCGTCATGGCGTGCGCCTGGCTGCCCGGCGCGGCCGGCTTCGAGGAACGGCTGCGGCAGATCGAGGCCGCCCTCAAGGAGATATTCCCCGGCCTGGCTTCCTGGTCGGTGGCCATACTGCTGCCCCCGGAAACCGCCAGTGCGGAGGAATTGGCCCAGACCGCTTCGCTGCTCGACGCGCTGGAAGCGGCGCTGTGGGAAACGGTCACGCCCGACGCCGTGTATCTTCACCAGGCGCCCATCTCGCTGTACCGCGACCCGGAGGCGGACGACGCCGCGGTGGCGGTGGTGGTGGACGCCCTATCCATGCAGTTCTGCGAGACCGGGATTCACCAGCTCACCATGGCCGCGAGCCGCAGCGTGATCGACTCGCGGGTGCAACTGGAGACCGCCAAATGCTGCTATTCGAGCGCCGGCCGGGTGCGGCTGTTCTGGCCCAAACGCGCGGTGCTGGAACATCTCCAGGCCCGCTTCGAGCGTGACGTATTCGTCCTGGGGCTGCTGGGCGAGCCGCCGCAGGAAGAGGAGATGGAAGGCGTCCGCTCGCGCGCCGAGGAGTTCTTCGCCCCGTTCGGGGGAGAGTGGGCCGGCCGCTTCCCGGCGGGCATTGCGGCGTCCACCGCGGCGCTCGACCGTCCGCTGCCGGAAGCCCAGACCGGCGGCGCCCTGACCGGTTTCGAGCGGAGCGTGGAGCAGGTGCTGGACCGTCACGTGCATTTACTCGACGGCTGCCCGACGGCCTTGGACGGGCCGGTGCGGGAGGAGGTGCGCAGGCTTCTCGGAACCGGCGAAGACGGCATACGCTCCGCCCGCCTGTTTCTGGATGCGCTCGAAGCGGCCACCGGCGGCGGGGCTTTCGATCGCTTCGAGACGACGGTCTTCCTTGCGCCCATGGGGAATGCGGCCGGGCAGCTTTTCGCCGCGCGCCTGCCGGAGGTGCTGTCGGAGTGCGGCGTGGGTCCGGCGCCGGCGCGGCGGGACGACGAACCCACTTTGTCCTGGCTGCAGCGCGCGATGGCCGCCACTTCGGAAGCTCTGCTGCGGAGCGCCTCGCCCGCCGGGCGGTTGTTCGTGGCGACGTACGGCGCGTGGACGACCTTTGCGGGCGCGCCGCGCCGCGGGTCGGAGCGCGCGAGGGAAGCTTTGCGCGCGGTGCTATCGGCCTTCTTTGCGGGTTCCAGCGATTGCGCCGGGCGCATCGCGGCAGTTGACAAGGCACTGGCCCAGGCCGCCGCCGAGCTTGGCCGGGCGCCATCGCGGTACGGGCTGGTCAAGCGGTTCCTTACCGAGCGGGCTAAATACTCGACCGAGGTGCACGACCTCCGGCAGGCGATGAAGGACCTGGCCCGGGAGCGTGGAGAGATCCTGGCGCAGTTCGAAAGGACGCGCCGGTTTCTGGAGGAGGTCCTGACCGGGTTGTTGCTGCCGGGGTGGTTGCGGGCGCGCGTCTGCGCCCAGTGGTGGAACCATCTGCAAGCGGTGCGGAGCGAGTTCCGCGGCTTCGTCGAGAAGCTGGATGGAACGCTGCGGGCGGCCTACGAAGCCACCGCGGGGCCTTCCGGGTTGCGCGAGATCGCCCGCGAGGATGTGGCCAACCAGGCCCGCCAGCAGAAGCTTTACGACCGCATCACCGCCCTCGAATCGTTCCGGCGGCATAGCGCCGCACTGCTGGCGATGGCCCCGGGGTCTTCCTACAGGCAGTGCCTGAACCTGCGCGACCATTATGACGCCGGGGCCGAATCGCTGCTGCGGCGGATGGGCGACTACGGGTCCACGCGGGTGGACGCGATCCGCCAGTACACGGTACTCGACGTGCTGGAGACGTTGGGTGAGGAGGACGCTTTGAAGGCGCTGACAAACTGGAGCCGGCGCGCGCGGGAATTCGTGGACGTGGCGCCGGCCAGCCGCCAGGCGCTGATGGCCGCCGGGGGCTTGACCGTGCTGCACTTCGCCTGGTCCGCGCCGGCGGTGGTGGCGCGGCTGGATGAGCGCTACCAGGAAGCCTTCCGCCCGAGCCGCGTGGAGATGGTTTCGGTGGACAAGCCGGACGGGCCGGACGAAATCCGGATCGGCGCGTTTCTGTTCGGGCTGCCCGCCGAAGCGGTGCGGCGGATTGCGCAGATCCGGGCGGCCAGGCCGGCGGCGGGAACTGCGACATGAGCGAAAGCAAGCGGCTGGAGGAGATTGACGCGGCGGTCGCGCGCTTTCTGCGGCGCGACGTGGCCAAAGAATCGCAGGCGGCCATGGCCCAGGCGGTTGGGGAATTCAATGACTGGGTACACAATTCCAACAAGTCCGCGGACGCCGCCGAAGCTGAGCTCGACGGCGAGAAGAAGAAGCTCGACGAATCCCGCGCGGCCATTTCGCGATTGGACGCCCAACTGGCGGCGCGCCCCGATCTCACCAAACCGGCCGAGGTGGACGATTTCAACCGCCGCGTGGCGGAGCGCAACGCCCTGGCGGACGCGCACGGAAAAGCCGTGGACGCGTTCAACGCGAAGGCGCGGCTGTTCACCGCGACCCAACAGAGCACGGCCGAAGAGGGACACCGGCGGCATCGCGTCATGGACGAGGCCCTGAGCCGGCACGAGGCCGATTTCCAGGCCTACGCCCACTGGCGCGAGCAGGACGGGCCCAACCGGCTTTGGAACGAACTCAACGAAGTTTTCGCGCGGCTCCGCTCGAAGGGCGCGGAATCTCCCGAGCTGGGCCAGGCGAGGGCGCTGCGGGAGGAAATCGCGCGGTTCGCCTCCGCCGAGCACGAGCGGACCTACAGCGGCTTTCTGACGGTGCGCGCCACGCTCTCTGGCGAGCCGGTCTGGCTGGATGTGGATACCGGCGCCACCGTGGTGACGGTGTCGCCCGAGTTGGTCGAAGCGCTCAGTTGGACTGGGCTGCTGGGCGAAAAGGTGGAGCTGCGCCTGGCCGGAGGATTGCGGCTCTCCGCCCCGCAACTGGTGATTCCCGAGATGACGGTGCTGGGCCAGACGGCGGACCAGGTCAAGGGCGTGGTGGTCAAGGAGCCGGGATTCGGGCGCGACGGAAGCCTGGGGTTGAGTTACCTGACCCGCTTTCAATACTCCATCACCGGCGGCGACGGGCCGTCCGCCCTGGCCTTGCGCGCCAAATCGGCGGCGCCCAGCGAATATGGCGTCTTCATCTGCCACAAGAGCCAGGACGAGGAACCGGCCCGGATCCTGTTCGACTATCTGCGGGCGGAGGGCTGCCGTCCTTTCTTCAGCCCGGTCTCCCTGGGAGTGAAGAGCAGCTTCCCGTTCCAGCAAGGCATCGACCGCGCGCTGGAAGCGGCTCCGCACATGGTGGTGGTCGGCTCGAGCAGCGCCAACATGGAGGCGCCCTGGGTGCGCAGCGAGTGGCAGCGCTACCTGGCCATGCGCCACATGGGCCGCAAGGACGGCTGCCTGCTGGTGCTGCTGGCGGGCGGGATGCAGCCCTCCCAGTTGCCGGTCGGGCTGGTGGACTGCCAGGCCATCTCCATGCAATCCGCCGACTGGCGAGAGGCGGTCCGCAAACACCTTACCCCATAAGCGCTTTTCCAACCCCATGCCAAACGACTATCGCACTTGCTTCGAACCCATTGCCCCACACGGCTTCGCCCGCCTTTCGGGAGACGGCTATGGCGCATAGCGCGCTGCCCTTCCCCGTCCCGGCCGTGCGGCTGATCCTGGAGGACGGCCAGGGCCGCGTGCTGGTGCTGCAACGCGCCGAAGGCTCGCATTGCGCCGGCCGCTGGTGCCTGCCCGGCGGCAAGGTGGATTGCGGCGAGACCGTGGCCGCGGCGGTGCGCGGGGAATTGATGGAAGAAACCGGCCTGGAGTGCACCAGCATGCAGTTCCTGTTCTATCAGGACAGCCTGCCGGTGGAACCGGGCGGCATGCACTGTCTGAACCTCTATTTCCAGTGCACGTACCGCGGCGTGGTGACGCTCAACGACGAATCCACCGCATACGCCTGGATCGCGCCTCAGGAACTGGACCGGTACGACCTGGTCTTCCGCAACGACGAGGGCCTGCGGAGATATTGGGACGAACCGGCCAGGTAAGGTTGACGCAACCCAACGGGCGCGGGGCGCGGCTTACGGCTTCCGCCGGTAGTGGAAGGTGTTCAGGTTGCGGTCGATATCGAACCCACGCAACATGGCGATTACTTCGGCGCCCGCCATCAGCACCGGACCGTAGCCCTGCGTGGCCCCCAGGTCGGTGGGCCGATTGTAGTAGTACACCGCGTCGTAGGCCGCCGTGGTGCTCACGCAGATGCCCTCGATCTTGCCGTCGGCGCGGATGCGCGGCTCGATCGCCTGCCACCCGGCCTGCGCTACCGGCGCGTACACCGGCGACAGCCAGCCGCGGTTCACCCCGCGCGCGATGGCGAAAGTGAACATGGCGGTGGCCGAGGTCTCGGGATAGCTGTCCACGCGATCCAGCAACTGGCGCCACATCCCCGTTCCGCTTTGCACCTCGGCCACGCCCTGCGCCGCGCGGCGGAAAATCGCGAGCACGCGCTCCCGGTCGGGGTGGTCCTCCGGCAGCACGCTCAGCAACTCGGCGGTGGCCATCAGCGCCCATCCGCAGCCGCGGCCCCAATAGAAATTCACGCCGTAAGGATTGCTCTCGAACCAGGAGTGATGGAACAGCCCGGTGGCCGGGTCCTGCAAATGCGCCGACACGCCGATCGCCTGGCGCGCGGCGTCGTCGAAGTATTTCCGCTCGCCCGTCAGCTTGCCCATCTGCGCCAGGAACGGCACGGACATGTAGATGTCGTCGATCCACAGCGACAACGGCTGCGGGCGCGGCCGCGCCAGGGTGCCATCGGCCAGCCGCAACTGCTTGTGGGCGATGTGCTCGGCGATGCGGTCGATCACCGGCCGGTAGCGCGGATCGGGCTGCTCGGCGTAGGCCTTGACGAGCGCCGCTCCGATGGCGCCGCAATCGTCCAGCTCCTTGAAATTCAGCAGCCGCGGGTACCCGTGCGGTTGCGGCCCGAACAGTTCGGCCTGCTTCCGGAAATACTCCAGGTGGTCGAAGATGAAGGCGAAGTTCCTGAAGGTGTAATCCCGGTACGTGGCGTCGCCGGTGACCTGGCTATCGAGCAGCATGGCCGCCAGCACCACGCCCATGGAGTAATCCCAGGCGTTGAACTGGTTCTCGCGGTCGTCGATGCCCGCCGCCTTGATGGGGGTCGAGAAGTCGGCGATGGGCTGGCCGGTGGTGGTGTCGATGACGCGGTAGGGCGTGGCGCGGATGAAGTGGTCGCGCACGCGGTCGAGAGCGGCTTTGATGCCGGCCTCGGTGGGAACCACGTAATCCACGCCCGGCGCCCGCGACGGCTGGCGGAAGGAAGGATCGCTCTTGCCCAGCGGCTGGGCGGCCGCATGGGGCAGGAAGGCCAGCGCGAGGAGGACGGCGAGGGGGGCGGTGAGTATGAGGGGTGGCTGGCGACGCATTCGTAGATCATGGTAGCTCGATTGCGGGGCGGGGCGAGGGCTCTCGTGGGCCGTGGGCGCTACGGCATGGGCCTTGTGGCCGGACGACCCTTCGACCCGAAGCTACTTCGGGGGGTTATGGGGCGGCCTTGGCTGCGGCGTCGCGGGTCGGGCGCGGCTGGTCCGGAATGGCGCGGTGGGGACGTATCGGGGCCAATGTTGTGGGGAAGCCGGAAGTTGAGCGCTTCCAGGAGCCTAGCGCGTTTGTGGGGATTGACGTCCAACTTGGGGGCGGCGGCGCCCTGGATCGGCCCGTCGGCGCTACGCGGAGATTCCGGTAGAATCAAGAGGAGCCGTCACACAGCTCCCGGATCCGCGGCGGAGGGGCGAAGGGCAACATCGTCGCCCTCGCCCTAGGGTGGACATAGATGTGGACCATTTCTGCCTTTCACGATATTCCTCTCTTGCGAGGCGGTGGGGGACAGCCGTTTACAGCATTCATGGATACGCTGTTGCGGACGCAGTGCTTCGTTTACGGTGTACCTGATTCGGCCATCGCCACGACGCTCGCCGTGAACGTCGGGGATGGCGGCGTCGATACTAGAATTGATGAAGGTACAGCTAACGACCGGACCGGCTACTTAGATCTTCCGACTGCATGGCAGTTCAAAGCCGAGAGCGCCGACCGCCTCACTGAAGCATCAGTGGTCCGCGAGATTCAGAAGCCCTACGCGACTGATCTGGTGAGGGCGGGCTTCGGATACCGTCTGGGCGTAGCGTGCGACCTGACGCCGAAAAGAAAAGAGCAGCTTGTGAGGGCTCTCAACGAAGCCGCTCGCGCGATTTGCCCGGACGCACGACCATGCCACCTCCTGACAGCGTCCGACTTGGCGGAGTGGGCGAACCGATTCCCAGGCCTGGTGGCATCGGTTTTCGACCGCCCAACAACCATTGCGCGCCATGGACAAGCCTGGATGGCCAGTCAAACCGCGGTGACTCCGCACTACGTACCACCGGCGGGAGCGGAGGACCGACTCCGGGCGATTCAGACGCACCTGCAGTCTTCGCATGCTCCACTCGATCCCGTCCTGCCCGTCCTCGGGGCGGCGGGCGTGGGGAAGACGAGACTAGCGTTTGAAGCGATTTGCCGGTTGCCCGGAGCGCTGTCCTTGGTCGTCGTAACCAATGATGACCGGAGGGCACAAGAGGCGGCGCAGTGGCTCGTCAACTCGGGCTCGTTGAGCGCAATCTTGGTGGCCGACGAATGTTCCATCCAGGCACGGTTCGAGCTGAACAACCTCGTCCGGGGGCATGAAGCTCGGGTTCGTGTGATTGCGATTGACAACACAGGCGAACCGCCGCCCCACGGCGCTCCTGGCGTCTGGGTCGAGAAGATTGAACCGGGAACCGCCGAGCAAATCCTACATAAGAACTTCCCTGTCGTACCAACGGAGCGACGGCGGGCCTATGCGGACCTCTGCGGGGGGTACATCCGGCTTGCTGCTGATCTGTGCCGCTATGACCCCCAGATGCACGAAGCGGGAAGCCTTCAGCCGGCTATGCCGACGCTCGAGGAATACTACCAACGGCGGCTCGCGCCGGAAGATCAAAGGGTTGTCCAGGCACTGGCCCTCGTGCATCGGATCGGCCACACGGAGGATGTGGCCGGCCAACTCACGATGCTGGCCGAACTCACTGGTATAACGCCCGAAGACGCCCGACGGACCGCGGCCCGTCTCAAGGATGCGCCCGGATTCATCGTGGTGACGCCTCGGTATTACTATGTCACGCCGCAGATCATCGCGGAGATCGCATTTCGGCGCGTCTGGAGAGAACGGGGCGCGCCTAACCCCGCTGGCTTCCTCGATCGCATGCCCGAACCCCTGCGCAGCGCGTTCGAATTGCGCATTCGCGGTCTTGCTGAACCGCAGGTGCGCTCGATTGTGAGCGCCCACTTTCGGCAGCGAGTTGCCGACCTTACGTCCGCCGATTTGGCCGATTCCGTTAAGGTAGCGCCACTGCTTGGGCTCCTGGAAAACGATCCGACGGCGTACCTACCGCAATTGACCCGCTTGGTTCGGGATGCGTCTGAGACAGAGTTGCTCGCCATCAACGGTGCCGGGGCTGGCGTGCGCGGTACGCGACGGGAACTGGTTTGGTCCGCCGAACGGGTGGCTATTTTCCCCGAGTACTTTAGCGACGCCGAATTCATCCTTCGCCGATTGGCGTTGGCCGAAACCGAGCTAGGCATCGGCAACAACGCGACCGGGATCTGGCGGCAGATGTTTCGGGTTTATCTCTCCGGTGCCTCCGTACCGTTCCGTGACCGGTTTACCGTTTTTCGCGGCTTACTCTTGTCCGACAATCCGCGGGAGCGCGATCTCGCGCTCGGCGCGTTCAATCACCTGATCGATACGTATGCGACCCGGATGGGAACGCCAGCCGTCGTGAGTGGGAGAATCCCACCGGCCGACTGGCGTCCCCAGACCCAGGCGGAATTTGAGGATTGCTTCTCGCTCGTGACGGGGCTTGCGGAAGACCTGCTCACCCGCCCCGAGCCTCTTTTCGGGGCGGGCTGGGGCTTCTTCCTGACGCATTTGCGGATTTTCTTGGCTTGGGGCAAACTCGAACTCCTGCGGAGCGTTGTGGAACGACAACCGGTTCCTGATCGTTGGCTGGGGCCTTGGCTCGAAGAGGTCGATGACTTCCTCCAGTACGAGGGCGGAGATCGGGAGAAGGCTCCCCCTCAAGACCGGGAATATTGCGACCGCGTCCGGAGCTGGCAGTGCTCAATGCTGCCAGCAGATTTCACGGGTCGGCTGCGTGGGATCGTGGGAAAGGACCTTTGGCATCACAGCATCCGAGAAGATCTCCATAAGCAAGAATCCGAGATCGGTCCTCTTGTGGACGAAGTCGCGGTCCGACCGGAATTGCTGGAGGCCAACCTGGGCTACCTCTGTTCGCCGGAGGCCCGGAGCGCTTCTACCTTCGGGGTGTTGCTCGGTAGGCGAGACCGTCCCGGGCTCTTCCTGAATTGCATTCTCACCGCCTCACAGGAAACCCACTCCACCGCCCTGCTAAGGGGCTATGTCGGAGGCCTTCTGCAAGCCCATCCGGAACACATCAGGCGGATCTCGCAGGTGCTCGATGATCTCGAACACAACCACCCAGAGGTCGCAGCGGAGATCATCGTTTCCAGCCTCGACGTCACCGATCCCGTGACGCGCTTAACGCGGATGGTCAGCACTGGTAAGTTGAACCCGCTGTATCTTCGGTACCTCCACTACGGGCATGTGATACAACAGACGCCGAGCGGCCAATTCGCAGGGGTCTTAGGGGCCGTTGCTGGGCCCGACTCAAAGGTTGAATCTTTGAAAACAGCAGTCGAGCTGATCGGAGATCGCTGGCAGGGCGTTGAGACGATCCGTGAGCAGCCCGAGACACTGGACGACATCAAGGCCGTCCTCCGCCGGAGCGCCGTGACGGAGGATCGGGCGGACTTCTGGTGGCGAACCGCCATGGAACGTCTCGCCTATATCGATCCTCAATGGACGGTGGAGGTGGCGGTCACCGCCGCTTCGGGCGACGCCTATCAAAAGCGGGATGACGCAAACGCGATTCTCGTCAGGCTGGCGGCGGAGCGGCCGGAATCAGTCATGGAGGCGGTTGGCGCCGCGCTTCTTGATCGCCACCTTGGATGGCGCTGGTCCATCGGGTCCAACCGGGAATTTATCTCCGCGTTGCCGGTCGAGGTTGTCATGAACTGGCTTTCGCGAGTCGGCGTTGAAGGGGCGCGCCGTCTTGCGCGGCACTTATCCTCACCGACCGTGTCGGCGCATGGGTCCGCCGTGGTTCCGGAACTGACGGAGCGAGTTCTTGAAGCGTACGGCGATGATCAGGAGGTTTTTAGCCAATTCGCGGTCGGGCGCCACGACCTGGAAGCATCCCGGGGCCCCATTTCGTCGCATCATGAAGGGCACGCCCGGATTGCCCGAGCGTTCCTGAATCATCGCCTTCCAGTCATCCGCAAGTGGGCGGAGCACGAACTGGCAGACGCAGAGCACTTCGCAGGGATATGGCGAAGGCGTGAGGAGGATGAAGGATGGAATTCCTGAGCGCGAGGCCAGTGGCATCTCAAGCAACACGCCAGCCTCGCGGGAGTTTGGCTCGCCCCGACTAGTCCCGACAGGTCGGCTTGCGTCCGGGCCCCTGCCGGCCCGACTCAGGATCAATCGTGGTAAGCGCCCTCCCCTTTAACCGCCCGATTTCCGCACGCCGGCAGCCCCCGCGAGCCGAAACTCGCCCGCTTGTGCAACTGCCCTCCCGCCGCCCACCCGCCAACCCGCCCCTGGCCGCAACCCCGCCCGCAGGCGACGACGCCCACTGGCGGCGCGCCGCTATTCGAGTTAAGGTAAACGGCAGTTCGTACCACAGGAGGCCGGTATGCACAAACTGACGCGAAGGAGCCTGTTGCAGTCGAGCCTGGCGGCTCCGGGCGTGGCCGCGGTGGCGGCCGGGATTGAGGCGGGCCATAAACAGGACGCCCCGGGCGCGCGGGCGGCGCAACCCGCGCCGGACGGGCCGCGCCAGCGCCTGCTGCTGGATTTCGGCTGGCGGTTCCATCTGGGGCACGCCGGCGACGCGGCGCAGGATTTCAATTTCCGCGGCAACTTCTCCAAGACCGGAGGCTTCGGGCCGGTCGCCACGGCGGAGTTCGACGACGGCGATTGGAAGCCCGTGGACCTGCCCCACGACTGGGCCGTGGAGTTGCCCTTCCAGAACGACCCAGCGCTCGCGAGCAAGGGCTTCTATCCGCTGGGGCGGGCGTATCCGGCCACCAGCATCGGATGGTACCGGCGCGTGTTCGAGCTGCCGGCTTCGGCCGCGGGGAAGCGCATCTCCATCGAATTCGACGGCGCCTACCGCGAAGCCATGGTGGTGTTCAACGGCTTCTACATCGGCCGGCATATCGGCGGGTACGATCCGTTCCGTTTCGACGTGACCGATTTCGCCGCGCCGGGCGGGCGGAACGTGCTGGTGGTGCGCGTCGACGCGACGCAAAGCGACGGCTGGTTTTACGAAGGCGCGGGCATCTACCGGCACGTGTGGCTGGTGAGCACCAGTCCGGTGCACGTTCGTCAGTGGGGCACGCTGGTGACGAGCCAGGTGCGGCCGGGCGAAGCCGAAGTCACGATCCGCACGGAAGTCGAGAACCAGGGCAAGGGCGTGCAAGGCGTGCGCGTGGAATCGACGATTCTCGATCCGGCGGGGAAGATCGTGGGCAAGGCCCCCGTCTTCGGGGCTCCCATCGAGGAGGGCGGCGAGCGGAGGTTCGTGCAGGGGGCGATCGTGAAGTCGCCGGCGCTGTGGTCGCTCGAGCAGCGCAATCTGTACACGCTGGTGACCGAGCTGTTTGACGCCGCCAACGCGCTGGTGGACCGCTACCAGACGCGCTTCGGCATCCGCACGTGCAGCTTCGACGCGGAAAAGGGGTTCCTGCTCAACGGCCAGCCGGTGAAGCTCAAGGGGACGTGCAATCACCAGGACCACGCCGGGGTGGGCGCGGCGGTGCCCGACGCGTTGCAATACTACCGCGTGCGCAAGCTGCAGGAAATGGGCTGCAACGCGCTGCGCACGTCGCACAATCCGCCCACGCCCGAACTGCTCAACGCGGCCGACGAGCTGGGCATGCTGGTGTTCGACGAAACGCGCATGATGTCGTCGAATCCCGAAGGGCTGAGCCAGTTCGAGAACCTGGTGCGGCGCGACCGCAATCATCCGAGCGTGTTTCTGTGGTCGATGGGCAACGAAGAGGGCGCGGCGTCGGGGCCACACGGGCTGGCCATCCTGACGGCCATGAAAGCGGCGGCGGCGCGGCAGGACGGGTCGCGGCTGGTTTCCATCGCCCCCAACGGCGGCAACGACATGGGGAAGTTCGGCTACGCGGCTCTCGACGTGCAGGGCTATAACTACGCCGACCCGGCGGCGGAGGCGTTTCACAAGGCCAATCCCAAGGTTCCCGTGATGGGAACCGAGCAGGTGAGCGCGGTGGGGACGCGCGGGATTTACAAGATGGATGTGGAGCGCGGATACGTGCAATCCTACGACCCGTACACCACCAGCGGGCGCGCGTCGGCGGAAGGCTGGTGGAGTTTCTGCGACGCGCGGCCGTGGCTGGCCGGCGGGTTCGTGTGGACCGGCTTCGATTACCGCGGCGAGCCGTCGCCCTACGGATGGCCCAACACGGCCTCGCAGTACGGCATCATCGACCTGTGCGGGTTTCCCAAGGACAGCTTCTATTACTACCAGGCGTGGTGGACCGCCAAGCCGGTGCTGCACCTGTTCCCGCACTGGAACTGGCCGGGACTGGAGGGCCAGGAGATCGCCGTGTGGGTGTACACCAACCTGGACCGCGTGGAGCTGTTTTTGAACGGCGAGAGCCTGGGCGCGAAGGACGTGAAGCGCGCCTCGCACCTGGCGTGGAACGTGAAGTACGCGCCGGGCGCGATTGAAGCCCGCGGTTTCAAGGGCGGGCAACTGGCGATGACGGCGAAGCGCGAGACCACCGGGCCCGCGGCGCAATTGGCGATTTCGGCCGACCGCGCGGAGATGGCCGCCGATGGCGAGGACGCGGTGAGCATCTCGGTCGAGGTGCGCGACGCGCAGGGCCGCTATGCGCCGCTGGCGGATAACGCGGTGGCGTTCGAAATCTCGGGCCCCGGCCGCGTGATCGGGGTGGGCAACGGCGATCCCACCAGCCACGAGTCCGACAAGGGCAGTTCGCGCAAGGCATTCAACGGGCTGTGCGCGGCGATTGTGCAATCCACCAAATCGGCGGGAGAGATCGCGGTGACGGCGACGTCGCCGGGGCTGGCGCCGGCCAGCGTGCGGGTCGCCGCGAAGGCGGTGGGGTTGCGTCCGCAGGTGGCCGCGTGGGAACGCGAAGCGCCGTCGGGCGAGGGCGTGACGGGCTTGTGGCGGCCGGCATCGGGCGGCGGCGGGCAGATTTTCACGCTGCGGCAGAACGGCAGCGCGCTGGCGGGCACGGTGGAAGGCGCGGGCGGACCGGGCGGCGGGGGCGCCATTCAGGATGGCAAAGTGGAGGGCGGTAACATCTCTTTCCGCGTTGGCAATGTCACTTACACGGGCACGGTGAAGGGCGAGCAGATCGAGTTACAGCGCACCAGCGGATTTGGGCGACCGAACCGTCCCGCGCCGGTGCAAACCGGGCCGCGCCCGGCCATCGGGCCGCCGCCGGATGGGTCGGACCCGTCGTCGCTGGCGTTCATGGGGCTGGGCGGCGGCAGAGGGCCGCAGGGTCCGCAGACCGTGGTGCTCAGGAGGGTGAAGCGGTAGCGGGCGCCGCGGGTTTGCGGAAGGTCAGGGCGTACAACCGGCCGTTAAAGATCGATTGGAGCCGGACCTCCTGCATTTCGGCGGGCAACAGGTCAATGGGCGCGGTTACTTTTTCGGTGCGGCCCCGGTAATAGCCGCTGGCGATGGGCGTGCGCTCGTAGTAGCCCTTCACGTGTTCCTCGGTTTCGTCGGCGATGAGGATCAGGCTCCCCGGTTTGGCGACGCGGATCATCTCGCGGATGGCTTTGGCCCGGTCGCTGAAGAAGTTGATCCCGCCTACGTGAAAGACCACGTCGAAGCTCGCGTCGGCGAAGGGCAGGCTCTCGGCGTTGCCCTGGAAGAGGTCGGCGTCCATCTCCCAGCGGCGCAGGTTGGCCTGGCAGTTGATTAGCATTTCGGCGGAGAGATCCAGGCCGCTCCGCCGTATGCCGCGGGGCAGATATTTGAAGTTGAGGCCGGTGCCCACCGAAGTTTCGAGCACGGAATCGCCGGGCTTGATTTCGAGCAACCCGAGATAGCTCATGACGTAGGCGTCCCGGTTCATGCCGGCCAGCGCAACTGCCACGCGCTGGGTGTCGTCGTAGAATCCGCCGATGGTCTCGTAGAGGCGGTTGTACTTCAGGTTGGCGCCGGTGAGATCTTCCGGCTTGAGGAAGACGGGAATCCCATCGCGGATGGGGAACCGCTCGCCGGACGCACTCACCAACGCTTCCCGGCCGCCCTCGCCGGCCAACTGCAAGGGATCTCCGGTATATGGGCTTCGCAATGCGGCGACGGCGTCCGGCCGATCCGCCCAGGCCTGCTGTTTGCGGCGGTGGAACGGCGCCCAGATCAGGGCAAAGGCCCCGCCGCAGCAGATCCAGGCAAAGGGCAGGCTGCCCGCGAGCAGCGTGGCCGGCAGCGCGGCAGCGGCGGCGAAAACGATTGCCCCGACGGCGATTCCGGAGGCGCGAAATCCGTGGTTCCACGTCCAGATCACCACCGCCGCGAACCAGCAAACCAGGAACCCTCGAACGCCGATTGCGGGGGCCGGGGGGATGTGCAGCGCCACTGCCGCGAGCGGGAACGGCAGCGTGGAAAGCAACCCCGGGAGACGCGGGCTGACGAGGCGGTGGAACAGGAGCGGCAACACGCCCGCCACGGCGGCGACGAGCATCCCGCCCACATAGGGGAGCGCCGGCGCCGCGCCGGTCAGCGGGAATTGGCGCCAGTGCCAGACCAGGCTGGGAATGAAGGCGAAGGCCACCAGCCAGAGGAATCCGCGCCGGGGCCTTTGCGTGCCCACGAACCAGACGCCCAGGATCGGGCCGGTCCACGCTCCCACCAACGGCAGGAAGAAGCCCAGGACAAAGAGGATGGCGACAGCCCAGGCCAGGGCTTGCAGCCAGCGGTTGGATTGGATTTTGGTAGACATGTTACGGTTCTCCAGTGAAGTTCAAGCGTTGGGATCGGCCGCGGAAGTGAGCATTGCCAGCGCAGATTCGCTCCATTCCAAAGCGCAGCGGATCTGCGCGACGCCGTAGGTGAGGGTGAGCATCCAGAACGGGAAATGGGGATTGTCCGAGTGGCGCGCGCGGCCCAGAGTTTCAATCTCGAGCAGGGTGGCAAGCAGGCGGCGGAGCTGGTCCTGAAACGCCCGCACGTGGCCGATGGACACGCCCGGCGCGGCCTCCCAGCCGAAGAACAGCTTCAGCAGGAACTCGTCGCGGGGCGGATCGGCGCGGTAGGGCATGGCCAACCACTCCTTGAGGCGCGCGTGGCCGGCTTCGGTAATCGAGTATTCCTGACGCCGCGGCCGGTCAGCGGAGGTTGACTGGCTGGGGACGATCAGGCCTTCGGCCGCCAGCCGCTTGAGGGTGGGATAGATCTGCCCGTAGCTCTCGCCCCAGAAGTAGCCGACGCTGCCCTGGATGGTCTTATGAATGTCGTAGCCGGACTGGTGAGGCTCGATGGAGAGCAGGCCGAGGATGACGTAAGCGGTCTGGTTGCGCTTCATGTATCTTGAAGATATATCTTTCAGATATAGATGTCAAGGAAAATGTTGGGGATCGCGAATTATGTGGAACATCGCCCAAGGTGGACGCGGGACGCTGTGGAGTAGAATCACAAAGCCCTCACTTTCAATTACTTGAGACGGCCCTTGCACATGACGTGCGTAGCGCTGTCATCTTGACCCAAAAGGAGGGCGGCGGTAGCCTTAAGAGAGGACGGGCGGCCCATGACGATTACTGTTGACATCGCGCCTGAAGTTCAGGCGGAGCTTGCTCGCCAAGCGGCGAAGCAGGGCATTGATGTAAATGCCTATGCCGCCGGTCTGCTTGAAAGTGCCGCTCATTGTCCAGTTGCTTCCCGTGAGCCCCAGCCATCCCCGCCCACGACGGAGGTGGTCGAGGCCATCGAGCGGCTCAAGAGCTTTGGGAAGACCCACGGGCTCTCGCTCGGCGGCATGACGATCCGTGAACTGCGCCACGAGGCGCGTCCGTGACCGGCATGGTCATCGACGCTTCAGTGACCCTGTCGTGGTGCTTTCCCGACGAACAGACCCCCATGTCCAGCAACGTGCTCGACCGGCTCAAATCCGGGGAGCGGGCACTGGTGCCAGCTTTCTGGCCGCTTGAGGTTCTCAACACGCTGCTGGTCGGGGAACGCAGGGGACGAATAACGGCAGAGCAGACCAGAGCGTTTCTCGACACGCTGCGTGTGTTGGGCCCGGCTCTCGACTACACGTCACTGGGGCAGATCGCCGGACCCGTCCAGATCATCTGACGCGATCACGGGCTGACGTCCTATGACGCCGTTTACGTTGAACTCGCCCTGCGATCCGGCCTTCCGCTGGCCACCTTGGATCAACAGCAACGCGAAGCGGCGAGGGCTCTGGGCGTACACTGCTTGTGACTTCGGTGCGACCTGATCCGCCGCCGGTCCTGCCGCCCCAGTCGCCAGGCACGGCGTGGGTGTGCCACTCATGGGCGAGAGATCGAGCGCGGTATCGACCCGCCCTTTCCACCGGCGCAATGATAACATCAGCGTTTGGGGGAGTTGGAGGCGACCCGGCATTGACGATGATAGACGCCCTTGGCAAACAGCTCGTAATGACAGCGCTCGGCTCATCAGTCAGCATTAGGTGCCCGGCGTGCCGCCAGATGGGGACCCTTGAGCAGATCCGCTTTCCAACGGGTGGGGGGCTGCCGATACTCTGATTGGAGTTCTGGGGCGGACCGAGGGGTTCGTTATTGGCCAACGCCTGTGCCCGAACCAAAAGTGTCGGACTGTTCTTTTCTTTGTCTGGGACTTGGCGGGAAACAAGCTCGCGGCCTCATACCCGCCTGAGCGGCTCGACTTCGACCCGACGAACATCCCAGAGTCCATTACCAATGCGCTAGAAGAGGCAATCACCTGCCACGCGCACGAATGTTTCATCGCCGCCGCGATCATGGTCCGCAAGACGCTGGAAGAGCTATGCCATGAACGAGGCGCCACGGGCGCGAACCTCAAGGACCGGCTGCGCAATCTAGAATCCAAGGTCATACTTCCTAAAGAGCTACTCGACGGTCTCGACGATCTGCGTCTGCTTGGGAACGACGCAGCGCACATTGAGTCGCAGGAGTTTAATACGGTCGGACAAGCGGAAGTCGAAATCGGAATTCAGTTTGCGAAGGAGGTGCTGAAGGCCGTCTTTCAGTACGCGGAATTGCTCGCAAAGCTGCGAGGCCTGAAACGCACGCCCTGAGGATGTTCCGCTTTGGTGCTCCGAGCGGATCAGGTATTGGCGCTCCCGTTCAGCAACTCGCCCTTTTCCAGATGGCACGTCCTGGTGGCGAATTGCGCGGCGTGCGGGTCGTGCGTCACCATCACGATGGTCTTGCCGTACTCCTTATTCAACCTCGAGAGAATCGTCAGCACTTCCAGCGCCGAGCCCGCATCCAGGTTGCCGGTGGGCTCGTCGGCCAGGATTAGGGCCGGGTCGGTGACGATGGCGCGCGCCATGGCCACGCGCTGTTCCTGGCCGCCGGAAAGCTGGCGCGGAAAATGCTTCAGGCGGTCGCCCAGGCCCACCAGCTTGAGCGCGGTCTCGGCGTGGCGCAGCCGCTCGGCCTTCTTCAGGTTGGTGAGCTTGAGCGGCAGTTCCACGTTCTCCAGCGCGGTCAGCACCGGGATCAGGTTGAACTGCTGAAAAATAAAACCGACGTTCTCGTTGCGCCAGTGGGCGATTTCGCGGTCGCTCAACTCGCCCAGGTTGTGGCCCAGCACGCGTATGTCGCCCGCCGTAGGCCGGTCCATGGCCGCCACCAGGTGCAGCAGCGTGGACTTGCCGGAGCCCGACGGCCCCATCAGCGCCACGAATTCGCCCTTGTCCACCTCCAGCGTGACGTCCTTGAGCGCGATGATGTGAAACTCGTCGCGGAGAAACTCCTTGGTCAGGTTGCGAGTCTGGATTACGGGGTCGCTCATAGTTCAAACCTTCTGGCGGATCCGGTCGCCGTCCTTCAAACCGGCGGGCGGGTTGGGGATCAGGTCCTCGCCGCCGATCAGGCCGTCCTCGATGCGCACGTCCGATCCGCTGGTGGCGCCGGTTTTCACCGGGCGGCGCAGGGCGCGGCCGTCGAGCACGACGAAAACCGCGCCATCGTGAACGGCCGAAGCCGGAATCATGACGACGGGTCTGGGCGGCGGGCCGCCGGAACGGGCCTGCTCGGGATTGGCGTCCGACAGGAACGCCACCGCCGCGTTCAACTCGGGGCGCAGGTATTCGTCGGGCTTCACCACCTTGACCTTGATCTGCACGGTGGCCTTCTGGCGGTTGGCCTCGGGCGACATCTCCTTGATGAAGCCCTCGTACTTGCGGCCGGGGTAGGCGTCGGTGGTCACGATGCCGCGCTGCCCGGTGTGAAGCTTGGCGAAATCGTTCTGCTGGTTGATGTCCAGTTCCACTTCGAGATCGTTGGGGTCGGCGATCGAAACCACGTAGCCCTTGGCGCCGCGGTCGCCCACGAAGCTGGTGGTGACGAACTCGCCCTTCTCCACGGCGCGCTCCAGAATCGTGCCGGTGATGGGAGAGAGGATGACGGTGTTGGCCAGGTTGGTTTCGGCGTAATTCAGCGCGCCGCGGGCCTGTTCCACCGCGCCGCGCAGGGAATCGATCTCTTCCTGCCGCGGCCCGAGGCGCACCAGCTCGTAGGCCTTGCGCAGCGAGTCCACCCGGTGAACCGCCCCGTCGTAGCGCGCTTCCGCATCGTCCACGGATTGCTGCGGCGTGAGCTTTTCACCAGCCAGCTTGCGGGCGCGCTCCACGCTGACGCGGGCGTTTTCGAGATCCGCCAGGGCGGAATTCAGGTTCGCCAAAGCCTGCGCGATCTCCTCGGGACGGGAGCCGTGGGTGGCTTCGTCGAGCTTGGCTTGCAGGTTGGCAAGCTGGCCCTTGGCCTGCAAGAGCTGGGCCTGGTACTCGTCGTCCTCCAGGCGCACCAGCACCTGGCCCTCGCGCACGCGATCGCCCCTATCCACGCCAATCCACTTCACCTTGCCGATGACCTTGGCCGCCAGCTCGATCTTGTGCGCGGACACGATGTAGCCGGTGGCGTTGAACACCACGCCCTCGGGAGCGCTGGCCGCGCTGATGGCCCGCACGCGCACGGTTTCGACCTCGAAAGCCCGGCCCAGTTTGCCGCCCAGCAGGAGGTAGAAGCCGCCGGCGAGCGCCAGCGCAACGACGCCGACCCAAATCCAGGCGGATGGAGCCGGCCCTTTCGCCGAACGCCGGCTGGAGCGGTCGATCTGCAGGTTCTTGAGTTCCGCGTCCATGGCGATGTCAGACGGCCCGCAGGGCGTCGAGGATTTCCTTTCGCGCGGCCATGCGCGCCGGCAGCAGCCCGCCCGCGGCTCCCAGCGTCACGGCGAATGCCAGGCCCACGGCTACGATCTCCGGCGTCACCCGAAACTCGAAAGCCATGGTCGCGAAGTTGGCGCCCACCTGCGTGCTGTAGCCGTTGAGCAGCAGCACGGCCAGCAGGCATCCCACGATCCCTCCCAGCAGCGACAGCAACACCGATTCCAGAAGGAAACTCAACATGATGCTGCCGGGCGAGAACCCCAGCACGCGCAGCGTGCCGATCTCGCGCGAGCGGCGCGCCACGGCGGCGTACATGGTGTTCATGGCGGCGAAGCTGCTGCCCACGGCCATGACGATGGCGACGAAGATGCCGACATCGCGGATGGGCACGCCCGAATCGGTCTGGCGGTCGTAGTATTCCTTTTCGCTGACGGCGGTCATGTTGATCCGCTGGTCGTTGTTGATGTCGTTGATGAGCGCTTTGGCGGTGACCGCGTCGGTGGCTTTCACGGTGGCGGAGCTGAGGATCTCGAGGCGTTGCAGGTCGGCCGAGATCTGGTTCAGGTCGCCCCAGACTTCGCTGTCGGTTGAGCCGCCGCCCCCGTCCATGACGCCCACGCACACCCAGTCGCCGCGGCCCAGGCGGATGCGGTTGCCGATATGGGCGCTGCGGTGCTGCTGGGCGAGCATCTTGCCCACCACCACCTCGCGCTGTCCGGCGCGGTACCAGCGGCCGCTCACGATGTGCACGTTGGGGCGCATCTCCCGTCCCACCGGCAACAGCGCGCGCACATTCACGTTGATGTCGGAATCCTCCACCGCGCCCAGGTTGGCGATGGTCACCACTTCGAGCGAGGCCAGCGGCAGGCCGTCCGAGCCGGTGGCGATGCCCGGCTTGTATTTGAGGTCCTGGAACTGCGCGCGTTGAAAGTTGCTCACCAGTTCCGAGTCGGCGCCCTGGCGGAGCACGACAATGCGCAGCGGATCTCCGGAAGCCGAGAGCGTGGCGCGCAGGCCGTTGACCAGCGCCAGGATGGCCAGCAGCGTGGCCACGGTGAGCGCAATGCCGAGCGCCGTCATGATGGTGGTGGTCTTGCGCACCACCAGGTTCCGCAGGTTGTAAGCGATGGGGATGGCCATGGGATCAGTCGCTGCTGCGCAGCGCCTCCACGATAGGCAGGCGCGAGGCTCCCGCCGCCGGCACCAGCGAACTGACCAGGCCGATGGCCGCCGCAGTGGCGATGCAGGCCGCCGCCACCGGCAGCTCGATGGCGGGCAGCGTGGGCAGGAAGCCGCCGAACGGGGTCCTGGCGACCATCCGCATCAGCAGAGCCGAGATGAGATAGCCGATCAGACCGCCCGCCACGGAGATGACGCAGGCTTCGCCCAGGATCAGCCCGAGCACCGCGGCGGGCGTGAATCCCAGGGTCTTGAGCACGCCGATTTCGCGCACCCGCTCGCGCACCGACATGGCCATGGTGTTGGCCGAGACCAGCAGAATCGTGAACACCACGGCCGCCGAGATGGCGATCAGGAACATCTTGACGTTGCCCAGCAGGGAGAGGAAACCGACCGTGAAGGCCTGCTCGCTTTCCGTCTTGGTCTGCGCGGTGGAGCTGTGGAACTCGTCGTCGATGGCCTGGGCGATGCGCGCCGAGTGGGCCGGATCGTCGATGCGGATATAGAACATGCCGACGAACCCGCGCCGTCTCTCGGACATGGATTGTTCCAGGTACTCGCGGTCGAAATACATCACCCCGCTGGGGCGCGGGCTGTCGAAGATGCCGCGCACGGTGAACTCGAAATCGCCCGGAAAAATGTCGCCCTTGATGGGCATGCGATCGCCCAGCTTGAGGTGCAGACTATCGGCCACGTCGCGCCCGATCACGCAGGCCGAGCGCTGGCGCAGAAACGCCTGTTTCTGATCCTCCGGGATCCGGAACTCGCCGAAAACCTTGAAAAGTTCTCCGGAGTCCACGGCGAAGCGCGCAAACTGGTTCTTGGGATTGCGCGCATCCTTGTACACGCCCTGGAAATAGTTGGCATACATGACGTTCCGCACGCCGGGAATGCGCTGGATGGTGTCGCGGTAGGCCAGCGGCAGCGCCACCGCAATGGAGATGCGGTTGCGGACCACCAGGCGGACCGCCTGATCCGGCGCCGGCGCGCCCATGTAGAAGCCGTGGTACATGGCGACCACCACGCCCAGCAGACACATGGAGACGCCGATGCTGGCCACGGTCAGAATGGTGCGGCGGCGGTTGCGCCAACAGTTCTTCAGAATTAAGGGCAGATACCGCATGTGGAGAATACGTAGTATAGCGGCTGGCAGTTCGCCGCATGGGCGCGGCTGGGCGGGCTGGAAACCGGTTCGCGCGTCCCGGCTCCTCTGTTTTGACCGGGAACCCGGTCAAAATGCGAATCGTAAGTTGTTGAAAAGACGAGACTGGTGAAGGAAATTGACCGGGAACCCGGTCAAAACGAATTTTCGGGGCGCTGGCGCGCCTGGCTTATGTGGGGCAGGTTTTCAACCTGCGGCAGGATGGCATCCCGCCTGGGCGGCCTTGTGCAGCGGCCGCCCAGGCCGATTGACAATCGGCCGCAGGATGCCAACCTGTCGCCACATAACTCCTGCGCATCCACTCGCATGTCGCTCACGCCTAGTGCCGGCCCTCGCTGCCCGCGTTCCCCTGCAACCCCAGCGCTTCGGCACCAGCCTGCATGGCCTTCAAGCAGAAATCGATATGTTCCTCCAGCGGAACGCCCAATTCGGCCGCGCCCTCGGTGATGTCCTGGCGGCTTACGGAGCGCGCGAAGGCCTTGTCCTTCATCTTCTTCTTCACCGAAGCCACGTCGACCTCGAACACGCTTCGCCCCGGTTTGACGTAAGCGATGGCGGTCACGAACCCGGCCAGTTCGTCGCAGGCGTAGAGCGCCTTTTCGAGCGCCGACACCCGCGGCACGCCGGTGAAACTGGCGTGCGACAGAATGGCCCGCCGGATCTCCTCCGGCACGCCGCGCTCCGCCAGAATCGGCTCGCCCTTGACGGGGTGGTCCGGGAGCGTGGGATGAATCTCCCAGTCGAAATCGTGCAGCAGCGCCGCGACCGACCATTTCCCTTCGTCTTCGCCGAGCTTCCGGGCGTACGCCAGCACGCACGCCTCCACCGCCAGCGCGTGCTTGCGCAGGCCCTCGGACTTGGTGAATTCGCACAGAATATTCCAGGCACGTTCGCGATCGAGCATTCGATTATCATATACCGGTGAGCGCATCCTCGATTCAACTCGGCCTGGGATTGATCGGCATCGGCAAGCCCTGGGGCCACGTTCCCGTGCCCGTGCCTTCGGAATCCGAAGTGCAAGCCCTGCTGGAATTCGCCGTGGCATTGGGCATCCGCTACTTCGACACCGCGCCATCCTACGGCGACGGCGTGAGCGAAGCGCGCCTGGGGCGATTCCTCGCATCGCTCGCGCCGGAGGCGAGAGCCCGCCTCACCATCGCCACCAAGATGGGCGAGCACTGGGACGCCGCCGGCGGCGCGCCGTTCGCCGATCACTCCTTCGAAGCCCTGCGCCGCAGCCTGGACGCCTCGCTGGCCCGCCTGGGACGCATCGACATCCTGCAGTTGCACAAGACCACCCCCGCCGTGCTGGCCAGCGACGGCGTGGCGCGCGCCTGGGAGTACGCGCGCTCGCTGGGGATTGCGCGCCTGGGCCCCAGCGTGAGCGATCTCGAATCGGCGCGCATGGCCCTGGAGGACCCGCGCTTCTCGGCCATGCAGTTGCCCTTCAACCAGGCCAATCCCGCCTTCGGCCCGGTGCTCGACCGCGCCCGTTCCACAGGCATGTGGATCGCCGTCAACCGCCCCTTCGCCATGGGCGCCCTGGTGCACGGCGGCGCCGACAAGCGCGCGGCCTTCGACTTCATCCGCCAGCGCGGCTTCGCCGGCGCAATTCTCACAGGGACCACGTCGCAGGCTCATCTGCGGGAGAACTGGGAAGCGTTTCAGGAGTAGCGGGGCAAGTTGCAGGCCGGGGCGGGAAGGAGTTGGTTGCGGGGGCGCATATTGAAGCCATTCATAACGCCCTCGCAGCTTGGCTCGTGCGCCGTTGGGCGCTGTCCAGGAACGGCAGGAGACCGGCCGAAGCTAACATCATCCGGGCGGCAGCCGCACACCCCGGCCGTGAGGAATTCCGGGAACCATCAAACAAAGGGGTTTACGACTCGCACGCGTCCATATCGCCGCCCGTGGCTCAAGTCTTCGGAGTAAACTGTATCGGCTCCCAGCGCCTCAGCAGCCGCGAGGATCGCTGCGTCCCAATAGGAAATCTTGAATCGCTCGGATTGCCCGATAGCGATTCGCACTAACTGCTGGTCGATGGTCTGACACGGAAAGGCCGTCCACTGCTCAATCCACTCCAAGGCTTGCGCGGCGGAGATCGGGCGTGACGCCTTTCTCACTACGGTCACAAAAAACTCCTGCAACACCTGCGCCGAAGTGCCGAAGTCCATCGATTCAACCAGGTCCATGGCGCACTTTCTCTTCGGTTCGTCTTTGCCCGCTCCTACCGCCGCGTAGACGAGGATGTTGGTATCGAAGAAAGCCCTAACGGTCATGCAAGTTCTCACGGGTCCACGTTTTCTTGCCGAGCTGCCCTTGAGATTGCGCGCTCAACTGGCGCAATCGCGCCCGGGCGCGCTTTGCCCGATCCTCGTGCGCGGCGAGACCGGTCAAGTACTCACGCACTAAAGCGTTAACCGTGGAGTTGCGTTCGGCAGCTTGGCGGCGAACAGTAGCCAGGATATTCTCGTCAATGCTAAGCGTGATATTCTTCATAACCACAGTATATGTGTAACTGTGTGGATGCGCAATCGACGACGATGCGCGGGGATGCGGCGGCAACGTCCTCTCTCCGCGCAAAAGGCTCTCCAGGCGCATGTGGCGGATGGCGTCATCGGAAGCGAAAGCTCCCGGAGGTTGTGATGGATGAGGGAATCCAGCTCGGCGAGGCGTGAGCGGGTTCAGCCGGGAAACGTGGTTGCGGGGGACTGCAACGCTCCGAACGCACTTCGGCTACCGTTCCGAGTGGCTTTGGCGGCAACTGCATGAAAAGTCAGTAGCTTTCATTCGGCTGTCAATCCACTTCAGCAGTCAATTTGGTGCGGCTTGACCGGAACTATCGCCGTTCACGAGTGGGGTGCTGTGACAGGGACCACATTCCGTAGGAGAGTTTAGAGTCTAAAGATCTGAAAATAAAGGCTCTCTCTGGATCGCACGGCGAGGTCAACCTTTGGCAGTATTCTTCTCTTGGGGGGGCTCGAAGGGTCTGCCGAAAGGCGAGAAGCATCATAGTCGCCGTGGCTCCCAATGCGGATTCTGTCCAACGGCGTGGTCCATGCCAATCGGCTCAGAATGCACCGCCCGAACGGTGACGCCCACTGAGCGGCAGTTTCCGTTGCGGCCAGTCTGTGAGCCTGGACCGTGTTCTTCACAGCATTCTTGACCGGCGCTCTCTTTGCCGCCTTTGCCGGTGCCGTCTGGACCGCCGCTTTCTTCGCCGTGGTCTTCTTCCGGGCCGGTGCCGCTTTCTTCGCCGCTGCTTTCGCTTTCACAGCTTTGGCTGCTCTGGCCTTCTTGAGATTCGCAACGAGCTTAGCCTTTGCCGCTGCCGTGAGTTTGCGTTTCGGTTTCGATAGTTCCGGCGTGGCCGCTTCAGCCTGGACCTTGGATGCCGCCCCATCGCTGAAGGCGAATGGAATCTGTTGGGTGGGTACGGTGAAGACGCCGGGAACCCGGCAACCAAGCGCATTCGGATGGTTGCGGGGGAAGGATTTGAACCTTCGACCTTTGGGTTATGAGCGCCGGATTTGCAGCCCACCCAACGCTAATTCTAAAAGGCTTACGACGTAAGATCCTATAAAAACACTGGAAATTGGTGGGGGATTGGTGGGACTGGAATTATTGGACCAGCGGCAGTGGGACTTCCGCCGCCGGCTGTTCCGGTTGCGCGACGGTGCGCGCTTTGGCTGCGGCGCGCGTCCGCTCGACGTCCTCTAGGGCTTTCCGCTTGGCCGCCGTCCGAATGTGGCTGTAGCGCGAGAGCATCTGTCGGGAGACGTGGCCGGCGATTTCCATGATCGTCTCGTCGCCGGCGCCCGACTCCGCGAGCTCCGTGATCAGCGTGTGCCGATTGTCGTGCCAGCGCCCCGAGACGCGCGCCTTCTTGCGTATCGACGTCCACGCCGTCTTCAGCGTCGTGATTGGGGTGGTCGGGTCCTTCGGGAACCGCCCGCCGAACCGGCCGTTGCCAGGGAAGACGAACCAAGCCGCCTGGGGTTCACCGAACCGCTTCGCGTACCAGCGCATATGGTCGACCAGCGCGTCGAGGAGGGTTCCGGTCAGAGGGATCGTGCGCCCCGTGCCGGCGTCGGTCTTCGCCTTGCCTACCGTCAGGATCTGCTTGACGAAATCGATCTGTGCCCACGTCAGGTTCTTAATCTCGGCGTCCCGCATACCGCAGTTCAACGCGAGGACCAGCGCGGGGTAGATCGAAGGCGAGCCACCCTGCTTCTCGCCCCTTGCCTGTTTCTCGCCACGGTCTTGGCGCACGCAGGCTGCGCGCGCACTCTGGGTGGACTCCAGCGCCACGGCCAGCATGCGCTCCTGCTCCTCCACCGAAAACGCCTTGCCGGGTGACGGCGCGACCTTGAGTTTCAGGGCCTTCTCGCGGCGAAGCCGCGACCGAATCAGATCGCCCTGGTCGCCACAGAGCCGCAGCATCAAGGCGACCTCCTCGTTGATGGTTTTTGGCGCCGCCTTTGCGATCAGGCGGTCAGCCTGATATCGCTTCACGACGCTCGGAGTAATCTCCAAAACCAGCCGGTCGCCCAGCAACTCGACCACGCGCTTCAATTTGTATTCCGCCAGGGTCTGCGGGTGCTTGGCCACGTACTCCGCGAGGAACGCCTCGGACGCCGCCTTGACGGTCTGGCGGCCCTGCTCGCGTTCCTCCTGCCGAACTGACTCGCTGTAGCCCGACTCTAGGCGCATGCGCTCGGTGCGCTCGACCTTCTGTGCGGCCTGCTTCGAGGTCTTGCCCGTCGTCGCCTTGTAGCGGCGCCCGTCGAGGACGAAGTCGTAGTGGTAGATATTGCCGATCAGGTAAACGCTCATCTTGTTTGTCTCCTGTGCACACCAATGGCAGTGGCCCCGCTGGGGCGGGCACTGTAAAGGGATTCCGATGCTATTTGATCCGGTATGTGCGCTCGCCCTTGTCGGATTTGAAGGACTCGACCTTGTAGCCTGCCCTTTTGATCGTGCCGGCCACAAGCCCGCGAACGGTGTGCCTTTGCCATCTCATCTTGTCCATGAGCTCCTGCAGCGTTGCGCCGTTCTTGCGCTGTAGCATAGCGACCGCCTGGGAGGCTTTGCTGCCTTTGCGCTGGGCGACTGGCTTCTTGGTGGGCTTGCCGACCTTGGCGCGTTTTCTGGCTTTGGGCGTAGCCTTCGCCCGGTTGGTATCTTTCTTCGCGGGGGCAGGCGTCGGCGCCACAGGGGCGACGTGTGGCGTAGCGGTGGCGGTTCCTGCGGTATCGATGGTCATGCTTCTCTCCTTCGCCGCGATCAGCGCGGCCATCGACATCAATCGCTCAGGTGCGGCAGCAAAGCAAGCGGGCGCGAGGCTTTGGGGGAAACTGAAGATGAAACCCCGAAAAATAGATTTTGAACTAGAGACCCGGCGCTACCCCTTGGCCGGGCCGAGCCTGGCTACCGAAATCACCAGACTCCGATTTCGTTTCGCACGAGTTTCACGTGTACATCGAAACCACTCTTTATGACTATGAATCGGTCAGGAGAGGATCCCCAAAAACCGGCCCGCAATGTGGCCCCCACTACTTCGGGGATCGCGCCTCCGGGCTCCATCCGTGTCCGATTTTGAACTCCCTCATCGGACCCGCGCCTATTCCACAGGAAGCGGCCAGTCGGGCCCCAGATGTGTCCCGTGGCTGGGTCAGCCTTTATGCTGCTGATCTCGTCTGGAGTGGCAGTGATATCGCAGTGAACCAGGCCGACCAGATACTCGAACCAATCGAAGGCTTCGTCGTAGCTGCGGTCGTCCGCGAAGTATTCTCGAACAGGCTCTCGAACGACGTCGAAGACGTGGTTGTTGAGCGCGGTGAATTCCCGGTCGCGACCAGGGAGCAACTGCCGCTGAAAATCTCGATCCAGCAGTCGCTGCGGAGAAAACGGCTCGGTGACGGGCTCCTCCGGTCGGTGCTGATCGGTCCGAATTCTCAACGTCAGAAGCTGCTTAAGCAGGCCATAGTTACTGTCGCCAATCGCAGCGATTCCCATGGTGTACAACGCGAGTAGCGCAGGATACCTTCGCAGCCCCAACCAGACAACCAGCCCGTTGCCATAGGCTTCTTGATCTGCCAGCCGTTTGACGGCCTTGCACAAAACCGGAGCGTGGGCATCGCTAGACCAGTATCCCCCGCATGCCATCATCGGGAGAAAAACTCCCATCTCAGATTCGTAGGCACGCAATCTCCGAAGAGCGATATCCGCATTGATGTTCTGATCTTGCGGAGAAAACCGTGCTGATGTGATTCCAGCGTGCACCCGCTCTGTCTCGGCGTGCACAAGGTCATAGAGACTAATCCGTTGCTCCGACGACGCCAGATACCGCTTCATCCGCGCGACTGCCACCTTGGCTGACAGGGGATCGGCAATCGCGAGGTCTATAGTGGTCCCCAGATTTCAGACCAGGCAATAAGCTAAGATTTCGACGGAGTCGTTGACGAAGGAGAGGTCGATGACGACGACGAGGAAACAGTACAGCTCAAAGTTCAAGGCGCGGGTTGCGGT
>Ga0326727_10002680_pt1 | contig 59606 bp, 51 predicted proteins | sample MB2enrmetagenome_FD_207643 | JGI IMG/M metagenome (GOLD analysis project Ga0326727, IMG submission 207643) | Lab enriched peat soil microbial communities from McLean, Ithaca, NY, United States - MB29MY | ecosystem: Environmental > Terrestrial > Soil > Wetlands > Peat | place: USA: New York... | reverse complement strand
CGGTGCCGGCGGTGACATTGGCCGGAGCGGAGATGGCCGGGGTGACCGGAGCCGTCACGATGGTGCTGGAGGCGGTGCCGGCCGCGGATGCAGTGCCCACCGTGTTGGTCGCCACGCAGGAAAACTGGACCGTGCCGGAGGCTCCGGCCGTGACGGTGACGCTGGTGCCGGTGCCGGTGGCGGGACTGCCGCCCGTGATGGTCCAGGCGTAGGTGGTGCCGGCGGGCTCGGAGGCGGTGTTGGTGATGGTCGCGGTCAGCCCGGTGCCGGCGGTGACATTGGCCGGGGCGGAGATGGCCGGGGCGACCGGAGCCGCCACGATGGTGCTGGAGGCGGTGCCGGCCGTGGATGCGGTGCCCCCCGTGTTGGTCGCCACGCAGGAAAACTTGACGGTGCCGGAGGCTCCGGCCGTGACGGTGACGCTGGTGCCGGTGCCGGTGGCGGGGCTGCCGCCCGTGATGGTCCAGGCGTAGGTGGTGCCGGTGGGCTCGGCTGCGGTGTTGGTAATGGTCGCGGTCAGCCCGGTGCCGGCGGTGACATCGGCCGGAGCGGAGATGGCCGGGGCGACCGGAGCCGCCACGATGGTGCTGGAGGCGGTGCCGGCCGTGGATGCGGTGCCCCCCGTGTTGGTCGCCACGCAGGAAAACTGGACCGTGCCGGAGGCTCCGGCCGTGACGGTGACGCTGGTGCCGGTGCCGGTGGCGGGGCTGGCGCCCGTGATGGTCCAGGCGTAGGTGGTGCCGGTGGGCTCGGCCGCGGTGTTGGTGATGGTCGCGGTCAGCCCGGTGGTTCCGGTGGTGACGAAGGCGGGGGCCGAGATCACCGGAACCACCGGCGCCGCCACGATGGTGCTGAAGGCGATGGCCTGGGGGCTCGCGGTGCCGGCGGCGTTGGTGACCACGCAGCCCAGCTGCACGGAACCGGAAGCGCCGGCGGTGAAGGTGATCGAGGCGGTGGCGGCGCCGGCGGTGATGGAACCGCCGGTGATGGTCCAGGTGTAGCTGTCGCCGGCCTGGGGCGGGACGGATGCGATGAGGCCCGTGGCGCCGGCGGTGACGAAGGCCGGGGCGGTGAGCACCGGCGTGCCGGGGGCCGGCACGATGGTGCTGCTGGCGGTGCCCGGGGCACTGGCCGTGCCCGCGGCATTGGTCACGGTGCAGGCCAGCTGGACCGTTCCGGAAGTCCCCGCCGAGAAGGTGATCTGGCTGGTGGTGCCGCCCGCGGTGATGGAGCCGCCGGTGAGGGTCCAGGCATAGCTGGCGCCGGCCTGGGCCGGAACGGACGCGGTGAGCCCGGTGGCGCCCGCGGTGACGTTGGCCGGGACGGTGATGACCGGGGTTGCGGGCGGCGCCACGATGGCGCAGGATGCGGTCCCCTGGGGGGACGGAGTGCCCGCCGCGTTGGTCACCACGCAGCCCAGGCTGACCGCGCCGGAAGGGCCGGCGGTGAAGGTGATCTGGTTGGTGGCGGCCCCGGCGGTGATGGTTCCGCCGGTGATCGTCCAGGCATAGCTGTCGCCCGCCTGGATCGCCACCGACGCGGTGAGGCCGGCGGCGCCGGCGGTGACGATGGCTGGAGCCGAAATGACCGGAGTGCCCGCGAGAGCGGCGACATGGATCGTCACGCTGCTGGTGACCGCGGTCCCCGCCGCATTGGTGTTGGTCAGCGTGAAGGTGGTGTCCGCGGTCAGGGCGCCGGTGGGCACCGGCACCCCGGAGGTCACCGGGCCGATGCCATGGTCGATGGTGCCGGTTCCGCCCTGGAAGACCGGGACCAGGGTCGTCCCCGTGCCGGCGGTGACGGTGGTCACCGCCGCGGTGAGGCTGGTGGCGCCCGGCGCGGCGACCACCCGCACGGTGAGGGAGGTCTGGAGCGTGCCTATGTTGTCGGTATAGGTGAGGGTGTAGGTGGTGTCCACGGTGGGCGCGATGGTCACCGGGACTCCTTTGGCGACGGAACCGATACCGTGGTCGATCGAGCCCGAAGCGTTGTTGGACGGCCAATTCGCGGTGAGCGTCGTGCTGGAGCCCTGGGTGATGGGGTTCTGCCCGGCGGTGAGGCTGATCGCAGGAGGCGTCACGTGGTAGAGGCAGCCCGGGAAGGCGCCCAGGAGCCCGGCGGCAAGCAGAACGCCAAGACACCTCTTCAGGGGCTGGCCCTCGATGGCCCACCGGCGGGTCCGGGTCATGAGCCCCGCCAGGGACATGATATAATTAAATAATTTGTCTAATAATCTGCTCATGTAGTTGCTCCGGTGACCCCGACTTCGAATCCGGACAAAGCGCATGGAGAAACTTGTGGTTGGAAATATATGTCACATAGGTTCTTGCGCTAATCAATTTTTACAAGTTAAATGACTATTTTCTCTGGCCTTGGCCAGGCTGCCGCCGCCACCAGGTCCGGGTGGCGAGGCTGGGAAGGCGCAAGATGGCCGTCAAGCCGGATCGGGCGTCTCTGGACGTGGGGTGTCATCCGGGTGCGCTCCCGGGTGCCCGAAGCCGGCCGTTCACCTCACATCGGTGGAGGTACGAGCGCTCGTGGTGCTAGAGGGCCAGGCCCTTCCCATCCCAGGCCATGACGACCTGGTGGTGATGCTTGAGATCCCGCACGGTGTCGATACGGAATCCGACCACACAGCTCCCCCCTGGGGCGCGCAGACTTGGATGGGCCAGGCCCGGTCCGGTCTGACGATGGGCCCGCGCGAAGGCCTGGGACGCGCCATGGCTGTCCGGGTCGAATTCGGCCCGGTGACCGGCGTGGCGGAGGTCCAGGAATGCGCCTTCCAAAGCACCTGACAACATCCGGAAATCAAGGCGGGTCGCGGGCGCCCGATCTCCCTTGAGGTAGCGAGCTTGCCAGAAGCGCACTTCTTCAAGCGCAGGTTCCGCCTCCAGACCAACGTAGAGGGTGCCCCAGGTTCCGTCGTTGAACCGGCTGGGGGTGCCCCCGAGGCTATAGGCAAAGGCGGCCGCCACGTAGACCTTGGCGTGACCAAAGGCCTGGATGCGCCGGTTGGTCTGGGCTTCCAGGGCATTGAGCAAATCGTAATCGGCCGGGTCGGCGACCCGTGCCAACAGGCCGGCGGAAGGAACGCGCGCCGGGATGAGCCGCCAGGCCTTGGCCCCCGACAGATCGACATGCGGCAAGCTCATCCCCAACCGCCCCGGCGAGCATCGAGGTGGCGACGAACTTGAGCCAGACCCTCCATGGAGAACGGAATAAGGATAAGCGGCGAATCACTCATGAATGGATAATTATCGCTGGGCAAATGGATCCAGCGATCCGCGATCTCATCCTGGGGGAAGAGGATCGCCAGGGCCTTCCAGATCCCCACAAGGTTCCCGAGCCGTTCGAGGGTATCGGGGCCCAGTTTCACTGGACCGTCTGCTGCCTTGTTCTTCCAGTCGTAGAGGGTGCTGCGGACGGTCAGCCTCCTAGAAGGCGGAGTTGCTGCTCTTCCGTGAGTTTCCAGATCCTGGCGATCTTGAAGAAGGCACGATGGCCTGCGCCCCCAAGATCGCCAGGAAATGGAGTCGCTGGTGGAGCATGGACCTTGGGCCGGGTGGCGGATCCGGGCCCATGGACGGGGAACTGAAATCAGCTTGACACTAGGGCCTATCATCCTATAATAGGACCATCAGCTAATGTATGTGGACTTTTGGCCACGATTCCCCAGCCAAGGCTGGAAGCATGAGGTAGACCAGGTGAAAGAATCGGCAATGAACGGCAACAAGGTCCAGCAGCAGACGGTCGTCACCCAGGTGATGGGCCGGATCAAGGAGCTGATCGCCAGCGGCACCTACAAGACCAACGACCGGATCCCCACCGAGACCGAGCTGGTGGAGATGTTCGGGGTGGGGCGTTCCTCGGTGCGGGAGGCGGTGAAGACGTTCCAGTACCTGGGGGTGCTGGAATCCCGGGTGCCCAAGGGCACCTTCGTGTGCGACGGCGCCAAGATCTCCCAGGAGGCCCTGACCTGGGCGATCCTGCTGAACCAGAACAGCCTCGACGAGATCCTGGACCTGCGGCGGCTGATCGAGCGGGACGGCATCGCCTCCCTGGTGGAGGACCTCGGCCGCCGGGCTCCGGAAGCGCGCGCCACCATGGAACAACTGGAAGCCGCCATCGAGGGGATGAAGGAGGCCGCCCGGGACTTCTCCATCGACCGGCTGGTGGCGGCCGACTACCGGTTCCACGACACCATCATCCACCACACCGGAAACGCCCTGTTCTGCTCGATCTACGAGACCCTGCAGTCCTTCATGCAGGAGGAGATCGCCCGGACCTACCAGGCGATCCCGGACAAGGCCGAGATCGCCCAGGACCACCAGGAGATCCTGGACACGGTGAAGGCCGGCGACCCGGTCCAGGCCCTGGGCCGGCACGATGCCCACTTCGCCCGGATCCGGCTGCTGCTGGCCAAGGCCGGGCGCCCGGGGGCGGAATAGGTTCAGCCGAGGAACAGCGGTTTCAGGTGCCGGTCGTAGATGTTGGTCCGGACCGCCGCCCCGATGACGTCCGCATGCGCTTCCAGGGCCCCCGTGAACCGGGTCCCCAGCTCCGCCGCCACCCGGTAGGCCACATGCACCATCTGCCGGAAGGACGGGTTGTAGCGGGGCTCGGCCGGGTCGTTGCGGAGCGCGGCCAGGAACTGGCCGCTGTCCCAGCCCGCCACCTCGCGCACGGACGGGAGCCGGGCCGGATCGATGGCGATGACCGGGAGGTAGGGCCCGGTCAGCTCATCCCGGCGGGCATGGGCCTGGGCGTAGATCTCCCGGGCCAGGGCCAGTCCTTCCGGCCCGGACTCGGCCAGCCCGGCCACCTCCTCCAGCCAGGTGGTGCCTGCGGTCTTGAGGTGGAGGCCGGCGCCGCGCCGGCGGATGGCCGCGCCCATGGGGCCGAACAGGGAGAACTTGTCGCTGCCGGAATGGACGCTCAGCTTCAGGTTGGACGGGAGGGGCAAGGTCTCGGCCGCCCAGGCCAGGACCGCCAGGTCCTGGTCGAAGCAGGCCTGGAATTGCTCCCGGTCCCCCACGTAATCGACGCCCTTGTTGAACCGGCCCGGGAACTTGGGGGCGATGGTCTGGGCCGGGATGCCCTCCAGGGCCACCATGACCAGGATGAGGGCCAGGTCCAGGGTGCTCTGGGGCCGTTCCGCCTCGTCCATGGAGATTTCGGTGACGAAGGCGCCGGCGCCCTTGCGGGCCTCGATGTGGCGGTAGATCCGGCCGGCTTGGCGCACCGCCGGCAGGTAGATCCGGGCGACGGCCGCCAGGTCCTCGCGGCTGACCTTGATCCCGGTCCCCAGGTCCGGAAGGTTGCGGGGGTCGCGGTAGCGGTCGGCCTTAACCAGGAAACCGGCCAGGTCCTGCTCCGGGCAGGGGGCGCCGATCTGCTCGGCCACGTCGAGGGTGTAGAAGTCGCTGGAGGGGAGGAACGGGTCCACCGTGCCGAGCCCGACGTGGTCGGCGTCAACCAGGTACTGGCCCTCCCAGCGGAGGGCCCGGACCGCCGCGTCGGCCTCGTCCCGGACGCTCTGGGGCACGCTGCCGGTGATGGTGTGCTCCCGGACCGACTTGTTCCAGACCGGCGTCACCGCCACTCCGGCCGCGGCGGCCAGGGCGAAGGCCTCGAGCTGGGCCTTGCCCTGGTGCGCGAACCGGTCGCCTATGCCGAGGGAATACCGGGCCAGGCGCATGGCGCTACTTCTTTTCCGGGAAGGAGATCATCCCGTCCCAGCTGTTCTGCACCTGGGCCTGGCGCACTTCCTCCTCCGAGAACCAGTGGGCTGTGACGGTCTTCAGCTCGGTGAAGAAGCGGATGCCGTCGGTGCCCATGGTGTGCAGGTCGCCGAAGAAGGAGTTCTTGTGGCCGGTGAAGCCGAACACCCCCAGGGGCACGGGGATGCCCACGTTGATGCCCACCTGGCCGCCTTCGGTGCGCAGGGCGAATTCCCGGGCGAAGTGGCCGTTCTGGGTGTAGATCACGCTGCCGTTGCCGAACTCGTTGGCGTTCATCAGCTCCAGGCCCTGTTCGAAATCCTTGACCCGCTTGACGCAGAGCACCGGCCCGAAGATCTCCCGGTCGCCCACGGTCATGCCCGGGCGCACGTGGTCGAACAGGGTCGGGCCGACGAAGAACCCGCCCTCGAAGCCGGGCACCACCGGGTTCCGGCCGTCCAGGACCAGCTGCGCGCCTTCCTCGACGCCCTTCTGGATCCAGTCGGTGACGAACTTCCGGTGCTCAGCGTTGATCACCGGGCCCAGCTGGCTGGCCTTGTCGTAGGCCGGGCCGATCTTGAGGGCGCCCATGGTCTTCTTCAGCATGGCCACCAGGTCGCCGGCCACGGCCTCCTCCGCCACCACCGCCGGCAGCGCCATGCAGCGTTCGCCGGCGCAGCCGCAGGCCGAGTTGACGATGCCGCGCACGGTCCGTTCCAGCGGGGCGTCCCGGAGCACCAGGGCGTGGTTCTTGGCCTCGGTCAGGCACTGCACCCGCTTGCCGGCGGCCGCGGCCGTGGCGTACACGTGCCGGCCCACCGAGGTGGAGCCCACGAAGGAGACGCCCTTCACGTCCGGGTGCCTGAGCAGGAGCTCGGCCTCGTTCCGGCTGCAGGTCACCAGGTTGATGACGCCCTTGGGCAGCCCGGCCTCCTCCCACAGCTCCAGGATGCGCATGGCGCTCTGGGGCACGAAGCTGGCGGCCTTGAGCACCAGGGTGTTGCCGGTGGCGATGCACAGGGGCGCCATCCAGCCCATGGGGATCATGGCCGGGAAATTCCAGGGCGCGATCCCGGCGAACACGCCCAGGGGGGCCAGGTACTGGTTGGTGTCGTAGCCCGTGGTGCAGTTCATGATGCCCGGGCCCTTCATGAGGTGCGGGATGCCGCAGGCGAATTCCACCACTTCCGTGACCTTGAGCACGTCGCCCATGGCCTCGTCCCAGACCTTGCCGTTCTCGGTGGCGAGCAGGCGGGTCAGTTCCTCCAGGTGCTTGTCCATCAGGGCCTTCATGCGGAACAGGACCTGCACCCGCTGGTTGGGCGGCAGGGCCTTCCACTTCGGATAGGCGGCCTTGGCGGCGGCGACGGCCTCCTCCACCTCCCCGGCGGTGCACTGGGGCGTGCGGGCGATGACCTGCCCGGTGGACGGGTCGTAGCAGTCCATGTAGCGCCCGCTGGCGGATTCCCTCCACCCGCCGGCATAGTATTTGAGGGTCTTGATCTCGTGCGGCATCACACTCTCCTCTACAGGTCCGGGTTGGGGACGAGCGATTCCCGGATCATCGCTCCCAGGTCGTCCACGGCCTTGCAGAACTGCCTGAGGGTGCGCCGGGTCGCTCCATAGGTGTCGAATTCGGCCGGCGCCAGTCCGCCTTCCGTGCTGGCCTTGCAGAAATCGGGGAACTTCCGCTCGAGCTCCTGGAGGATCGCCGGATCCACCGGAACGTCCATGCGGTCCTTCACGTCCACGCTGGACTTGTTGAACCGCTCCTGCCAGGCGTAGGTGGGCGAGATGACCACGTCGCCGCCGATGAACTCGCACCAGTGGAGGTGGTTGCGGATGGCGGCCACCAGCAGGCGCAGGCGGTAGCCGTTCTCCTGGTAGATCCGGTAGGCCTTCTTCATGACCGCGACCCCGGCCCAGTCGAGGATGCCCGGGGTGTAGACGATGCCTTCCTTCTCGGCCACGACTTTGAGCCAGTCGTCGAGCCGGCCGACCATGAGGGTGCACACCGGGCCCATGGTGGCGATGTCCTTGTGCTCGCGCTCCCGCCGGGCCAGGCCGCGCTCCACTGCCTCGGCCACGGCCAGGGCCTGGGGCAGGGTGAAGCTGACGGTGGCGTTGATGCTGATCCCCCGGTAGGTCGCCTCCTCCATGGCGGCGATGCCCGCCTGGGTGGCCGGGATCTTCACGATGATGTTGGGCGCCAGCTGGGCGAACCGCTCCGCCTGCTCCAGGATCGCCGCCGGATTCCGGTAGGCCTTGGGATCCACCTGGATCGAGAGCCGTCCGTCCCGGCCGTGGGACCGGTCGAAGGCCGGGCGCAGGAGTTCCGCTGCCTTGCGGGACATTTCCTCGGTCAGCCGCCAGGCGATCTCGCCTTCGGTGGCCAGGGGGTTGTCCCGGATCAGCTGCGGGACGCGGTCCTTCCAGAGTTCCCACTCCTTGCGCAGCACTTCCAGCACGATGACCGGGTTGCAGGTGGCGCCGACCGTTCCGTTCTTCTCGATGGAGCTGGCCAGTTCCTGCAACGAGCATGAATCATTCCAGAGCACCGTCGGGGACATCTGTCCCATCTGGGCAAGAAGCGTCTTGCCGGTTGCCTTCCCCATGGTTCCCTCCTCGCGAGTGCCTGGGGCTGGCCAGGCACTGGCTCAAGCTTGATTGTAGGATTCTCTTATCATCCTATTATAGGATGTTAGAAACGAGTGTCAATGCAGATTCCCTCCGTCCTGGCTTGGTAATCGTAGCGAGATATGGCGGCGGCCGGCGCCCTCATGGCAGCAGCCACCACCAACGGGATGGTGGCGCCGAGGAGATTTCCCATCGTTCCTTCCCCAGCCTCCCATCCGTTGTTTTCTTGACCTTAGGCCACTTGTAACGATCCTGGTCACTCCGCCATGGAGCCCAGAAGCCTTGCCTTCTCCTGGCGGAAGTCCGCCTTGACGGCGTCCAGGAGGGACGGGTCCTGGAGCAGGTCGAGGACGGTCATGGCCAGGATCTTGGCGCCCAGGACGATGGCGTCGTGGGCTTCCGGGGACTTGCCCCGGTCCAGGTAGCTCTGGGTGTGGGCCGAGATGCCTTTGTCCACGAAGGGCACGTTGATGCAGGTGCCGGGGACATGGTACATGACGTTGCCGAAATCCGTGGACCCGGTCCTCTCCCGGGGCGGTTCGATGGCCCTGGCGCCGGCGCGCCCGGCGTTGGCCATGACCAGGTCGTTCAGGCGGCGCACCGGGATCTTGGCGTGGAATTCCGTGGTCTTCTCCATGGTGAACCAGGTATCCGTCATCAGCGCGGCGCCCTGGATGATCCGCTCCACCCGTTCGATCACCTGGTCGAGGTAGGGGCGGTCGTAGGAACGGACTTCGATCCGGGCGACCGCATAGTCCGGGATCGCATTGACGACCTGCCCGCCCTGCTCGATGATCCCGTGGATGCGGGAGTCGTCCCGGACGTGGCCGCGCAGGAAGGCCAGGCCGTTGAACACCAGCATGAGCGCCTCCAGGGCGCTGCGGCCATCTTCCGGAGCCATGCCGGCGTGGGCGGCGGTGCCGTGGAACGTCACCAGGTACTCCGACAGCGCCAGGGACTTCAGGTCGACCTGGGTGACGTCGTTGCCGTGCATCATGAGGGCCACGTCCAGGTCCTTGAACGCCCCGTGCTCCAGCATGACCACCTTGCCCCCGACGGTCTCTTCGGCCGGCGTGCCGATCACCTCCAGGGTGTAGGGCCGGTCGGTGACCTGGTCCCTGACGGCGAGGGCCGCGCCGATGATGCACGGGCCCTGGAGGTGATGGGCGCACGCGTGGCCGAGGCCGGAGAGGGCGTCGTACTCGCACAGGAGCCCGATGCGCGGACCGCCCGCGCCGACGCGGTGGACCGCCCGGAAGGCGGTGGGCAGGCCCGCATAGCCGCGCTCCACCTGGAACCCTTGCCGGGCCAGGAAGTCGCAGAGCAGTTCGCAGGCCTGGACCTCCTGCAGGCCGGTCTCCGGGTGGTCGAAGATGAAGTCGCTCATGGCGGCCAGCCCGGACCGCAGGTCATCGATGGTCCGGACCGCGGAATTCCTGGAGTCCTCTAGAGTCTGTGGGGTCACTGCGTGCCTCCCCGGAAAAAGGTCATTTGCGGACGGTGGACAGGAACTGCTTCAGGCGCTCGCTGCGGGATTCGTCCAGCAGCCGGTCCGGTTCCCCTTCCTCCTCGATGCGGCCGTTGTGGAGGAAGATGACGTGGCTGGAAACGTCGCGGGCGAACCCCATCTCGTGCGTCACGACGATCATGGTGCGCCCTTCCCCGGCCAGCTGCCGCATCACCTTCAGCACTTCCCCCACCAGCTCCGGATCCAGCGCCGAGGTGGGCTCGTCGAACATCAGCACGTCCGGTTCCATGGCCAGGGCCCGGGCGATGGCCACCCGCTGCTGCTGGCCGCCGGAGAGGTGCGCGGGGTACTTCGACTCGACGCCGTCCAGGCCCACCTTGTCCAGGTAGAGCCGCGCCCGCTGCACGGCCTCCTCCCTGGGCAGGCCCAGCACGTGGATCGGGCCTTCGGTGATGTTCTCCAGGGCGGTCATGTGCGCCCAGAGATTGAAGTGCTGGAACACCATGGCCAGCCGGGTGCGCAGGCGCAGGAGCTGCTTGTGGTCCGCCGGCACCCGGTGCCCGAAGCGGTGGGTGGCCATGCGGATTTCCTCGCCGTTCAGGGATACCGTGCCCGCGTCGGGCAGCTCGAGGAAGTTGATGCAGCGCAGCAGGGTGCTCTTCCCGGACCCCGAGGAGCCGATGATGCTGATCACGTCCCCTGCCTCGGCGGTGAGCGAAACCCCCCTCAGGACCTCCAGGGTCCCGAAGCTCTTGTGCAGGTCCTTCACGCAGAGGTTCAGCATGGTTGTTCCTTGGGCCGGGCGTCGGCGCCACGGGGGCTCGTCTGGGCGGTCTGGGGCTGCAGGTAGGCCAGCCACCGCCGTTCCGCCCGGCGGAACATGCCCACCAGCAGGAAGGTCACCCCCAGGTAGATGGCCGCGGCGATCCCGTAGGCCTGGAAGGTCATGAAGGTGGCGGCGTTGACGTCCACCGCCACCTTCAGCAGGTCCGGGACGGTGGCCGTGAAGGCGACGGAGGTGGAATGCAGCATGAAGATGATTTCATTGCTGTAGGCCGGCAGGGCGCGGCGCAGGCTGCTGGGCAGGATGACCCTGCGGTACAGGGTGGCCGTGGACATGCCGATGGCCTGGCCCGCCTCGACCTCCCCGATGGGGGTGGCCTTGATGGCGCCCGCGAAGATCTCGGTGGTGTAGGCGCAGGTGTTCAGGACGAAGGCCACGATCACGCAGTCGAGTCCCGACCGGAAGAACGACCACAGCAGGGGCGTATGGCGGATGAAGTGGACGCCGGCCAGCCCGCTGTAGATCATCAGCAACTGCACGAACAGGGGGGTGCCCCGGAAGACGAAGGTGAACAGCCATACCGGGCGCCACAGCCAGGGGTTGCGCGAGGACCGGGCGATCGCCAGCGGGAGGGCCAGGACGAAGCCCATGGCGCAGGACAGGACCAGGAGCCACAGGGTCATGGCCAGCCCGGTGAGGTTGAACCCGTCGCTCCACAGGTAGCTCTTCCAGTAGGTGTGGATCAGGTCGATCACAGCCGCGCCTCCCGGACGCCGATGTCGAAGCGCCGTTCCAGGTACTGCAGCAGGACCTGGGACAGGGAGGTGATGGCCAGGAAGATCACCGCCACCACTCCGTAGAAGAAGAACTGGCGCATGGTGGCGTTACCGGCCTGGCGGGCCGCCTTGACCATGTCGTTGACCCCCAGGAGGGACACCAGCCCGGCCGTCTTGATCACCACCAGCCAGTTGTTGGCCACCCCGGGCAGGGCGAAGCGCATCATCTGCGGGAACTGGATGCGCCGGAAGGCGCGGAACCAGGGCATGCCGATGGCCAGGGCCGCCTCCATCTGGCCCCGCGGCACCGCCAGGTAGGCGCCCCGGAAGGTCTCGGTGAAGTAGGCGCCGTAGATGAACCCGAGGACCATGACCGCCGCTGAGACGGGCTCGATGTCGAGCTGGTGCAGGCCGAAGTGCTCGGTCACGCGGTTCAGGCCCATCTGGACGCTGAAGTAGAGGAGCAGCATCAGGACCAGGGCGGGGATGCCCCGGATCAGGGTGGTGTACACGCCCGCGCCCCAGGACGCGACGGGGTTGGCGGACAGCTTGGCCACGGCGCCCGCCAGGCCGATCAGGAACGAGACCACCAGGGACAGGAAGGAGATCTTCAGGGTCACCCAGGTGCCCGCCAGGATCAGTTGGCTATAGCCTTCAAGGGACAACGTCATGGCACCATCCCGGGGACACCGGCGGCAAGGCCGTCCGGAGCGCGAGCCGCATGCGCCCCGGACGGTCCAGCGGCATCAGGAGCAAAGGGCGGCTTCAATCGCCGTAGGGGTCGAAGGTGAAGTATTTCTTGGCGATCTTGGCGTACGTGCCGTCCTTCCGGATGTCGGCGAGGGCCTTGTTCAGCTTCTTCAGCAGGGCCGTGTCCTCCTTGCGCACCCCGAAGCCGGCGCCGACCCCGAAGATCTCGTCCTTGAGGGCAGGCTTGGCGTACTCGAAGTCCTTGCCCTCGGGCGTGGCGAGCAAGGTCGTCTGCAGCACCACCGCGTCGTCCATCACGGCGTCCAGCCGGCCAGCGAGCAGGTCGGCCCGGTACAGGTCGGGGGTCTTGTAGGGGGTCACGGTCACGCCGTTGGGCGCGTAGTACTTCCTGGCGTACTGTTCGAAGATGGTGCCCTGCTGCATCCCGATGCTCTTGCCTTTCAGGGTTTCGACCCGGGTCGTCAGGCCGCTGCCCTTGCGGACCACCATGCCGGCGGGGGTATGGAACACCTTGTCGGTGAAGTTGATCTGCTGCTTGCGCTTTTCGTTCACGGCCATGCCCGAGACGATGGCGTCGAACTTCTTGGCCTGCAGGGCCGGGATGATGGTGTCGAAGTCGTTCTCCACCCACACGGGCTTGACGCCCATCTTCTCGCACATGGCCTTGGCGATGTCGATCTCGAAGCCGATGATCTCGCCGCTGGGCGACTTGGATTCGAAGGGGGCGAAGGTGGGGTCGGTGCCGAGCTTGATGGTCTGGGCGTTCAGGGCGAATGCCTGCAGGGAGAGCGCGACCAGAGCGCCTAGGAGCCAGAGTTTTTTCATGGAAAGTCCTCCAGGTTGGGGTTGTTGCGGTCGTTCAGCATGGCCATTCGAACCAGACCCCGCGGATTCAAGGTCCCCTCGAACGCCCGGGAAAGGGCCGGCTGTTGGCAAGGAATCAGCATCAACTTTAGCCCTTCCCATGCATGCGGGCAAGGAAACAGGCGCCGGCGGCGCCCCCTTGATCGCAGACCTTCCCGGATCAGGTGAGCCGTTTATCCGCAAAGCGTTCACCGCTCCCACGGAACAGGCTCAGCCCCCCCGCCGCGATCGCCAGCAGCCCCACCAGCACCATCCCGTCCCGCAAGGCCTTCTGGACCAGGTCCCGGCCCGGCGCCGCAGGATGGCGCAGCTGGTCCAAAACGTAGATCAGCCCGGCCAGGGCCACCCCGAAGGCGTAGCCGAGGGTGCGGGCGGCGGCCAGGATCGCCCCGGCCACCCCCTGGCGATGGCGGGGGGCGGCGCCCATGATGGCGCTGTTGTTGGGCGCGGTGAACAATCCCGCGCCCAGCCCGATGAGCAGGAGGGAACCCATCACGCGGGCCTGGGCCACGCCCGGAGTCAGAGTCCGGGTCAGGCACGCCCCCGCGGCCATGACCGCCATGCCCAGCACCGTCGGCCCCCGGGGCCCGGCCCGGTCCGACCAGTGTCCGCTCAGGGCGGTGAGCAGGAGCATCCCAAGGGGCACCATCATCAGGTCCAGCCCCGCGCTTTGGGCGGGCAGGCCGCAGCCCCGGATGAGGAAGAAGGGGACGAGGAAGCTGGTGGCTGCGGTGTTCAGGTAGCACAGCAGGGCGGCCAGCGTGGAGGCGGTGAACACCCGGGAGCGGAACAGCCGGATGTCCAGGGAGGGCGCGGGGACGCACGCCTCGATCCACAGGAAGCCCGCCCAGCCCAGGAACGCCACCGCCAGGGAGGCCAGGGTCCCGGGGCTGGTCCACCCCAGTTCCGGGCCCTTGCTCAGGGCGAACAGCAGCCCGCCCAGCCCCAGGGCCATGGCCACGGTCCCCTGCAGGTCGAACGGGACCGAGGGGCTGCGCCCGTCGTGCCGGATCACCCGCAGGGAGGCGGCCACGGTGGCCAGGCTGATGGGCACGTTGAGGAAGAAGATCGAGGGCCAGCCGAAGTGCTGGGTGAGGAACCCGCCCAGGGCCGGGCCGATGGACATGCCCAGGTAGGTCATGGTGGCCTGCAGCCCCAGGGCCCGGCCCCGCTCCTCCACCGGGAAGGCCTCCACCAGCACGGCGGGGCTGAGGGCGAGCAGCATGGCGCCGCCCAGGGCCTGGACCACCCTGGAGGCCACCAGCAGCCCGATCCCGCCCGACAGGCCGCACAGCAGCGAGCCGAGCCCGAAGCAGGCCTGCCCGGCCAGAAAGATCCGGCGCTTCCCGTACAAGTCGCCCAGGCGCCCGCAGGGCAGCAGGCCGATGCTCAGGGTGATGAAGTAGCCCAGGGCCACCCACTCCAGGGTGGAGACCGGGGCCCGGGTCTCCCGCCCGATGACCGGCAGGGCGATGTTCACGATGCTGCCGTCCAAGGCGGACATGAAGGTCCCCGCCCCCACCACGGTCAGGGTGGCCCATTTCCGGCGGGTCTGGATCGGCGCCTCGGTCACGGCCTAGAGCCTCCCCCCTGACTCTAGCGCCCGGCCGGGCAGCTTCGCGCCCAGTTGTGACACAGTCCTCCGCCGCCACCGGGAACGGCGGCCTCACGACCCGGTCAGCGGGATGCGGCGGTCACTCGCTGGGAACCTGGAACGGCACCATGGATTTGAGGGTGCCGGTGGGGGTCACCACCTGGACCGGCCCGGACTTGGCGCCAACGGGAACGAAGGCCCTGACCGTGGTCTCGTCGGCCACGGTGAAGTCCGCCTCGAGGTCCGGACTGAACAGGACCTTGGAGGCGTTGCCGACGCTGGCCCCCTTGATCGTCACCAGGGTGCCGGCTGGACCCGATTGGGGATCCAAAGTCACGCTGGCCGGCGCCGTCTGGACCGCTATCGCTGGTGGCCGGTGCGTCGCGGGCGTGTCCCAGGGGGCCGGAGCCAAGGCGGAGCCTGCGCAGGCCAGGACCGCGAGGGCGCGGAGACGAAAGCTGATCATGGTGCACCTCCACCAGAACCCCGACAAAGTAGAGCCTTGATCATCATTGTCAAGCGTGACCGCTGCATTCCCGGGTCGCGGTGCCAAGGCACCGGAGCCCTGGGCCCGGACCCGGCACCTCCCGCCGGAGGCCTATACTTGAGACGGAGTCTCCGGCCGGGATGCTTCCAAAACCCCGAGGCTTCCACATCAGCGGTCGAAGACTCCTTGCCGAAGGAGGTTGACGATGTCCGTGATCACCATTTCCAGAGAGTTTGGCAGTCAAGGCAGCATCATCGCGGATAAGGCCGCCCAGGCGCTGGGCTATCGCCTGGCCGACAAGGACACGGTGGAGGCCGTTCTTCATGATTACGGGGTAACCCGGCTGAAGGACGAATACAATTCCATCCCGGGCTTCTGGGACCGGTTCGACACCCAGAAGAGAGACCAGCGCAAGAACACCCTCAGTGTGTTGAACCACGCCCTGTGCGCCCTGGCCCGCCATGACAATGTGGTCATCCTGGGCCGGGGCGGGTTCGTCATCCTTCAGGGTTACCGGGATGTCCTGAACGTGCGCGTCCAGGCCCCTCTGAGGGTACGCATCGCGCGGGTGCAGGAACGCCTCTCCCTGGGCGAGCCCGGCCGGGCCGAGGAGATGGTCAAGGCCAACGACCGGCTCCAGCGGGAATTCATCAAATCCGTGTACGGCGCCGACTGGCTGGAGGCTTCCGCTTTCGACCTGGTCATCGACACCAGCAAGTTCCACCCCGACCTCGCCGTCGAACTCATCGTCGCCGGTGCCAGGGCGCTCCCGGCAGGGGACGTCGCCGAACCCAGCATTGCCGATCTGCAGGTGGACTCCATCCTGGCGGAGGCGGCGATGGACGCCTTGAACCGGGTCGCCGCCCAGACCAGCTGATCGTCTCCGGCCCGCGGCCTCGCCGTCCCGGACCCCAGGTTCAGTGCGAGGCCATGGCCCGGTGCTGGATCTCCTCGGCGGTCAGGTCTTCCTTGTGGGTAGCGATGTGCCACTTGTGGCCGAAGGGATCGGTCAGGGATCCTGACCGGTCCCCGTAGAACATGTCCTCCACCGCCCGGTCCTGGGTGCCCCCGGCCCGCAGGGCCTTCCTGAACACCGTGTCCACATCCTCCACATAGACCATCAGGCCTACCGGGGTTCCGCCCACGGTCCTTGGTGACAAACTCTTCATCGAAGGAGATTCATCGGCGAGCATGATCCGCGAATCGCCGATCTGGATCTCGGCGTGGGCAATCTTGTTGCCCGGCCCGTCCATCCGGAACATTTCCTTGGCCCCGAAGGCATTCTTGTAGTAATCGAGCGCTTCGGCGGCATCGTGCACGATCAGGTAGGGGGTCACGGAGTGGTAGCCCTTGGGGATGGGTTGTACATGGCCTTTCATAATGCCTCCATGAAAAGAAGCCCGGGCGTTCGCCCGCCTTCCACTCCAGTTGGATGCGCCAAAGGCTCCGGTGTTCCCTTGGTAAATACCGGCCCGCAAACCGCATGGGGGCGGTTGCGCCGGTCCGGTCGGCGCTTTACCTTTCCGCACTGGAGGATCTCAGGAAAGGTCCCGCATGAGGATGCCCCGCAGGCAGGGTCCAGGACGGGCGCGCGCAAGCGCGGCGGCGCCGCCGCTCCGGCCGCGGCGCGGAGCGGTTCCCGGGGCGCCGGACGGCGCGGGGCCGGACGGAACCGTCTTCTCCCGCCGGGTCTTCCTCTGCGGCACCGCCGCCGCCCTGTCCACCCTGGCCCTGCCCCTGGCGCCGGGCGCCGTAGCCGCCGCAGCGGACGGAGCGGCCCCGCCCGAGCCGCCCTTCGCCGAACCGGTGCCGGTGGCGCTGCGGGTCAACGGCCAGTGCCACGACCTGAACCTGGAACCGCGGGTGACCCTGCTGGACGCCTTGCGCGAGACGCTCGGCCTCACCGGCACCAAGAAGGGCTGCGACCACGGCCAGTGCGGCGCCTGCACCGTGCTGGTGGATGGCCGGCGGATCAATGCCTGCCTGACCCTGGCCATCATGCACGAAGGGGCGGACATCACCACCGTCGAAGGCCTGGCCAGGGATGGCGCCCTCCTGCCCCTGCAGGCGGCCTTCATCGAGTGCGACGCGCTCCACCCCCGGGCAGCTGTGCTCGGCCGCCGCCCTGCTGGGTGAACTGCGCGCCGGCGACGCCAGCGCCGCGAGCGCCGACCCGCGCCAGCTCCAGCACCAGGCCAGCGAGGCGGAAATCCGCGAGCGCATGAGCGGGAACATCTGCCGCTGCGGCGCCTATCCCAACATCGTGGCGGCCGTGCGCAGCGTCGCCGCGGGCGCGGCCGGCGGCTGAGGGGCGGAGGGCCGCATGCGACCGTTCTTCTATGACCGGGCCCGGGACGCCGACCACGCCCTGCAGCTGGCCCGGATGCCGGACGCGCGGTTCCTGGCCGGGGGCACCAACCTGCTGGACCTGATGAAGAGCGATGTCCTCTCCGCGGCCCGCCTGGTGGACCTGAACCGGGCCGGGCTGGACGCCATCACCGAGACGGCCGACGGCGGCCTGGACCTGGGCGCCCTGGCGCGCAACAGCGACACCGCCAACCACCCGCTGGTGCGGCGGCGCTATCCGCTGCTGACCCAGGCCCTGCTGGCGGGCGCCTCCCCGCAGGTGCGCAACATGGCCACCAACGGCGGCAACCTCATGCAGCGCACCCGCTGCCCCTACTTCAACGACCCCGCCTTCCCCCGGTGCAACAAGCGCGCGCCCGGCTCCGGCTGCGCGGCCCTGGAGGGCTTCAACCGCAGCCACGCCATCCTGGGCGCCAGCGAGGCCTGCATCGCCACCCACCCGTCCGACCTGGGCATGGCGCTGATGGAGAAGACCGAGATGGATGCCCGCACGGGCCGCGCGGTGAACGGCAACCTGGCCGAGTACCACGTGCCGGTGAACGCCGACGTGGGCGGCATCGACATCATCGTGGTGGACGAGACCGACCCGTACATCAATTCCCTGGGGGCCAAGGGCATCGGCGAGATCGGCATCGTCGGGGTGGCGGCGGCCATCGGCAACGCGGTCTACCATGCCACCGGCAAGCGCGTCCGGGATCTGCCCATCACCCTGGACAAGCTGCTGTAATCCGGCGCAAGATCCGGGTCGCCCGGAGGGTGCGGCTCCCGACCTTTACGGGGCGGGAGCAACCCGCCCGGGAGATGCCATGAGCTTCCAAGTCGTACCCATGCCCCCTGCCATTGCCGAGGAGGCCCGGAGCACCGGGAAGGCCCCCGGCTACGGCCATCCGAACCTGACCGGTGCGGCGCCGGCCGATGGCTACGGCCCCTGCCGCTCCTGCCTGCGCCGCACCCGCCCGGGCGAGCGCCGGCTGCTGATGACCTACAATCCGTACCCGGAACCCGGCCAGGTCCCGGTGGCAGGCCCGGTGTTCATCCACGAGCAGCCTTGCGCCCCCTTCGCCGGGCCCGGCTTTCCGCAGGAACTGCGCGGCCTGCCCATGGTGCTGCAGGGCCACTTGAGGGCCGCCGCTGGCCTGGTGAACCGCAGACTGGACGGCGCCAGCCCGGAGGCGGACATCGAGGCCATGCTGCGGGACCCGCAGATCGAGTTCCTCACCCTGCGCAATGCCGAGGCGGGCTGCTTCATTGCCCGGGTGGAGCGCCGGGAGGAAGCCGCCCCAGCTTCAGGGTCCGGGGACTGGGAGATCTGACCGGAACGGCGGGGATGAAAGCACGTGGGGTCGCTGTACTTATTTCAAAATGGCGGTCTCCGGCCCCGAAGGCGCCTGGGTGACCTGGTCAGCCGTAGGTAATTGCGACCGGTCCCAGCCACCGCCCAGGGCCTGGATCAGTTCGACCGAAGCCGTCATGTCCTGCACATGCAGGTTCACCAGGGCCAACTGGTTGGAGAGCAGGGTGGTTTGCGCGATGGTCACATCGATGTAGGGATCGATGCCGGAATCGTAGCGCGCCTGCTCGAGCTGCAGGAAGGTCCGGGCGGAACTGACGGCCTCCTGTTGCCGGCGGATCTGCTGGGACAGGAGGCGGACCTCGGCCAGGTAGTCTTCCACCTGCTGGAACGCCGCCAGTACGGACTGGCGATAGGCCGCCAGGTTGGCGTTGTACAGAGCGATGTACTGGTGCACCGTCGCCCGGCGCAGGCCACCATCATAGACCGACTCGGAAAGGGTTGCGCCGACTGACCAGAAACGGCTGGGCCAGTCCAGGAGGTTCTTGAGGACCGAGCTCTCGAAGCCGCCGGTGGCGGTGAGCGTCAGGGAAGGATAATAGGCTGCATAGGCAATCCCGATCTGGGCATTCGCCGCCGCCATGTTCCGCTCTGAGGCGGCGACGTCCGGCCGCCGCTCGAGCAGCTGGGACGGCAATCCGATCGGGATCGGCGGAGGGGCCCAGGTCATGGCCCGCACCGGGATCGAGAAGCTCGACGCCAATTTGCCGACCAGCATCGCGATCGCATGCTCGTACTGGGCCCGGGCGATCCGGCTGTTGATCGCGGCCGATTGCGCGGCCTTGAGGGTTGTCTCCGCCTGGACGAGGGCGACCTGGTCATCGACGCCCGTGTCGTACCGGGCCTGCTCGGCGTCGAAGGCCTTCTGGTCGGCGTCCACGGTGTCGTCGAGGATCTTCTCCAGCGCGTCCTGGCCGCGGATCTCGAAGAAGTATTCCGCGAGACTGGCCTGCTCAGTGAGCCGTTCGAGCGCAAGGTCGGCCGCGCTGACCTGGGCGGCATATTGACTGGCGCGCACGGCGTTGCGAACTCTACCCCAGAGATCGGGTCCCCAGGAAACCTCGCCCGGGAGCGCGAACACCTGGAACTGCTGATTGGGGGCCGATCCCGCCGCGGACGATAGGTTGGCGGAGCTCCGTGACCGGGTGTACGAAGGGGCGACACTGGCCGCCGGGAAATACTGCGCACGCGTCTCCCGAACCAGCGCGCGAGCCTGCATGTAGTTCTCGAAGGCCACCCGGATCGTCTGGTTGTCGATCTCGAGTTGCGCCTCGAGCGCGTTCAGCTCCGGCTCCTGGTAGATTTCCCACCACCGGCCGCGAAGGGCGGCCTCCTGCGGTTGCGCGACCTTCCATTCGACGCCGTCCCCGCCCTGGACGGGGGCTTCCTTGAAGGCTGCCGGCGCCGTCACCGCGGGGGCGACATAGGCCGGCCCGACCCTGCATCCCGCGAGACCCAGGCCAAGCACCACCGCGTTGGCTGCGAACCAGGCTGGGATGGCGAATCGGTTTGGCACGATCGGCCCCTTCATCATTCCGGCTCCATGGACATTCCCGGCTGGGACCCCCCGGCCGTCCCCTGGCCAAGGGTCATCGACGGCTGCTTCCGGAAGCGGAGACGCAGGTTGTCGAAGAACAGATAGACGACGGGAGTGGTATAGAGCGTCAGCATCTGGCTGACGACCAGCCCGCCCACGATGGTGATGCCGAGCGGACGCCTGAGCTCGGATCCGGTTCCGGTTCCGAAGGCCAGCGGCAGAGCTCCGAACAAGGCGGCCATGGTCGTCATCAGGATGGGACGGAAGCGCAGCCGGCAAGCTTCGAAAATGGCTTCAGTGGTCGTTCTGCCGTGCTCCCGCTCGGCCACGAGGGCAAAGTCGATCATCATGATCGCGTTCTTTTTCACGATGCCGATCAGAAGGATGATGCCGATGATCGAAATGACGCTGAGGTCAACTTTGAACAACAGGAGGGCGAGCATGGCGCCAACGCTGGCCGAAGGCAGGGTGGAGATGATGGTGAGGGGATGCACCAGGCTCTCGTAGAGGATGCCGAGCACGATGTAGACCGCAAGCAGGGCCGTCCCGATGAGGATAGGTTCGGTGGTGAGCGAGGTCTGATAGGCCGAGGCCGTTCCCGCGAAGAAGCCGCGGACGGTGGACGGCATGTTCAGCCGCTGCTGCATCCGGGTCACCAGGCGGGTGGCGTCGCTCATCGACACGTTGGTTGCGAGGTTGAATGAGACGGTGACCGATGGGAAGGAACTGGTGTGGTTGATCACCAGCGGTGTGGTGTTCACCTGCGCCGAACTGACCGCTGAGAGCGGGACGACGCCCCTGCCCGTGGTGTTGAAATAGACCTTTCCCAGCCCGTCGGGGCGCTGCCAGTAGGGCGGCGCCAGCTCCAACACCACGTAGTACTGGTTCAGCTGGTTGTAGATGATGGAGACTTGGGACTGCCCGAAGGAACTGTAGATGGACCGGTCCAGGACCGCCGGCGTGATGCCGAGCTTGGCAGCGGTGGCGCGGTCGTAGGTGATCCGTTCCTGCAGGCCGCTGTTCTGGGCATCGGTGTTGACATCCTGGAAGCCGGGAAGCTTCTTCATCTCCTCGAGCAGGATGGGCCCCCAATGCTTGAGGTCCTCGACGTTGTCCGACTGTATGGTGTACTGGTAGAGGGCATTGGTGGACCGGCCGCCGATGCGCAGGTCCTGGGCAGCCTGGAGGAAGGCGGAAGCCACCGGAAGCCGGTTCAGTTTGGGGCGCAGGCGATTGATGATCGCCGGTGCCGTGACTTTCCGGACCTCGAGCGGCTTGAGGGCGGTGTAGATGAAACCTCCATTCGACGGGCCGAACCCACCGGTGAAGCAGATGACGTTGGCGACGGCCGGGTCGGCCTTGATCACGTTCACCATTTTCAGAAGCGAATCGTTCATCACCGTGAACGAGGCGTCCTGGGGCCCCTGCACCCCGCCCACGATGGCCCCGGTATCCTGCTGGGGAAAGAAACCTTTGGGAATGATGGCGATGAGATAGAAGTTCAGGCCGATGGTGAGCAGGAGCCCGACCAGCATGGGGCCCGGGTGCTCCAGGACCCAGGTGAGAGAGCGGCTGTAGCCGTCCAGCACCCCTTGGAACACCTTCTCGCTGAGCAGGAAGGCGCGACCGTGCTTGATCTCGCTCTCATCCTTGAGCATATAGGCGCACATCATGGGCGTGGTGGTCAGGGAGACGACCATCGACACCACGATCGACGTCGACAGCGTGATGGCGAACTCCCGGAACAGCCTGCCGACGATGCCGCTCATGAGCAGGATCGGAATGAAGACGGCGATGAGCGATACGCTGATCGTGAAGACGGTGAACCCGATTTCCCGGGAGCCCAGGAGGGCGGCCTCGAGAATCGGCATCCCGGCCTCGCGATGGCGCGAGATGTTCTCCATGACCACGATGGCGTCGTCGACCACGAATCCGGTCGCGATCGTCAACGCCATGAGCGAGAGGTTATCGATGCTGAAGTCGAACAAGTACATGACGGCGAAGGTGCCGACGAGCGAGACGGGAACCGCCACGGCCGGAATGAGCGAAGCGCGCCCGTTGCGCAGGAAGACGAACACGACGAGGATCACCAGGATGACCGAGAGGATGAGCGTGTGCTCGACGTTGTTGACCGAGGCGCGTATGGTCGTGGTGCGGTCCAGCACGATGGTGGTCTTGATGCCCTGGGGAATGGATGCCTGGATCGACGGCAGTTCCGACCGGACCCGGTCGACGGTCGCGATGATGTTGGCGCCCGGTTGCCGGAAGATGATGACGATGATCGAGGGTTCGCCGTTCAGGTAGCCCGCCGTGCGGATGTTCTGGGACGCGTTGGTCACCTCGGCCACATCGGCGAGCCGCACCGCGGCCCCATGGTCGTAGCCGATGACGAGCGGCCTGTATTCGGCGGCACCGGACATCTGGTCATTGACGACAATATCCGCCGTCGTGACGCCGTCCGAAACCTGGCCGGTCGGTTGGTGGACATTCTGCAGGCTCAATACGGACTGGACATTCTGGATCGTGAGCCCGTGGCTGTTGAGCAGGGTGGGATTCACTTCCACGCGCACGGAAGGGCCGGCGCCTCCACCGACCGTCACCTGGCCGACGCCCCGGACCTGTGAAAGCTTCTGGGCGACGACCGACGAAGCCTGGTCATAGAGCGTCGCCTTGTCGTACTTGTCCGAGGTGAGCCCCAGAATGATGATCGGCGCGTCCGCCGGGTTGACTTTGCGGTAGGTGGGATTGGCCGGCAGGTTGGACGGCAGGTAGGTGCGCGCGGCGTTGATGGCGGCTTCCACGTCCCGGGCTGCGCCGTTGATGTCGCGGCTCAATTCGAACTGCAGGGTGATCGAAGTGTTGCCAAGCGAACTCGCGGAGGTCATTTCGGTCACGCCGGCGATGTGCCCGAACCCGCGCTCAAGCGGAGTCGCAATGGATGAGGCCATGATCTCGGGGCTTGCGCCAGGAAGGGAGGCCCCGACCGAAATCGTCGGGAAATCCACCTGGGGCAAGGGCGACACGGGCAGAACGTTGAAGGCGACCGCGCCGGCGAGCAGGATGCCCACCGTCAACAGGGTGGTGGCCACGGGCCGGCGGATGAAAGGGGCGGAAATGTTCATGGTCACCCCGCCGGGCTCGGCTCCCGGCCGGCATCGAGGCCCAGGCCCCTACGGGCGGTCCGGTGGCCGATGCGGTCGAAGAAGATGTAGATGACCGGTGTGGTATAGAGGGTGAGCACCTGGCTGAGCAGCAGCCCGCCCACCATGGAGATGCCCAGGGGGCGCCGCAGCTCCGAACCCATGCCCGAGCCCATCGCCAACGGGATGCCCGCCAGCAGCGCGGCCATGGTCGTCATCATGATGGGGCGGAACCGCAGCAGGCAGGCTTCGTAGATCGCGTCGCGGGAATTCATCCCGCGCTCGCGCTCGCCCTCCAGGGCGAAGTCGACCATCATGATGCCGTTCTTCTTGACGATCCCGATCAGCAGGATGATGCCGATGATGGCGACCACGCTCAGATCCTGCTTGAACAGGATGAGGGCCAGCAAGGCTCCCACGCCCGCGGACGGGAGGGTGGAGAGGATGGTGACGGGGTGAATGAAACTCTCGTAAAGCATGCCGAGGACAATGTAGACCGCCGCCAGCGCCGCCAGGATCAGCCACCCTTCATTGGCGAGCGATCCCTGGAAAGAGGCCGCGGTGCCCTGGAAACCATGCTGGACGCTGGCCGGCATGGCCAGGTCCTCCTGCGCCTTCTCGATGGCCGTGATGGCATCCCCCAGCGCAGCGCCGGGAGCGAGATTGAAGGACACGGTGACGGCGGGGAACTGGCCCTGGTGATTAATGGACAAAGGTTCGGTGGAGGTCTCCACGCGGGTGAAGGCGCTGAGGGGCACGGCCTTGGACGGGGTGGAACCGGCGGCCGCGAGGGTGGTGGCGCCTGGGGCGGAGCCGCTGCTGGCCGCGCCGATCCCCGAGGTGATGGCATTCGAGGGCGGGGTGAGCACCGCCGATGATGGCGTATAGACCACCGCACCCGTGAGGGCGTTCGAACCGGCGGTGGAGGACCCGGAGGCGGAGTAGGACGACGAGGCGCCCGGCCCCGAGGCCCCGGAGGAGGTGTTGGCCTGGATGTGCAGATCCTGGAGCCGGCCCGGGTGCCGCTGGAATTCCGGATCGATTTCCAGGACCACGTGGTACTGGTTCAGCTGGGTGTAGATGGTGTTGATCTGGCGCTGCCCGTAGGCGTCATACAGGATGTTGTCGATGGTGGCCGGAGCGATGCCGAGCCGGGATGCAGTGACCCGGTCGACGACCAGGGAAACCGCAAGGCCTCCGGTCTGCTGGTCGGTGGCAACATCCGCAAGCTGGGGCAGATTTTTCATCTTTTCCACCAACCGCCCGGTCCAGAGATTCAGTTCATTCGGGTCGGGATCCTCCAGCGTGTATTGGAATTGGGTACGGCTCACGCGGTCGTCCACCGTGATGTTCTGGACGGGCTCCATGAACAGCTCAATACCCTTCACCTGCTGGAGGTTCTTCCGCAGCCGGCGGACCACATCGTAGGCCGTCAGCTTGCGCTCCTCCACCGGCTTCAGGTTGATGGACATCCGGCCGCTGTTCAGGGTGGTGTTGGTCCCGTCCGCACCGATGAAGGAGGACAGGCTCTCGACGGCCGGGTCCTGGAGGATGACGTCAGCCAACTGCTGCTGCTTCTGCACCATGGCCGGAAAGGAGATGGTCTCCGGAGCCTGGGAGATGCCCTGGATGACGCCGGTGTCCTGGGTGGGGAAGAAACCCTTGGGGATGGCGACATAAAGGTACACGGTGAGGACCAGGGTGCCGACGGCCACCAGCAAGGTGAGGGTCTGGTAGCCGAGGACGAACTTCAGGGTCCGCCCGTAGAACGCGATGACGGCCGCGAAGACCCGCTCCGAGGCCCTGAAGAAGCGGCCCTGCTCCTCCTTGGGGGTGTGGCGCAGGATCCGGGAGCACATCATGGGCGTCAGAGTCAGGGACACGACGGCCGAAATCACGATGGTGACGGCCAGGGTGACGGCGAATTCGCGAAACAGGCGGCCGACCACATCGCCCATGAACAGCAAGGGGATGAGCACCGCGATCAGCGAGACGGTGAGGGAGATGATGGTGAAGCCGATCTGCTCCGCGCCCTTGAAGGCCGCCTGCATGGGCGTGTCCCCGGCCTCGAGATAGCGCGAGATGTTCTCGATCATGACGATCGCGTCATCCACCACGAAGCCCGTGGAGATGGTGAGCGCCATCAGCGAAAGGTTGTCCAGACTGTAGCCGAGCACATACATCACACCGAAGGTGCCCACCAGGGAGACCGGCACCGCGATGCTGGGAATGATGGTGGCGTAGACGTTGCGCAGGAAGACGAAGATGATCATCACCACCAGGGCGACAGTGAGCATCAGCTCGAACTCCACGTCGGCCACGGAGGCGTTGATCGAGGTGGTGAGGTCGGTCAGCGGGGTCACCTGGATGGAAGCCGGCAGGTTGACTTCAAGCTGGGGCAGGACCGCCTTGATGGCCTTCACGACCTTGATGGTGTTGGCGCCGGGCTGCCTCTGGATATTGAGGATCACGGCCGGGGTCTGGTTCATCCAGGCCGCCTGCCGGTTGTTCTCGATGCCGTCCACCACCTTCGCCACATCCCGCAGCATGACCGGCGCGCCGTTGCGGTAGGCGACGACCACCTTGCGGTAGTCGTCGCTGGACTCCAGCTGATCGTTGGCGTTGATCTGGTAGTTCTGGTGGGGGCCGTCGAAATTGCCCAGGGCCTGGTTGACGCTGGTTTCCACCAGTGCCGTGCGCAGGTCTTCCAGGTTCAGCCCGTAGGAAGACAGGGCCATCTGGTTGGCCTGGATGCGCACGGCGGGTTTCTGCCCGCCGCTGATGCTCACCAGGCCGACTCCGCTCAGCTGGGACAGCTTGGGCGCGAGGCGCGTGTCCACGAGATCCTCCACCTGGGAGAGCGGCATGGTCCCGGAGGTGACGGCCAGCGTGAGCACGGGGGCATCGGCGGGATTGGTCTTGCTGTAGACCGGGGGCGAGGGGAGGTTCGAGGGCAGGTAGCTCTGCGCGGCGTTGATGGCGGACTGGACCTCTTCTTCGGCAATGTCGATGTTCAGGCTGAGGGCGAACTGCAGCACGATGACCGAGGAACCGCCGGAGCTGGTCGACGTCATCTGGTTCAGCCCCTGCAGTTGGCCGAACTGGCGCTCCAGGGGAGCGGTCACCGTGGTGGCCATCACGTCCGGATTGGCGCCAGGGTAGAACGTCAGCACCTGGATGGTGGGGTAATCGACCTGCGGCAGAGCGGAGACCGGAAGCAGGGTAAACGCGACGATGCCCACCAGGAGGATGGCGGCCATCAGCAGCGAGGTCGCGACCGGGCGGCGGATGAAAGGCCCGGAGGGGCTCACGGGGAACCGCCTGCCGCCGGTTGGTCCGGGGGCGCGGGTTTGGACTCGATGACCTTGCTGCCCGCCTGCAGCTTTTCGAAGCTGCTGGTCGCCACGACCTCGCCCGGGTCGATGCCCTGGACCGCGGTCTTGCCGCCGTCGGTGACCCCCGGCTGGACCGTGCGGACGGCCGCGGTCCCGTTGGCGATCACATAGACGAACGCGACCGGCCCATTGTGCTGCACGGCACCGCTGGGAACCAGGGTGGCACCGCTGACCGTGTCCACCAGCAGCCGGGTGTTGACGAACTGGTTCGGAAACAGAGCGCCATCCTTGTTGGCGAAGAGGGCGCGCAGCTTGACCGTTCCCGTGGTGGTGTCGATCTGGTTGTCGATGCTCTGCAGTCTGCCCGAGGACAGCCGGGTGCCCTGGGCGCGGTCCCAGGCCTCGACCGCCAGCGTGCCCACCTTGCGCATCCGGGCCTGCACCTGGCCCAGGTTGTCCTCCGCGAGGGTGAACACCACGGTGATGGGCTGCTCCTGGGTGATGACGGCAAGCACGGTCGTCCCGTTCGCCTGCATCACGTTGCCGGGATCCACCAGGCGGAGACCGATCCGGCCGGTGATCGGAGCGGTGATGTGACAGTAGGAGAGCTGGACCTGGTCATAATCCACGGTGCCCTGGTCGTTCTTCACCGTGCCTTGGGCCTGGAGCACCAGCTTCTCCTGGTCGTCCAGCAGCTGCTTGCTGATTCCGTTCCTCGCCCACGCCGCACGATAGCGCTCCAGATCCATCTGGGCCTGGGCCAGGACATTGCGGTCGCGCTCCAGGGCGCCCTCCGCCGCGAGCAGTTGCGCCTGGTAGAGTCTCGGGTCGATGTCGATCAGCGCATCCCCCTTGTGCACGACCTGGCCTTCGGTGTAATTCACAGCCGTCAGGACCCCGCTGGCCTGGGCGGTGATGGAGGCTGTGTAGACCGGGGTGACCGTGCCGATGGCATTGAGGTAAATGCCGATATCGCCCTTCACGGCCGTCTCGACACTGGCGGTGACGGGCCCGAGCAACCGGCCCCGCCCGGCGGCGGCCGATCTGGCGCCATGGCCACGGAAGACGACGTACGCGGCAAGGGCCAGGACCGCCAGAAGCCCGATCCAAAGCATCCACCTGCGGGACTTGGGCAGCGGCCCGGGCGACGGGTGCTCGCCCCCTGCTTGAGACTCGAACCCGGACATTCCACCTCCGTGTGGGCACACCCAATGAAGTAACCGATTCATGATCCTGAAAACATCTGAAATTTCAAGGTCTGGACACATTTTTGCGTTCCGGGTCCTTGGATGGACGTCACCCAGCAATTGCGTGCGGTGGAGTTGGGGCCCCGTGAGTTCCGCGCCGGTCCCCCCTAGCCCTGCGGTCGAGGCCCCCCTGGGGCCAAGTCGGGCGCCACCGTAGGATTAGGGCAGCACCCCGAGCAGCTCCGCGTCCCGCTCCACATAGACGGGCGCGCGTTCGTAATAGAGCGCCGCGCCGGAGGAGATCGCCGCGGGAAACCCCTGGGAGTTCCATTCAAGCGTCAGGGTGGCCCGGCTCCCGCTCTCATCGATGCGGTACAGCCCGTACCAGTTCGGCGTGGCCGACCCGCTGTAGGTGAACGCGACCTGCCCTGCGGCCGCCAGCGAGAACGTCCCCCCCAGGATCCCCTTGGACGCCGGGGAGGCCAGGTTGTAGTCCGTGGCGCTGAAAACCGAGAACTGGCCGTAGGCGTTGGCCACGGCATTGACGGTCAGGATGTCGAAATAGAGCGGATCGGGGGTGCTCCAGGACCGGTCGCCCAGCACCCATTCGCCGATGATGGTTCCCCGGTTCTCGTGGTGGATCAAGGTTCTGTTGGTGAGGCAGGGCTCCCAGGGATTGCCCGCAGGGACCGACTGCCCGAGGGTGAAGATGGGCGCAACCACCTGCGCCTGGTAGAGAGCCACCAGCTCCGCCTGTTGGCTGGGCTGCAGGTAATCGAAAGGGGAAACGTACGAGTAGCCGTTGACATCCGTCAGGATGCCATCGCCCCGGTGCTCGTCCATCACCTGGAACTCGTTGTTGAGGGTGCCCGGGATCCCCAGGGCGACTACCTCTCCGGCGGTCACGTCCTGGCCCACGGTCACATACGCCTGCTGGACCGACATGTGATTGCCTTGAAGACCATCTCCGTAATCGATGGTGATCATCGTCTGGTCACTGTACACATCGACCCGCGACACGGTGCCGTCCCCCCAGCTCTGCACCTGGTCGCTGGCCGTGTTGTAGAGCCAGACGTGGTCCAGCCCTTCGGGGTGCCCCCCCTGGTGGGAGCCGAAGGCGCCCAGATCCGCCAGGCTGAGATTTCCCAGTGGATAGGGGATGGTGAGGCGGGTCGTCGACCCCCAGTCCGGGACCGGTTGCGTCCAGGCACCGTTCACCCAGGGAACGTTCGCAGGGCCGACGGGCGGGAGCCCGTCCCCCCCGTCGCTGGAACCGTTGTGGCAGGCGAGGACCAGGAGGGGGAGGACAAGCGTGGCAAGCTTCCTGATTTTCATGTTCATCCCTCCCTGGATCCTGGGCGCCGCAGGCCCCAGGAGTGGGGTTACCGCACGGGAAAGCATCCCCGACCGCGAAAGTTCCGGTGGCTTTCCCTCCTTATCGGCCGCCAAGGGCCATTCTTTCAGTCCCACCGTGCACGCAGGACATGGCCGTCCTTGACCCAGACACAGCCCCGGTGCAGCGAGATGCGGCCGGAACCGGTATCGGCCCAGTAGAGGAACGGGAACCGCCAGCAGGCAACCCCATCCAGTTGGTCCACCGCCGGCTCCCCCAGTTCCGGGCCATCCACGGCACCCGGCCCGGCAGCGTGCCGACGGATCGCCGCCTGGATAGCCAAAGCCATGAGCGTCCGGCCGGGTTCAGGACCGGGCCCCTGACTGGCCACCCTGGCGTCCGCCTGCCTCTGGTGCCGGACATACCCCAGCGCCGCCAGCGGCAGGCTGCAGGCGACCAGGCTCCAGGCGAGCGCTTTCCGCACCTTGGCCGAACCCATTGCATCTCCAAGGAATGCTTCCAGCCTACCGCTCCGGCGGAGGATCCGATGCGACTCGGGTCACGACCCGGCACGGACGGCACTTGGGCTTGGATTGCGGCGCGATCGGCCGGGCCGGATCCGCGCTGTGAATCAGGGTGTTCTGGTTGGGGATGGCTGCTGCCACCCCCTGGAGTTCGGCAAGTCTGTTTGTTCGTTAAAATTCATCGGCATTTGTATTGATAATTCAAATGTTCTATCTCATGTTTTCGGTCGTCAGATCGATAGCACGGCACCATCCCCGCCGAGGAGGTCGACATGCGATCGCTTGCCGTCTTCACCCTTGCCACCCTCCTGGCCGGCGCCTGGACCGGAGTCCCGTCCCGGGCCGGGGAGCCGGCGAGCTGGCCCAGGGATTGGCCGGTGTACCGGCATGTGGTGATCGTGGTGGAGGAGAACAAGGACTACGACCAGATCATCGACAACCCGGCGGCGCCCTACATCAACCGAGTGCTCCGGACGGAAGGGGCCAACTTCACCCGCATGTACGGCGAGGAGCACTTCAGCGAAGGCAACTATTTCTGGCTGCTCTCCGGCAGCAACCAGGACGTCGGCTATTTCGACGAGATCCCCCCTGGTTCCATCGATAAGCCCAGCCTGGGTGGCCAGCTTTTCGGCCTCCACCCCAAGGAGGGCCGATCCTTCAGGGGCTACGCCGAGGACCTTCCAGGAGCCGGCAGCCTGGTCGAGAGGAACGGGCACTACGCCCGCAAACACGTGCCTTACGTAAGCTTCCTGGATCTCCAGCGGGACGGCCGGGACCGGCTGGTCAACCTGCCCTTCACGGCCTTCCCCACCCGGCCTGAGCAGTTCGATGAACTGCCCACCGTCGCCATGGTCATCCCCAACCTGATGAACGACATGCATGGGGATAAGGATAAAGATATCGTCATCCCGGACGAAAACGGCTGGATCCACCGTGGGGACACCTGGCTCCGGGAGCACCTGGACCCCTACTACCAGTGGGCCAAACAGCACAATAGCCTGCTCATCGTCACCTTTGACGAGAACACCGACAGCACCGGCTACGTAGGCCCCACCAACCCGGCCCTGGGCCCGAACAGCCTGGGGCCGAACCCGTCGTATGAAACGACCCGGGCCCTGAGGGTGGCCGAAAACCGCATTCCCACCCTCTTCGCCGGAGCCCACGTGAATCCTGGCGACTACACGGAGGGCAAGGGCATCACCCACGTCAACCTGCTGCGCACCCTGGAAGCCATGTACGGCCTGCCCAGGCTCGGCGCCCAGCAGGTCAACGCCGCCCACTTCGGCATCGACGACCACTTCATCTGGGACGTGTTCTCCAAGGCAAAATAGGGATGTCCCTGGACCCGTGGATGTTGGATCCGGGCCTACCCCAGCAGCCAGGATCCTGCCTTGGCAGGTTTGGTGTTCGGCTCCACCCCATACCAGGGAGTGGCCCATTGCCGTCGCGCATGGCCTGGCCGGCAGACCGGCCCGGCCATTCCCGCCATCCCCGCGTCCAGCAAAAAATCGGGTCATACGGCACCGGAGGAGGACGATGGCCATCAAGACAAGGCTGGCGCCCACAGTCGAGGCGCTTTAACACCTTTTAGGAACCGGGCTTGCCTTGGTGGGCACCCAGGATGATCCGGCTCAGGGCTTCGAACTTGGCCCGGCGTCGATTCCGGTCTCCTCGTAATTCGTGACATTCACAATGACCAGGTCCTGCGCCGGGTAGATGCGGATTGATTGGCCACCGTCGCCTTCGGCGCCAAAGGCGGATTCTTCGGCACCCGTATCCGGCCGCCGGTACCTAAACACCCACCACAGATAGCCGTAGCCAACCGTGATCCCTGGCGGTGCCAGGCGGGTGGCTGCCCCGAGCCGGGCGTTCGGCCTTCATGTAGCCGTCTTCCCAGGCGGCCGGATGGTAGACCCCTGAACGGCACTGCAGCAAGTCCACCACCTTCGCCCCACGCTCGACCTCGGTCAGGCGTGGTTCCCGATCGTCAATTCCCAGCTGCGCCAGGCTCGCCTGCAGGTCGATCTTGCCTTCGTCGGCGTAGATGCCGATCAGGGCGCCCAACATGCTTTTGCGGATGGACTCCACGATCCCCCGCCGATCGACCTTGCCCCACTGGAGGAGGATCTTTCCGTTGGGGACGGCCATGCCGCCGATGCCATCGTCCATCGTCCCGGCATAGTGCCGCGCCGCTTCCAGCCGAGTTTCAGACCAGCCCGCCAGGCCGGGGTGGACGAGGGGCTCCCATTCTGGGCCGGGGCAGGTCCCGCCAGCGCAGGCCAAGGTCACCGAACCGAGCAAAGTCAACCCGGACCGGATTTGCCTGCGCAGCAAGCAACGGAATGCTGGTGGGGATATCCACATGGGCGCTGGCCGTTCTTGGATGGAGAACTGGGAAATGATAACCGTCATAGACGACGTGTTGATCATCTCCTTCAAGGATGCCCACCATTCAGGGGCTGGCTTCCCGCCTGCCCCTGCACCTGGACCCCCCGGGCCTCCTCCGGGACGTAGGCGCCTTGCCGGAGGGATTGCCGGGCCAGGGTCCCGAACACAGCGCAGCGGATTCCAGCTGTCCCGCATCCACCTTCACTTACACTGACGATCGGAGGACAGTCATGCGACGGCTCTTGATGCCAGCCATCTTGATGCTTGCGGCGGTTCCGATCCTGGCCACGGACGCGGCGTCGGTCCTGGGCCCCTGGAAGACCCGGGAAGGCAAGGCGACCGTGGAGATCTTCCGCAGCGGCGACAAGCTCTGCGGCAGGATCGTGGCGCTCAAGGAGCCCCTCTACACGAATGCCAAGGAAGGCCCGGTGGGAACCCCGAAGCTGGACAGGCACAATCCGGATGCTGCCCTGAGGAGCCGCCCCTTGCTGGGCCTGACCATGATGGAGGGATTCGCTTCCGATGGCGACAACGCCTGGAGTGGCGGTTCCATCTATGACGCGGAAACCGGCAAGACCTACCACTGCAAGATGAAGATGACAGCTCCGGACCGGCTCGAGGTGCGCGGGTACGTCGGCTTTTCGCTCCTGGGCCGCACGGAGGTCTGGACCCGGTAGGGGCTGCCCGGCCCAACCTGGCGTCGGGAAACCGGACTTCATTGCAGGCCTCGAATTCAGGCGGCACCTCGTCCTGCGGGAAAAGGGCGCTCAGGGGTAGCGCAGGAAGGCCTTGCGCTCCTCCATCCACCCGGCTTCATCGGCGGCGGCCAGCGCTTCCAGATCCCCCGGCTCGGCCGCAGGATCATCCACCCAGCGCCGCAGGCCCTCGCCGCCGTTGATGAGGTCGATGGCCAGGCGATCCCGTTCGTATTCGTAGGGAAAATCCCGCCAGACCTCCTGCTCCGGCCTGAGCTGGCGCAGAGCCTTGAAGGCCAGCGCCACCAGGCGCCAGGGGCGGAACAGCCCGGGCCGGTACGCGCCGGCCTCCGCGTGGATCTGGACGCCTGCGCAGAGCTGGCCCGCGTGCTTATGGAAGGTGGGCTCGAACCAGCAGGGCCGCAGGCGGCAGCCCTGCAGCCATGCGGGGGCGAGGGCTTCCATCTTCGCCAGCACGGCCGCGGGGTCCAGGTCCGGCGCGCCGAACACCTCCAGGGGCCGGGTGGTGCCCCGCCCTTCGCTGAGCACCGTGCCCTCCAGCATCACCGTGCCCGGATAGCAGCGGGCCATGCCCAGGCAGGGCGCATTGGGGCTGGGATTCACCCAGGCGCGTTCCAGCATCGGCCAGCCGAAACCAGGCCCCTGCTCCGGTTGCCACGCCTCCAGGGGCACCACCTGGTAGTCGACCGCGAGCCCCAGCGTCTGCCTGAGCCAGGCGCCCAGTTCCCCCAGGGTCAGACCATGCCTCATGGGCAACGGGCCCGCGCCCACAAAGCTCTCCCAGCCGGGCTTGAGCGCCAGGCCTTCCACCGCCCGGCCGATGGGATTGGGTCGGTCCAACACCCACACGCTCTTCCCGCTGGCCGCGGCGGCCTCCAGGACGTAGCGCAGGGTCGTGATGAAGGTGTAGACGCGGCATCCCAGGTCCTGCAGATCCACCAGCAGGACATCGAAGGTATCCAGCATCCGCGGGGTGGGACGGCGAACCTCGCCGTAGAGGCTGAACACCGGAATGCGATGGATGGGATCCTCGAAATCGGGGGATTCCCGCATGTTGTCCTGCTTGTCTCCGCGCAGGCCGTGCTGGGGCCCGAAGGCCGCGGTGAGCCGCATGTCGGGCAGTTCCGCGAGCGCGTCGAGGGAATGGGTCAGATCGCACGTCACCGAAGCCGGGTGGGCCAGCAAGGCCACACGCCTTCCGGCCAGCGGCCGGCGCAGGGCCGGGTCTGCGAGGAATCGGTCCAGACCGGTCTTCATGCCTGGGCTCCTGGCTTCAGCTCAAGGGCGAAAGCCGCCCGGTGGTGGAAATCCGGCCGGCCCGGCCCATGCCGGAGGGCCCAGTAGGACAACGCTCCGTCCCTGGATTCGAGCACGGCTGAAAGGCCGACCTGGAGCCCCCGGCTGGTGTCCAGCGCGTCGAGCGCCGCCACCGCGTGCAGCTCCAGCCGCTCCAGGGAACGCTGGACAGTGATGCGCGGCTCGAGGTCCGGGGCCGGACATCCGGCTTCCCGGTAACCCAGGAACCGGTACGCAGCCCATTCAGTGCTCGGAGACATATTGAGTTCCCAGTAGGCGTCCTGCCCGGGAATCGCCAGGAAGGCCTCGAAGCAGGTGTGCTCCCACAGCCGGCCGGTCCGCTGGCGCGCTCCGGGGCCTGGGATGGCCAGACGATCCAGGTCCCCCCGGAGGGTGAAACCGACCGAAAGACGCTGTTCATCCACCAGGCAGGCCCAGCCCTCAAGGCTCCGGGCCCCGTGGCATCCCGCCGCCGGGTGACAGACCAGCGCCACGGGCCGGCGGCATTGAGGAAGTGGGCTCTCGGGCATGACGGCCAACTCGGCTCCGGAAGATTTCCCCACCTTACCAGCCCAACCCGGCTTGGGCGATGGCAGGGCGGACGCCTCTTGGCATTCGGCGGGCCTTGCAGAGGCATCTCAGCTTCGCGCCACTTATACGTGACTTCACCCCACAAGTTGGATCGCCACTTCAACCTGGGTGGCCTGCCCCCCCTTGGATTCCAGGCGAAACCACCTATCCTTTTGGCATGAGTTGATCACTGCGTAGCGTCGGCGAGTTGGAGCCCTGCATTTTTCTGGTGGTCCCGGCGCGACTCGAACGCGCGACCTTCCGCTTAGGAGGCGGATGCTCTATCCACTGAGCTACGGGACCCGGCGCCTGAAGAGCAAGTGTACCCTGGTTCGCGGCAGCGCTGGAAGCCGGGACGGGGGGACCGGGGCCGCGGTCGCGCCGGGGCGGCGGCCCCGGACGGCGAGGGTCGGCGGCCAGGGTTGCCCACGACATTCGGCAGGGAACCCGTTCAGGGTCGGCGACCGCCGAAGGCATCGGCGTGACGCGATACGAATTCCCGGACGCTCATCGGCGGCTGGCCGGTCACCCGCTCCACGCCATCCGCCATCCGGTCATACCGGCCGGCCCGGTTCAACTCGGCCATCGTCACCAGATGCCGAGTCAGGTACTCCGGCAGCCCGGCCCTTTTCAAGGCTAGCTCCCAATCGTCGGGAGGGATGTCAGAGTAGGTGATCTCGCGGTTCAGAGCGTCCGAGTACTCCTGGGCGACTCCATGCATGTCCTGCGAGCGCGGACCGGTAAGTTCGTATATCCGGCCCAGGTGCGCCCCAGGGTCGGCGAGGACGGCAGCGATCACCCGGGCGACGTCAGCCGTGGCAACGGGGGACGTCTTGCCCCGCCCGAAAGGCAGTTCGATGCGGCTCCGGTCCCGGACGCTCGGACTGGTGAGCGGAAGGAAGAATCCCTCCAGGAACACCGTCGGCCGGATGGTGACCACAGGCAGGCCGGACCAGGCGAGTACCTGCTCGCTGAGCCAGTGCTGCCGCTGCTGAGGGCTCGGGGTGGTGTTCTGGATGCTCATCTGGGAGACCGTCATCTGGGACATGTTGACCAGCGCGTCCACCCCGGCTTCCCGTGCGACCGCCGCCAGGGTCACGGTCGCCTCCAGGTACCCGGCGGACACGGACATGCCGAAATAGACCCGGCCGCAGCCGCTGACGACGCGATGGACGTCAGCCGGCTCGAGCAGATCTCCGGTCACCACTTCGGCGCCGGCGGCTCGCAAGGCTGCCGCCCGGTCATCCTCGCGGCGGACCATGGCGCGAACCGGAAACCCGCGATCGAGGAGCAGGCCGGCCACGGTTCGCCCGACTCCCCCGAGCTGACCGCCTGCCCCGGTCACGAGAATCGATCTGTCATCGGCCATGCGACTTCCCTCCCCTGCGCCGAACGTCAGCCTGGACCAGTACGACCCGGCGGCTCGCCCGAGCGGACGACAGCTTACTGGATCGGGGCGGCGGCTGGAAGGATCCCTTGGTGGGCCCGTTCCGGGATCGAACGCTACGATTTGGCGCGAGCTGCCGAAGCCTGGTCCGGCCAGGACCAGCCGGCGGGTTCCATGGCCGCGGCCGCGGCTTCGCGGGAGGGCAACCCGGGTGCCCATCTGGTTGCGACCAGGCGGCGGCCGGTGACGCTGTCCGCCTCCGGGGAGACCAGCCAAAGCAGCGGCGGGACGATGATGACGGGGTCCAACAGGCCGGAACGCACCGGCTCAGGCACTCCGTCCGGGATCATGCCGGTGCGGGTCGCGCCGCCCGGCAGCAAGGCATTCACGGTCACTCCGGAGCCCTCCAGGTCCCGGGACCAGATGATGGTGGCCGATTCCAGGGCGGCCTTGGATGGGCCGTACGGCGAGAACCCGCGCCGGGCCATGGTTTCCCGGTTCATGGAGATGTTCACGATCCGGCCCCAGCCGGCCCGCACCATCACCGGAGCCGCCCGCCGGGCCATCAGGAAGGGGCCGGTGACGTTGGTCTCCATCACCAGGCGCCAGACTTCGGAGCTGGTCTCCCAGAACCGGGTGGGTTCGGTCATGAACGTCGGGCTGACGTACTTCATCCCTCGGCCGGCGTTGTTCACCAGGATGTCCAGGCGGCCGAAGCGCTGGAGCGCGGTGTCCACGGTCCGGTCGCAGTCGGCTTCCCGGGTGGCGTCCGCCAACAGCGGCAGGACCGGCGCCGCGCCCTGGAGGGCTGCGGCCTCGGCCGCCACCGCCTCCACTTCCTGCCGCTCCCGCGCCGCGGTGGCCACCACGGGGACCCCCGCCCGGGCCAGCCCCAGCACCATCGCCCGCCCCAATCCGCGGCCGCCGCCGGTGACGATGGCGACCCTGCCCTCCCGCGACTCCCCGGTCATGGCTCACCTCCCGGACGGGTCCAGTTTAATGGCAGGAGGCGGTTGTCCCACGGATCGCTCCGGCCTGGCGCCGGCGCGACGACCGTTCCGGGCCCGGGGTCCGCGCCCTCGGGTGGACGCGCCTGGCCGCCATGCCTTACGGCCAAACCAAGCGCCTGCTGGGATTTAAAACCCTATTCGAGGGTCGTGCTTGAATCATCCATCACGAAACGGCGCATGGCGTGCCGCTTGTGGGCAAAATGCCCTAAAAATTAAGGCTATTTGCCACTTGTTTTTGGCTTTTTCAAGCCAATGCTTCCAGCAACCGACGTGCTTGGGGGCGGCCATGGAACGCCTGCCGTTTTGCAGTAAATGTGCGTGGTGCGGCCGGGTCAAGGCTCCGGATGCGTGGGTGTTCGAGCGCCGGAAGGGCTGGTCCACCTACCAGCAGGCCACCTGTCCCCATTGCCGGCTCCTGTATTCCATCGCCAGTTCCCGGGAGATAAGTTTCCAGTAGGGGCCCGCCGCCAGCCCCATCCTGCGCCTGCGCCGGACTTCCGGCAGGTCCGGAAGGGCTGGGCCTTCGGGAAGGTAAAGGTTCGGCACGGCGGAGCACCGGCGTAGAATCGACCTGCTTCCTGACCCGCGCCCCGACCATGGACATCCGCCTCGACGACCTGACCGGGCCCGGGATCCGAGCCCTCCTGGAGGCGCACCTGGGCCTCATGCACAGCCTCACGCCGCCGGGCAGTGTCCATGCCCTGGACCTGTCCCGCCTGCGCTGCCCGGAGATCACCTTCTGGACAGCCTGGGCCGACGGGGAGCTGCTGGGATGCGGGGCACTCAAGGAACTGGACTCCCGGCACGGGGAGGTCAAGTCCATGCACACGGCGTTCGCCCACCGGGGCCGGGGGGTGGCGCGGGCCATCCTCCGGCACATCGAGGCGGAGGCGGTGCGCCGGGGCTACCGGCGCCTTAGCCTGGAAACGGGCTCCTTCGCGGCCTTCGTGCCGGCGCGGCGGCTGTACGAGAGCTTTGGCTACCGCTACGCCGGCCCGTTCGCGGACTACGGGCTTGATCCGCACAGTGTGTTCATGACCAAGGAGCTGAACCCTTGACGCCGATGCTGGTGAGCGCATGCCTGCTGGGGGAGCCGGTGCGCCATGACGGCGGGGCCCGGGCCTGCGGGCACCCGGTGCTGGCGCGCTGGGTGGCGGAGGGGCGGGTGGTGCCGTTCTGTCCGGAGATGGCGGCCGGCATGACGGTACCCCGCCCGGCCGCCGAGATCAGCGCCGGGGCGGAGGGCCCGGAGGTGCTGGCCGGGCTGGCCAAGGTGCTGGATGCGGACGGCGAGGACCTCACGGCCTGGTTCATGGCCGGGGCCCGGCTGGCCCTGGAGCGGGCCCTGGTGGCCGGGGCCCGGGTCGCCGTGCTCAAGGAGGGCAGTCCGTCCTGCGGCACCCGCGTCATCGGGGACGGCACCTTCACCTCCACCCGCAGGCCCGGAACCGGGGTGGCCGCGGCGCTGCTGGCCCGGGCCGGGATCCGGGTGTTCAGCGAGGACCAGCTGGAGGAAGCGGACGCCTGTCTCTAGGATGGCCTGGCCACGGGGATCACCAGGACGTTGGCCTGGGTGCGGTGGCGGAGGGCCTCGACGGTGGTGCCGTAGATCATGTCGGACAGGCCGCGGTGGCCATGGCCGCCGAGGATGACCAGGTCGGCGCCGGCCTCGTTGCACAGGCGGGCCAGCTCCGGGGCCGGGTCGCCGGCGCCCAGGCGGGTCTCCACGGGGTAGCCGTGGGCGCGCAGGGCTTCGGCGTAGGTTTCGATCCAGTTCCGGTCGCTGCCCATCTCCAGGTCGGCGGCCTTGAGGCCGAAGGCGCGGGCCGAGGTGCTCTCCACCACGTGCAGGAGCACCAGGGCGGGCCGGGCGGGGGCGAGGAAGGCCAGGGCGGCCTGGATCAGACGGCCTTCGGTGCCGGAGAAGTCCAGGGCCAGGGCGACCTTCCTGGGGGGCCGGGGCACCGGTGCGGGGATCACCGGGAGGGGCCGCTGGCCGTGGATCTCGGCCGAGGCGCGGGCGCGCCGCAGGTAGACGCCGGCCAGCCAGGGCTCCAGGGCGACCCAGAGCAGCAGCAGGGCGACGAGGGCCAGGACGGGCCAGAGCGCCAGTCGGACAGCGAGGCCCTGGGCCCCGCCGGCGGCGGACCAGCCGCGGACCGTATCCAGCACCAGCTCGGCGTTCAGGGCGATGGTGAAGGCGGTGATGGCCCAGCCGGCGGCCTTCAGCCAGGAACCGATGGCGAAGGCGCCCATGCGGGAGCGGTCGGACACGAAGTGGATCAGGGGCACCATGGCGAAGGGCAGTTGCAGGGACAGCACCACTTGGCTCAGCAGCAGGAGCTTGCCGGTGGCCTGGTCGCCCAGCCAGAGGATGGTCGCGGCGGCGGGGATGACCGCCAGGAGGCGGGTGATCATCCGGCGCAGCCAGGGGCGGATGCGGATGTCCAGGAACCCCTCCATGACCACCTGGCCGGCCAGGGTGCCGGTGAGGGTGGAGCTCTGCCCGGCGGCAAGCAGACCGATCGCGAACGCCAGGGGGGCGATGGAGGCGCCCAGGATGGGCTCCAGCAGGCGGTGGGCGTCCTGGATCTCGGCCACGTCCGTGTGCCCGTGGTGGTAGAACACCGCCGCGGCCATCACCAGGATGGCCACGTTGACCAGGAACGCCAGGTTGAGGGCGAAGGCCGAGTCCAGGTTGTTCAATCGCAACGCCTGGCGCAGCCCGCCCTCGGCGGTGTAGTTCCGGGTCTGCACCAGGGCCGAATGCAGGTAGAGGTTGTGGGGCATGACCGTGGCCCCGATGATGCCGATGGCGATGTACAGGGCGTCGGCGTCCGGCAGGGAGGGCAGGAACCCGTGCAGGATCGGCCCCAGCGCCGGCCTGGCCAGGAACAGCTCCACCACGAAGGCGGCGCCGATGGTGGCCACCAGGCTCAGGATCACCGCTTCCAGCTTGCGGATGCCGAAGCGGGTGAGCAGGAGCAGCAGCAGCACGTCCAGGGTGGTGAGCACCACCCCGGCCAGCAGGGGCAGCCCGAACAGCAGGTTCAGGGCGATGGCGGAGCCGATCACCTCCGCCAGGTCGGTGGCGGCGATGGCCACTTCCGCCAGGAGGTAGAGGGCCAGGTTCAGGATCGGCGGGTAGGTCTCCCGGGACGCCTGGGCCAGGTCCCGCCCGCGCACCAGCCCCAGCCGCGCGGCCAGGCTCTGCAGGAGGATGGCCATGAGGTTGGACGCCAGCAGGACCCACAGCAGCCGGTAGGCGTAGCGGCTGCCCCCGGCCAGGTCCGTGGCCCAGTTGCCCGGGTCCATGTAGCCCACCGACACCAGCAGCGCCGGGCCGGCCACCGCCAGCCACTGGCGCCAGCGGGGCCCGGACCCCGGCACCTGCACCCGGTCCTGGCCTTCGACCAGGGACAACCGCGCGGGCAGGTCCGGTTGGGCCGGCGGGACCCGATCAGGCGTGGCGTCCTGGTTTGGCGGCATGGCTGACTGCCCTCGGTGATGCCGAGTTTTGGCCAGACTTCGGCAACTGTCAACCGCCGGTGCCCGGAAACAGGTCGGACCGGCGGGGCGCCCGAGGTTGTCGCAAGGGTCACAATCCGCCCCGCGGCCCGGAACGCCCCCGGCCCGGAGCGCTAGGATGGATGTTGACATCGCCGCGGCGGTCGCGGCGGGAACGAACTCGGGGCGGGGCGGAAATCCCCACCGGCGGTAGGGCGAGGCCTCAGGCCCGCCGAGCCCGCGAGCGCCCGCCAGCGCGGGGTCAGCAGATCCGGTCCAAGTCCGGAGCCGACGGTCACAGTCCGGATGGAAGAGGGGAGGCGCCATGGGCGTGCAGCGGCTGGAGGAAGGCATCCTTGCGTTCCGGGAGGGGCGGGCGGTGGTGCTGGTGGACGACCCGGACCGGGAGAACGAGGGGGACTTGATCATCCCGGCGGCGAGGGTGGACGAGCGGCTGATGGCCCTGATGATCCGGGAGTGCAGCGGCATCGTGTGCCTGTGCATCGACCAGGAGACCGCCCGGCGCCTGGACCTGCCGCCCATGGTGGCGCGCAACAGCAACCGCCAGGGGACCGCGTTCACCGTGTCCATCGAGGCCAGGGACGGGGTCACCACGGGGGTCTCGGCCCACGACCGGGTGGTGACCATCCGCGCGGCCATCCGCCCGGAAGCGGCGCCCGGAGACCTGCTCCGCCCCGGGCACGTGTTCCCCCTGGCGGCCCATCCGGGTGGGCTGATGTCCCGCCGGGGCCACACGGAAGGGTCGGTGGCCCTGGCGCGCATGGCGGGCTATGGCCCGGCGGCGGTGCTGTGCGAGCTCATGAACCCGGACGGGACCATGATGCGCGGGCCGGCCCTGGCGGCGTTCGCCCGGAGCCACGGGTTCCCCCTGCTGACCATCCAGGACCTGGTGGAGGCGGTGAGCCTGACCCACCAGCCCACTGCCTGAACGCATGGATCTGGACTGATCTTTGCTTGGTTCCGTTGGCCCTCGCCGGCTCTGTCCAGGATGAGAGATGAGAATCCGCCAGCCTATGCCATTGGCCCAGGAACGCAACGCGACCATCCAGAAGGGCGCGAACACTCTGCAGAAGGCCGACCGCCAGACGGAAGCCGGCGCCGGAACGGCCGCGGCTGGTTTCCAGGGCCAAGCCTTGCCGGGGAGCAGCTGGGCAACCTCGGCCCAGCACGACGGCGCCTCGACGGCAGGCCCGGCGGCCTCGGCCAACCCGCCGGCGCAGGCCAAGCCGGTGCAGGCCCTCAAGATCCCGGCCGAGGACAGCGTCTCCATTTCCCAATCCGCCTGGCAGGCCCTGGCCGGCCAGGGCGCCCCCTCGGCCCCGCCCCAGCCGCCGCTCACCTACGGCCCGTTCTGATCCCCAGCGCCTCCAGCCTGCAAAGGCAAGAATTGCCTTTCGCAGGTGGGCAGGGATGGCCCCGGGCCCGCCACGGGGCAACGGCTGGGCCGGTGCGCGCACGGATGCCATAACCCGGGCCAATATCGTGATTCCAAGTCCTTATGGCGACCCGGGGGCAAGGCGCATCGACATCTGGGCCAACCCCTGGGACCAAGCAACTTATCTAGCCAACCGCGGCGCTGGGCGACCGGGTGCGCCGGGCCTTTCTCCTGGCCCATGGGTGGGATTTTTTCTAGGATCAAACAATCAATCGGCCCAACGCTACCGGAACGGCCACGGGTGAGTCGTTGGTTCGCCCTTCGCGAGGAACCATGTTCAGCCCCGACCAGGAATCCATGCACCCCTCGCGCCGGCGGGAACTCCAGCTGGAGCGCCTGCGCTGGTCGGTGGGCCACGCGTACGAGAACAACGCCTTCTACCGGAAGAAATTCCGGGCGGCCGGGTGCGAACCGGCGCAGGTGCGCAGCCTGGACGACCTGCGCCGGTTCCCCTACCTCACCAAGGAGGAGATGCGCGCCCAGGCGCCCTACGGGCTGTTCGCGGTGCCCCTGAAGGAGGTGGTGCGCATCCACGCCTCCTCGGGCACCACCGGCAACGCCACCGTGGCGGGCTACACGCGAGGCGACGTGGACCTGTGGGCCACCCTCATGGCCCGCACCATCGCCAGCGCCGGGGGCGGCGCCGAGGACGTGCTGCAGGTGGCCTACGGCTACGGCCTGTTCACCGGCGGGCTGGGGGCCCACTACGGCGGCGAGAAGATCGGCGCCACGGTCATCCCCATCTCGGGCGGCAACTCCGAGCGCCAGCTCGCCATCATCCGGGACTTCGGCACCACCCTGCTGGCCTGCACCCCGTCGTACGCCATCAACCTGGCCGACTACGCGGCCCGCAGCCTGCCCGGGTTCGACTTCCGCAAGACCCGGCTCAGGGCCGGGATCTTCGGGGCGGAGCCCTGGACCGAAGGCATGCGCCAGGAGATCGAGACGCGCATGGGCATCGACGCCTTCGACATCTACGGGCTCTCGGAAGTGATCGGGCCCGGAGTGGCCTGCGAGTGCTCCGCCAAGCGGGGGCTGCACGTGTTCGAGGACCAGTTCCTGGTGGAGACCATCGACCCGGACACGGGCGAGGTGCTGCCCGAAGGGTCCCAGGGGGAGCTGGTCTACACCTCCCTCACCAAGGAATGCTGCCCGGTGATCCGCTACCGGTCCCGGGACATCTCCCGGCTGTTCCGGGAAGCCTGCCCGTGCGGGCGCACCTTGATCAAGATGGACAAGGTCTACGGCCGCTCGGACGACATGCTCATCATCCGCGGGGTCAACGTCTTCCCCAGCCAGGTGGAGGCGGTGCTCATGCAGGTGGAGGGGGTGGAGCCCCACTACCAGATCGTGGTGGACCGCCAGGGGGCCCTGGACGACGTGGAGGTGCGGGTGGAGGTGGGCGAGGCGATCTTCTCGGACGAGCTGAAGGTCATGGCCGACCTCTCGGAGCACATCGCCGCGCGCATGCGCGCCGTCCTGGGCATCTCCGCCAAGGTCACCCTGGTGGAGCCCGACGCCATCGAGCGCAGCGCCGGGAAGGCCAGGCGGGTCATCGACAGGAGGACCTTGTGAACATCCCCCAGCTCTCCGTGTTCCTGGAAAACAAGCCGGGCCACCTGCAGAACGTGCTGCGGGTGCTGGCGGACCACGCCGTCAACATCAAGTTCTTCACCATCGCCGAGGTGAAGGACTTCGGCATCCTGCGCATGGTCGTGGACAAGCCGGAGGAGGCCCACGCGGCCCTGAAGGCGGCCCGCTTCGCCTGTTCCCTGGCCCAGGTGATCGCCGTGGCCATGTCCGACACCCCGGGCACCCTGCTGCGCCTGGTGGACGCCTTCGGCAAACGCAACCTGAACATCGAGTACATGTACGCCTTCGCGGACCGGCACGGCGGCCACTCCATCACCCTGTTCCGCTTCGAGGACCCGGAAGCCGCCGCCCGGGCCCTGGAGGAGGAGGGCTACCAGATCCTCAAGTGGCTGCCCCAGGGGGACCTGCAGACCTGAAACCGGCCCACTCGGGCTCGTTCTGGAAGATCCACCGGTAGTAGTCGACCCCCTGCAGGCGGGCGGCGGCGGCCTCGTCCACCACCACCTGGCACTTGGGGTGCAGCTGCAGGGCCGAGGCGGTGACCATGGCGGTGATGGGGCCTTCCACCGCCCGGGCCAGGATGTCGGCCTTGGCCGCGCCGGTGGCCAGGAGCAGGCAGCGGCGGGAGTCCAGGATGGTGCCCACGCCCATGGTGATGGCCCGGGGCGGCACCTGGCCCGGGTCGCCGCCGAACATGGGGGCGTTCTGCAGGCGGGTGGCGGGGGTGAGGGCCTTCTCCCGGGTGCGGGAGAGCAGGGCCGACAGGGGCTCGTTGAAGCCGATGTGGCCGTCGGCGCCCAGGCCCAGCAGCTGCAGGCCGATGCCCTCGCACTGGGCGATCCGGGCTTCGTAGCCCCGGCTCTCCTGGGCGAAGTCGGCGGCCATGCCGTCCGGGAGGTGGGTGCTGCCGGGGACCAGGTTCACCTGGCTGAACAGGTGGGCTTCCATGTAGGTGCGGTACGAGCCCGGGTGCCCGGCGGGGATGCCGATGTACTCGTCCAGGTTGAAGGTGCGGCAGCGGGAGAAGTCCAGCCCCTGCTCCCGGTGCAGGCGCGCCAGGCAGGCGTAGACCCGCTCCATGGTGCGCCCGGTGGCCAGACCCAGCACCAGGTCCGGCTTGGCCCGCAGTTCCTTCTCGATGATCCGGGCGGCCAGCAGGGCGGCCTGGTCGGGGTCGGGCAGGATGATGACTTCCATGCCCCCAGGATACGGCGCCGCCGGTCAATAGGCGTGGGCGGGATCCATCTGCTCGCCCCGCTGGCGCCTGCTCATGCGGTGGTCCAGGTACCAGACGCCCCCGCCCTGGTCCCCCACCGCCCGCAGGTGGTCCAGGATGGCCAGGATGGCGAACTCCTCGCGCACCTGCTCCTCCACGTACCAGTGCAGGGTGATCTCGCTGGCGTAGTCGTTCTCGCCCCGGGCGGTCTGGAACAGGGTGTGGATGGCCGCGGTGTTGTCCTTCTCGTGGGCCAGGGCCTGCTCGAACAGCTGGATCACCCCGTCGAACGTCGCCGGGGGCGCGGCCACCGGTTGCAGGTCCAGGGTTCCGCACCGTTCCAGGACGAAGTCCACCAGCTTGAGGGCGTGGGCGGTCTCCTCCTCCGACTGGATGCGCAGCCAGTGGGCGAAGCCCTTGAACTTGCGGTTGTCCAGGTGGGCGCTCATGGCCAGGTACAGCTGGGACGAGTACTGTTCCTTGTTGATCTGGGCGTTGAGGGCGTTCTGCATGGTGCTGCTGAGCATGGGTTCCTCCAGGGCTCCGGCGCCAGGGATGAGCCGAGTCCCGCCAGGGTTCCTGGGGAGGCTGGCCGGAAAGGGAGGAGGGCCTGGCCGGGCGCCGGCTCCGCCATCCGGTTTCCCGGGGGCGGGCGGAGGCTGGCTGCGTACCAGCCAAGGGAGATAATGGGCTATAGCCCAGGGAAACCCCATGCTCGCCACGTCTTTGCTGTGCCTGAACGTCCTCGCCGCCCTGCCGGCCCTGACCCTGGCGGCCCGGAGGCCTCAGCGGGCCCGGGACTGGGGGATGCCCTTCTCCGGTGAGCCCGGGCCCCTGAACGCCATCACCGACGTGCCGGGGGTCCTGGTGGGCATGGTCACCCTCGTGTCCGGGGACGGGCCCCTGGTCCAGGGCCAGGGACCGGTGCGCACGGGGGTCACCGCCATCCTGCCCCGGGGCCGGACCTTCGATCCGGTGTACGCCGGATGGAGCGCCTTCAACGGCAACGGCGACCTGACCGGGACCCACTGGATCAGCGAGTCGGGCTTCCTGGAGACGCCGGTGCTGATCACCGGCACCGGCAGCGTGGGGACGGTGCGGGACGCGGCCTGGCAGTGGCTGGAGCGCAACGGCCACTACGCCCCGGCTGACCGGGACTACTGGTACGCCTACCCGGTGGTGGGCGAGACCTACGACGGCCGGCTCAACGACATCAACGGCCAGCACGTTCGCCCGGCCCACGTGTGGGAGGCCCTGGACACCGCCCGGGGCGGGCCGGTGCCGGAAGGGTCGGTGGGCGGCGGCACCGGGATGGTCTGCCACCAGTTCAAGGGGGGCACCGGCACCAGTTCCCGGCGGGTGGCCGGTCCCCACGGCGCCTTCATGGTCGGGGTGCTGGTCCAGGCCAACTACGGCACCCGCGCCGAGCTGCGCCTCGGCGGGGTGCCCATCGGCCAGGACCTGCTGGACCACCCCCGGCCGGTGTTCCACCCGGTGCCGTCCACCACCCGGCCCCTGGGCGGTGCGGCCGGCGCCGGGCCGGAGTCCGGCTCCATCATCGCGGTGGTCGCCACCGACGCGCCCCTGGACGCCCTCCAGTGCCAGCGCCTGGCGCGCCGGGTCCCGGTGGGCATCGCCCGCACCGGCGGCAAGGGCGGCAACGGGTCCGGGGACCTGTTCCTGGCCTTCGCCACCGGCAACCCGGGCGCGTTCAACCCGGACGCGGTCACCACCGTCCGGCAGTTCCCCAACGCCGGGCTGGACCCGTTCTTCACCGCGGTGGCGGACGCCACCGAGGAAGCCATCTTCAATGCCCTGGCGGCGGGCGGGGACATGACCGGGATCCAGGGCAACACCGTGCCCGGACTGCCCCGGGAGAAGGTGCGGGCGTTCCTGGCCGGGCACGGCCTGCTCAGATAGGCGCTCGCCGCATCACCTGCGGATGTGCCGGCGCCGCAGGACGGGCTGGGAAAAGACCACATGAGCACCTTGGGAATAGTCCGGCGGTTCCAAGCATCAGAATTCTGGTTGAACCTCCAAGCCGCCTGTGACCTGGCCCAGTCGCGTCCCCACCGGGTCATCCGGCCGATGGGCAAGGTGAGCTGACTGGAGATGGCTCCGGGCCTGCTGCTCGGTAGGGCCTGAACCCGTTAAACCCCGGACGTCCCGCGGCAATCATGGACGGATGTCGATTAAGGCTCCGGCTCATAGCTCGTATGATTGGTTCACGGGGAGTCCTGCCTTGGCCCCGCCCTTGGTCCGGATCGGAAGCGCCATGAGCAACTTTTCCCTCTACCTCGCCTCGGTCCTCATCTGGGGTTCCACCTGGATCGCCATCACCTTCCAATATGGCGTGGTGCCGGCCGAGGTGTCGGTGGCCTACCGGTTCTGGCTGGCCGCCCTGCTGCTCATGGGCTGGTGCCTGGTCCGTCGCTTGAACCTGCGCTTCACCCTCCGGGAACACGCTTGGCTGGCCCTGCAGGGAACCCTGTTGTTCGGAGTCAACTATGTCTGCGTCTACCTGGCCGAGCAGCGCATCGCCTCGGGCCTCACCGCGACCATCTTCTCGCTCACGGTCCTCCTGAACCTGCTGGGCGCGCGCACCGCCTTCGGCACGCACCTGGCGCCCAAGGCCCTGCTCGGCGCGGCCCTGGGGGTCACCGGGGTGGCCTGCATCAGCCTGCCCGGCACCGGGGCCCTGGGCGCCGGGCAACTGGGCGGTCTGGCCCTGGCCGTGGTGGGCACCGTGAGCGCCAGCGCCAGCCACCTCATCTCCCAGCGCAACCAGCGCCGGGGCCTGCCGGTGGTGCAGAGCAACGGCATCAGCATGCTCTACGGCGCCGCCCTGGTGACGCTCTATTGCCTGATCATGGGCCGGCCGTTCGCCTTCGACCCGTCCCCCCGCTACCTGGGTTCCCTGGCCTTCCTGGCGGTGTTCGGCTCGGTGCTGGCCTTCGGCGCCTACCTCACCCTCGTCGGCCGGATCGGCGCCGGACGCGCGGGCTACGCCATGGTGGCGGTCCCGCTGGTGGCGCTGGCGCTCTCCACCCTGTTCGAAGGCCTGCGCTGGCAACCCGCCCTGGCCGTGGGGGTGGCCCTCTGCCTGGGCGGGAACCTGCTGGTGCTGCCCGGGGCGCCCAGGCCGGCCAGGGCCGCCATGGGTGGGAACGATCCCCAGGCGGGTTAATCCTCCAGGATCGCCTTGCCCTTCTCCAGGCGGGCGGCCCATTGCTTGTTGCTGTCCGGGTTGCGCACCACGATGCGGTTGAAGCGCTGGGCCACGATCTCGTTGAAGAGCCCCTGGTAATCCCCCTTGCCCAGCAGGATGGGCTTGGCCTTGCGGGGCTTGTCCACCCCTCGGGCGAACACCACCACCGTGAGGCCGCCCGCCTCCAGGCCCACCCGCAGGGTGTTCCCGGTGATCTCCATGCGCTTGTTGGTGGCGGCCACCCAGCCCTGGCGGGCGCCGTTCTGGTCCAGGATCCCGGTGTTGGTGTCCAGGTTCAGGGGCTGGAAGGGAGCCTGGGCCAGGACCGGGCCGGCGAGAGAGAGGCAGAGCAGGCATGAAAGGAACATTAAATCACCCCCCGGGCCTCCATCCTACCCCATTCTAGGCGTACACCAGCCGGCGCACCTCCAGCCGGGCGGCTTTCCACTCGCCCCAGGCCTGACGCAGTTCCTTCCGGCGCAGGGCCATGGCCAGCCGCCACTCGCCCTTGCGCTGGGCCCAGGCCTCCCGGCGCTCGGCCCGGCGGCGGTCCCAGGCTTCCCGCTGCTCCTGCAGGGCACGCAGGGCCTGGTCCAGGCGGGCCTTGGCGCCGGCCAGCCGGGCACACAGGGCCTCGGCCAGCTGGGGCGGCGCCTGGGCCAGGCGCGCCCGCAGGACCTTCTCCTCCATGGCCAGGCGGGCCCGGCTGATCTCCGGCCTGGGCACGGTGCGCAGCCCGCTGGCCAGGCCGGCCCAGGCCAGGGACCGGATCGCCCACTTGGCGGGGTCCCACTGGTACCACTTCACCCCGTTGCGGTAATCCCACTGCCAGGTGTGGTGGTAATTGTGGTAGCCCTCCCCGTAGGTGAAGGGGGCCAGCAGGCCGTTGTCCCGTCCGGAATGGGCGTCCGAGTAGGGCTGGGTGCCGAATTTGTGGGCGGCGCTGTTGATCAGGAAGGTGGTGTGGTGGGTCACCACCACCCGCAGCAGCAGCCCGATGACCAGGTGCCCGGCCAGGTTGTGGGTCCACAGCCCCACCGCCACCGGCAGCAGCGCCGCGGCGCAGAAGCCGATGAGCAGGGGATGGCGGTGCTGCCACATGACCAGGGGGTCCTTCTCCAGGTCGGCCACGCCGGCGATGGGCAGGGTGCGGGCCTCCATGACCCAGATCCAGTGGGAGTACCAGAAGCCCCGGCGGATGTTGTAGGGATCCTCGCCCTGGTCCACGTGGCGGTGGTGGATGCGGTGGTCGCTGACCCACTGCAGGGCGGAATTCTCGAAGCTGGCGGCGCCCAGGCACAGCATGACCAGGCGCACCGGCCAGCGGGCCTGGTAGGCCCGGTGGCTGTACAGGCGGTGGTAGCCGCAGGTCACCGCCATGCCCACGGAGCCGGTCATCACCAGGAACACCGCCCATTCGCTCCAGTGCCGGAGGGAATGGGCGAACTCCAGGGGCACCAGGACCAGGGCCAGAACCAACGTGCCGAGCAGGAAAACGGTATTAAGAGGATCCCAACGTCTTTTAAAACTCACTTGCGCTCCATCGGGACCCGCGATCCCACTCTTCCAGGATCGCCCATTGGGATGCCCGGCACAATGGGCAGAAGGCAATTGCAAAAAAATTAACTTACCAATACAAATGAGGATGCAAGCATCAACAACAGACGGGCCGCGTCCGAGGCCCCGTGGGGGATCTTCCGGGCCGCCACCGGCTGGAGGAGCTTTTCGGCGGCCTGCTGGGCGGTCCACGGGTCGGCGCCCGGGAGGATCGCCACGAATCCCTCGCCGCCGTACCGGGCCGGGAGCTCCTCCACCCGCCGGGACACCTCCTGCATCACCTGGCCGATGGCCTGGATGCACTGGAAACAATCAGGCTTCCAGGACCCCAGGGGCCGGCTCGGGGGCGTCCTTGCGCCTGCGCCACCAGATCCCCACCCGGTCGAAGTACAGGTAGATCACCGGGGTGGTGAACAGGGTGAGGACCTGGCTGAACACCAGCCCGCCGATGATGGCGATGCCCAGGGGCTGGCGCAGCTCGGACCCGGTGCCCCGGCCCAGGGCCAGGGGCACGGCGCCCAGCAGGGCGGCCATGGTGGTCATCATGATGGGGCGGAAGCGCAGCAGGCAGGCCCGGTAGATGGACTGCTCCGGAGTGGTGCCCTCGCGCCGCTCCACCTCCAGGGCGAAGTCGATCATCAGGATGGCGTTCTTCTTCACCAGGCCGATGAGCAGGATGATGCCGATGAGGGCGATCACGCTCAGGTCGGTGCGGGTGACGAGCAGCGCCAGCAGGGCGCCCACTCCGGCGGAAGGCAGGGTGGACAGGATGGTGATGGGGTGGATCAGGCTCTCGTACAGCACCCCCAGCACCACGTACACCGCCGCCAGGGCCGCGGCGATGAGGATCGGCTCGTTGGCCAGGGAGGCCTGGAAGGCCTGGGCGGTGCCCATGAAGCTGCCCCGGATGGAGGCCGGCAGGCGGATCTGCTCCTGGGCCTTCTCCACCGCCTTCACCGCGTCGCCCAGGGCCACGCCCACCGGCAGGTTGAAGGTGATGGTCACCGAGGGCAGCTGCCCCTGGTGGTTCACCGCCAGGGCCGCGTTCTCCATCTGGTAGTGGGCGAAGGCGGACATGGGCACCATGGCCCCGGTGCTGGAATGGATGTAGATGTCCTTGAGGGAGTCGGGGTTCTGCCAGTACTGGGGCGCCACCTCCATGACCACGTGGTACTGGTTGAGGGAGGTGTACATGGTGGACACCTGGTCCTGGCCGAAGGCGTCGTACAGCGTCTTGTCGATGAGCTGGGCGGAGATGCCCAGGCGGGAGGCGGTGGCCCGGTCCACCACCAGGGTGGCCTGCAGGCCCATGATCTGCTGGTCGGTGTTCACGTCCACCAGCTGCTTGAGGCCGCGCATCCTCTCCAGCACCCGGGGCGCCCACTGGAACAGCTCCTTGGCGTCGTCCCCCTGGAGGGTGTACTGGTACTGGGCGTTGCCCAGCCGCCCGCCGATGCGGATGTCCTGGATGGGCTGCAGGTACAGGCTGGCGCCCGGCACCCTGGCCAGCTTGCCCCGCAGGCGGGCGATGATCTGGTCCGGGGTGGCGTTCCGGTCCTCCTTGGCCTTGAGGGACAGGAACACCCGCCCGGTGTTGGTGATGCCGCCGCCGCCCACCTGGGCCATGACGTGCTCCACGCCGGGATCGCCCTGGACGATGTCCGAGAGGGCCCGCATGCGCCCGCGCATGGCCTGGAAGGACGTGTCCTGGTCGGCCTGGATCATGCCGTTCATGCGCCCGCCGTCCTGCTGGGGGAAGAAGCCCTTGGGCACGACGATGAACAGGGCCACGGTGGTGACCACCGTGCCCAGGGCCACCAGGAGCACCGGGAACTGGTGGCGCAGCACCCATTCCAGGGCGGTCTGGTAGCGCCCCAGCAGCCACTGGAACGCCCCCTCGGTGGCCTGGAACACCCGCCCGTGGCGCTCCTGGTCGCGGGACTGGAGCAGCCGGGAGCACATCATGGGCGTGGTGGTGAGGGACACGACCATGGACATGAGGATGGCCACCGAGAGGGTGACCGCGAACTCCCGGAACAGCCGCCCGACGATGCCGCCCATGAGCAGGATGGGGATGAACACGGCGCACAGGGAGATGCTGATGGAGAGCACGGTGAAGCCGATCTCCTCGGCCCCGCGCAGGGCCGCCTGCATGGGCGTCAGGCCCGCCTCGATGTGCCGGCTGATGTTCTCCACCACCACGATGGCGTCGTCCACCACGAAACCGGTGGCCACGGTGAGGGCCATGAGGGACAGGTTGTCGATGCTGTAGCCGGCGAGGTACATCACCCCGAAGGTGCCCAGCAGGGAGATGGGCACGGCCACGCTGGGGATGAGGGTGGAGCGCCAGTTGCGCAGGAACACGAACACCACCCCGATGACCAGGAGGATGGAGATGCACAGGGTGCGCTCCACGTCCCGCACCGAGGCGCGGATGGTGCGGGTGGAGTCGATCACCTCGGTGAGCTTCATGCTCGGGGGGATGGAAGCCACCAGCTGCGGCTGGAGCGCCCGGATGCGGTCCACCGTCTCGATGATGTTGGCGCCCGGCTGGCGGAAGATCACCACCATGATGGCCGGCTTGCCGTCGGCGAGGCCGTCGTTGCGCAGGTCCTCCACCGAGTCCTGCACGTCCGCCACGTCCCCCACCCGCAGGGCCGCCCCGTTCTTGTAGGTGATGATCAGCGGGGCGTAGTCCTTGGCGTAGCGGATCTGGTCGGTGGTGTTGATGGCCGAGGTGGTGCCGTCGTGGGTGAGGGAGCCCTTGGGCTGGTTCACGTTGGCGGCCGCCAGGGTGGTGCGCACGTCCTCCAGGCTGATGCCCTTGGCCTGCAGGATGGAGGGGCTGACCTCCACCCGCACGGCGGGCAGGGCCCCGCCCCACACGAACACCTGGCCCACCCCCGGCACCTGGGACAGCTTCTGCTGCAGGATGTTGGAGGCGATGTCGTAGATCTTCTCCCGGGGCAGGATGTCCGAGGTGACCGAGTACAGCATGACCGGGGCGTCGGCCGGGTTGATCTTGCGGTAGTACGGGTGCCCGGGCATGTTGGCGGGCAGCTGGCTGAGGGCGGAGTTGATGGCCGCCTGCACGTCCCGGGCGGCGGCGTCGATGTTGCGGCTCAGGTCGAACTGCAGGGTGATGCCCGTGGCGCCCATGGCGCTGGTGGAGGTCATCTCGGTGATGCCGGCGATGCGCCCGAACTGGCGCTCCAGGGGGGTGGCCACCGAGGAGGCCATGGTCTCGGGGCTGGCCCCGGGCAGGGAGGCGCTCACGGCGATGGTGGGGAACTCCACCTGGGGCAGCGGCGACACGGGCAGGAACTTGAAGGCCAGGATCCCCGCCAGGGCCACCGCCATGGTCAGCAGCGAAGTGGCGATGGGCCGGTGGATGAAGGGCTTGGACAGGCTCATGGGGTTCCGGCCGGCTCAAGCCCGGCCTCGGGTCCGGCCTGGGCCCGGGCCCGGGCCGGGAACAGGCGCTTGGCCGCGCGGTCGAAGTACAGGTAGATCACCGGGGTGGTGTAGAGGGTGAGCACCTGGCTGAAGATCAGTCCGCCGATGATGGAGATGCCCAGGGGGCTGCGCAGCTCCGAGCCGACCCCGGTGCCGGAGGCCAGGGGCACCGCCCCCAGCAGGGCGGCCATGGTGGTCATCATGATGGGCCGGAAGCGCAGCAGGCAGGCCTGGAAGATGGCGTCCCGGGGCGCCAGCTTCTCCTTGCGCTCGGCCTCGATGGCGAAGTCGATCATGAGGATGGCGTTCTTCTTGACGATGCCGATGAGCAGGATGATGCCGATCAGGGCGATGACGCTGAAGTCCACCCGGAACAGCATGAGGGACAGCAGCGCCCCGACCCCGGCGGACGGCAGGGTGGACAGGATGGTCACCGGGTGGATGTAGCTCTCGTACAGGACCCCCAGCAGGATGTACATGGTCACCACGGCGGCCAGGATCAGGAACGGGGTGTTCACCAGGGACAGGCGGAAGGCCTGGGCGGTGCCTTTGAACTCGGCCTGGATGCTGGGCGGGATCTGCATCTCCTGCTGGGCGCGCTCGATGGCGTCCACCGCGTGGCCGATGGAGGTGCGTGGCGCCAGGTTGAAGGAGACCGTGGCCACCGGGAACTGGCCCTGGTGGTTGATGGCCAGGGGGGCGGTGGTGGTCTCGATGCGGGTGAGGGAACTCAGGGGCACCGAGCCGCCGGCGGCGGAGCGCAGGAAGATCTGGTCCAGGGCCTGGGGCCCGGAGGCCATCTTCGGGTCCGCTTCCAGCACCACCCGGTACTGGGTCAGGTCGGTGAAGATGGTGGAGATCTGGCGCTGGCCGAAGGCGTCGTAGAGGGCGTTGTCCAGGGCCTGGGGGGTGATGCCCAGGCGGGAGGCGGTGGACCGGTCGATCACCAGGCGTGTCTGCAGCCCGGAGTTCATCTGGTCGCTGGCCACGTCCCGCAGCTCAGGCAGGGTCTGGAGCTTGGCCACGAAGCGCGGCACCCAGGTGCCCAGCTCCACGGAGTCCGCGTCCTCCATGCTGAACTGGTACTGGGTGCGGCTGACCCGGTCCTCCACGGTCAGGTCCTGCACGGGCTGCATGAACAGCTTGATGTCCCGCACCTGCTCCAGTTCCGGCCTCAGGCGGCGGATCACGTCGCTGGCGCTGAGCTTGCGCTCCTCCAGGGGCTTGAGGTTGATCTGGATGCGCCCGGAGTTGAGGGTGGTGTTGGTGCCGTCGATGCCGATGAAGGAGCTCAGGCTGGCCACCGCCGGATCCTTGAGGATCACCTCGGCCAGGGCCAGCTGGCCCTTGGCCATGGCCTTGAACGAGGTGGACTGGGGCGCCTCGGAAATGCCCAGGATCACGCCGGTGTCCTGCACCGGGAAGAAGCCCTTGGGGATCCACACATACAGCACCACCGTCAGGCCCAGGGTGGCGATGGCCACCAGGAGGGTGAGGGGCTGGTGGCGCAGCACCCAGTCCAGGGTGCGGCCGTAGAAGGCGATGACGGCCTTGAACATGCGCTCGGAGGCCTGGTAGACCCGGCCCTTCTCGTGCTCGTGCTGGGTCCGGAGCAGGCGCGAGCACATCATGGGGGTCAGGGTGAGGGACACCATGGCCGACATGATGATGGTCACCGCCAGGGTCACGGCGAACTCCCGGAACAGGCGGCCGACGATGTCGCCCATGAACAGCAGGGGGATCAGCACGGCGATGAGGGAGACCGTGAGGGAGACGATGGTGAAGCCGATCTGCTCGGAGCCCCTGAGGGCCGCCTCCAGGGGCTCCACGCCCTCCTCGATGTAGCGCATGATGTTCTCGATCATGACGATGGCGTCGTCCACCACGAAGCCGGTGGATATGGTCAGGGCCATGAGGGAGAGGTTGTTCAGGCTGTAGCCGAGCAGGTACATCACCCCGAAGGTGCCCACCAGGGACAGGGGCACCGCCACGCTGGGGATGATGGTGGCGGGGATGGTGCGCAGGAACACGAAGATCACCGCCACCACCAGGATCACCGTGAGGATCAGCTCGAACTCCACGTCCGCCACCGAGGCGCGGATGGTGGTGGTGCGGTCGGTGAGGATCTGCACCTGCACCGCCGGGGGCACCGAGGCCTGGAGCTGGGGCAGCAGGTTCTTGATGCGGTCCACCACGGCGATGATGTTGGCCCCGGGCTGGCGCTGGATGTTCAGGATCACCGCCGGGGTGGTGTTCATCCAGGCGGCCTCCTTGACGTTCTCGGTGTCGTCCACCACCGTGGCCACGTCCGAGAGGCGGATGGGGTTGCCGTTCTTGTAGGCGATCACCAGGGGCCGGTACCCGGCGCTGGTGAGCAGCTGGTCGTTGGCGCCGATGGTGACGGACTGCAGCCGGCCGTCGAAGGTGCCCTTGGCCATGTTGACGTTGGCGGCGCCCACCGCGGAGCGCACGTCCTCCAGGGTCAGGCCGTAGCTGGACAGGGCGGCGGGGTTCACCTGCACCCGCACCGCCGGCTTCTGGCCGCCGCTGATGCTCACCAGGCCCACCCCGGGCAGCTGGGAGATCTTCTGGGCCAGCCGGGTGTCGGCGAAATCCTCCACCTTGGGCAGGGGCAGGGTCCGGGAGGTCAGGGCCAGGGTCAGGATGGGCGCGTCGGCCGGGTTGGTCTTGCTGTAGATGGGCGGGTTGGGCAGGTCGGCCGGGAGGTAGGTGGTGGCCGCGTTCACCGCCGCCTGCACCTGCTGCTCGGCCACGTCGATGTTCAGGTCCAGCACGAACTGGAGGGTGATGACCGAGCTGCCGTCGGAGCTGGAGGAGGTCATCTGGTTCAGCCCCGGCAGCTGGCCGAACTGCCGCTCCAGGGGGGCGGTGACGGCGGTGGCCATCACGTCCGGGCTGGCGCCCGGGTAGAAGGTCATGACCTCGATGGTGGGGTAGTCCACCTCGGGCAGGGCCGACACCGGCAGTTCCTTGAAGGCCAGCAGCCCGATCAGCATGAGCCCCAGCATCAGCAGGGACGTGGCGATGGGCCTGAGGATGAACGGCCTGGAAGGATTCAAAGGAACGCTCCTGCTAGATTTTCGGCTGGGGGACGGCCGCGGTGGGAGCCACCTTGATGCCGGGGCTCAGCTTGTCCAGGCCGTCGACCACCACGTTCTCCCCGGGGGTGGCGCCGCCCTTGAGGGCGATGGTGTCGCCCTCGGTGAGCAGGACCTCCACCGGGTGCAGGTCCACGGTGTTGTCGGCCTTCACCACGTAGACGAAGTTGCCCTTGGGGCTGCGCTGCACGGCGGCGGTGGGCACCACCAGGGCGTCCTTGAGGGTGTCCACCTGCAGGCGGGCGTTGACGAACTGGTTGGGGAACAGGGCGCCGTCGGTGTTGGCGAAGCGGGCCTTGAGGCGCACGGTGCCGGTGGTGGGGTCCACCTGGTTGTCCACCGCCAGCAGGGTGCCCGTGGCCAGCTTGCGGGTGAAGTCCCGGTCGAAGGCGTCCACCGGCAGGGGCTTGACCCCCTTGCTGTGCTCCAGGACCGGCTGGATCTGGTCGGCGGGGATGGTGAACACCACGTCGATGGGGGACACCGGGGTGATCACCACCAGGCCGTTGGCGTCGGTGGCGTGGACCATGTTGCCCGCGTCCACCATGCGCAGCCCCACCTTCCCGGACAGGGGGGCGGTGATGCGGCTGTAGACGAGGTTGAGCTTGGCGTTCTCCACGGTGGCCTGGTCGGTCTTCACGGCGGCAGCGTCCTGGTCCACGGTGGAGATCTGGGTGTCGTACTGCTGCTGGGGCAGGATGCCCTGGTCGGTCAGGGACTTGTAGCGCTCCAGGTCCATCCGGGCGTTCTTCAGGGCCGCCTGGTCCTTGGCCAGCTGGCCCTCGGCCTGCAGCAGCGCCACCTGGAACGGGCGGGGATCCACCTGCATGAGCAGGTCGCCCTGGCTCACCATCTGGCCTTCGCGGAAGTTCACGGTCATGAGCTGGCCGTCCACCCGGGTGCGCACGGTCACCGAGTCGGTGGGCACCACCGTGCCCAGCCCGGTCAGGGTGACGGGCAGGTCGGCGGAGCGCACCGGGGCGACCACCACCGGCACCAGGCGCACGGACGGCGCGGGCTTCACCTTGGCGGCGGCCACGGAGCGGAGCACCAGGGCGGCGGCAATGGCTGCCGCCAGGACCACCGGCATCACCACCTGCCACCGGCGCCAGGCCGCCGGGGCGGCCTTGGCCGGGACGGGCTCGAACGGCTCGTCGAGAGGGGCGGGGTGGGCGGTCAGGTCTGCGTCCATTGAATTTCTATTCCTATTCTAGGGACGGGCGCCGATGGGAATCGAGAAACTCGGCGCAGGGAAAGGGGGCGGCTGGTGCCCCACGGGCAAGACCAACTTTATCAAACCGGATCCCAGATGGAGGTCACATTATTGTTAAAGCAAGGGTCCGGACGGGCGCAAACTCCTTGGACCCGGCCAGGGAGGAAGCGTTTAGGGACTCGGGCCGGACGCCGGGATTCCCGGCCGGGCGTGGTAGATTGGAAGATTCTCCGCCTTCGAGGCGTTATTTTGACAAGGACCTCCATGGATTCCGCCGCCGCCCTGCCCGCCGCCGCCCTGCCCGCCATCGCCATCCTCGGCTTCGGGACCATGGGCCGGGCCTTGGCCAGTGGCCTGCTCAAGAGCGGGCTGGCCACCCGGGACACCCTGCGGGTGGGGGTGCGCCGTCCCCATCCGCACGGGATCGCCCCCAAGGACGACGGGCTGGGGCTGGCCCACAAGCTCAACGTGGAGGCGGCCAAGGAAGCCGGGACGGTGGTCCTGTGCGTCAAGCCGAAGGACATCGAGGCCCTCATGCACCGCCTGCGGGAAACCGGGGCCCTGGACCACCACCCCCTGGTGGTGTCCATCGCCGCCGGGCTGACCACCGCCAGGCTGGCCTCCCAGGCCCCGGGCTGCCCGGTGGTCCGGGCCATGCCCAACACCCCTTGCGCCATCGGCAAGGGTGTCACGGTCCTGGCCCGGGGCCCCCTGGCCGAGGACCGGCACCTGGCCCTGGCCAGGGACCTGTTCACGCCCCTGGGCACGGTGCTGGAGCTGGAGGAGAAGCACATGGACACGTGCACGGGGCTGTCCGCCAGCGGCCCGGCCTTCATCTACATGGTGCTGGAGTCCATGGCCGAGGGGGCGGTGATGCGCGGCCTGCCCCGGGCAGTGGCCCTGGAACTGGCCGCCCGGGCCACCCTGGGGGCGGCGGAGATGGTGCTGGCCTCGGGCCGGCACCCGGCGTCCCTGCGGGACGACGTCACCACCCCCGCGGGCTGCACCGTGGCGGGGCTGTTGATGCTGGAGGACGGGCGCCTGCGGTCGGTGGTGGCCCGGGGGGTGGAGATGGCGGCGAAGGTGGCGGGGGAGTTGTCCCAATAAAAAATCATGGGCTCAGGCCGGCAGCGGGGGCAACGGTCCAGGTCGGCCTTGACCGTGTTCTTGGTGCATGAAACATGAAATGAGGCATCGCCCAAGGTCAAAAAACTCGGCTGGCCCATGTGCGCCGACAACCTTCGGGATGATGGGGTGAAACCATTCTTTGATGAAAGTCACATTCGTGAAGTGATCCCGCGACGGACCCTGCCCCGAGGGCTGGCCGCCTTCCAACGGGTCGGGATGCACCGGAGGACACCCAAGTTGAAACCGGCCTCATCTCTCCATGCGTGCCTTCTGGGTTGCTTTGCGCCCGACCTTCAAGCCCACGATCAGCCCGCTGGTGGCCAGCTGGAGCAGACCGAAGACCAGGATCGGGATGTCGTGCCGGATGAGGGCGTACATTTCCCCAACCAGGCCGTCGGAGACTGAAAGCAGCCAGGTTCCCAGCGACAGGTCGGCCAGGTTGTCCTCCCGCCAGGCGATCCACAGCTGGGGGACGTTGGCCACCAGCACGCTCACCGGGAGGATCAGGCCCAGGCCGTTCGTTCCGGCGAGCACCGCACCCAGCGACAGGACCGCGAACCAGAGGGGGGTGATCCGGAGTTCCCGCACCTCGCGGCCGTAACGCAGGGCGGTGAGGGCGATCAGGGTGAAGGTCACGGCCGAGGCGCCGGTGGCGAGGCTGACGTAGGGCCGGGCGGTCAGCAGGCCGTAGGTGACCCAGCCGAACCCGACCACCGCGCTGGTGCCGGCGGTGTCCACCGACACGCCGGACGCCCCCCTCCGGCGCAGGAGCCTGACCAGCTGGGGAACGGCCCGGACCAGGCCGATGCAAGTGCCGAGGACGCCAAGGGCGGGGAATAGGTTCTTAGAAGTGGTAACAAAACCTGCAACCTGGGTCTGGCCTTCCCGCCATTGAAAGCCTGAAGTTTTTTCTCTGTGACCCTCTGCGAGTCCTCCGCACCTCCGCGTCCAAGTGGTTCTTTAGGCGGGTC
>Ga0326727_10002679_pt1 | contig 59615 bp, 50 predicted proteins | sample MB2enrmetagenome_FD_207643 | JGI IMG/M metagenome (GOLD analysis project Ga0326727, IMG submission 207643) | Lab enriched peat soil microbial communities from McLean, Ithaca, NY, United States - MB29MY | ecosystem: Environmental > Terrestrial > Soil > Wetlands > Peat | place: USA: New York... | reverse complement strand
TTACCCGAGCTGATTCCTTTCATTCAGCAAGTACATCAACATCACTTTCGGACGCACCCCTTGAAATCCCAAGGAGGGGCTGACGAGGTATTCCTAAGCCTCTTTGCGGCTTGGCGGCTTTGCGTGATAGCGTTTCACGTTCTGTCGAGTTCCAATCCAACCGCCGTTCCGGCCGATATCGAAACACAATCTCACGCAAAGCCGCAAGGCTCGCCAAGAGTTTCATCTTGGCCCGCGATTTCAATGGGATGCGCGGAACTTAACATGTCACAAATTGTGGAGCGGCGATGAAAATCTGAGAGATGATTTCTCAGATCTGGCCGTGCTAGAAACTAATAGTGCTTTTGCCTCGACTCGAAGGCGAGCCCACTGAGACTCTGCGCACATCAACCCCGGATCGGATTATCTACAATTGAGGTGCGGGAATATGCGCTCCTCACACCTAAAACTCCGGAACCTCCGCCCGGCACTCCTGGTAGCACTGCTGGCGAGCGTTTCACCGGGACTTCGCGCGGCCACGCCGGCGGAAATCGAAAAGAAGATCGACGCTTTGATCGCCAGGATGACGATCGAAGAGAAACTCGGACAGATGTCGCAGAAGGTCTTCAGCGACCTTTCCGACAAGACCAAAGAAGAGATCCGCCAGGGCCGTTGGGGCTCGCTCTATAGCGGCGGCACGCCGGCGCAAAAGGCCGAAGCGCAACGCATCGCCCTCAAGGAAAGCCGCCTGGGCATCCCCCTGATTTACGCCCAGGACGTGATTCACGGCCTTACCACCACTTTTCCGATTCCATTGGGCCAAGCCGCCAGTTGGGACCCGGAACTGGTGCGCCAGGCGGCGCGGGTGGCGGCGCGCGAAACCGCCGCGGTGGGTATCCACTGGACCTTCTCTCCCATGATGGATATCGCGCGCGATCCGCGCTGGGGGCGCATCGCCGAAGGCTTCGGCGAAGATCCGCAACTGGCTTCCCGGATGGCCGCGGCGATGGTACGCGGATATCAGGGCGATTCGCTGGACGCCCCCGACTCCATCGCTGCCTGCGCCAAACATTATGTCGGGTACGGCGCCGCGGAAGGAGGCCGCGACTACAATACCACCTGGATCCCGGAAAACCTGCTTCGCGACGTTTATCTGGCCCCGTTCCAGGCGGCTCGCGAGGCCGGCATCGCCACCTACATGTCGGCGTTCAACGACCTCAACGGAGTGCCCGCCAGCGCCAACGCGTTCACTCTGCGCCAGGTGCTGCGCGACGAGTGGAAGTTCGATGGCTTTGTGGTGAGCGATTACACCGCCATCGCGGAGCTGATCCCGCATGGCCACGCCAGTGATGCGGCGGATGCCGCGCTCAAGGGGATCCGCGGCGGCGTCGCCATGGAGATGGTCAGCACGACTTACTGGGATCACGGCAAAGCGCTGGTGGCGAGTAAACAGCTCGATCCGAAATTGCTCGACGGGGCGGTGCGGGATATCCTGCGGATCAAATTCCGCCTGGGATTGTTCGATGCCAAGGGGCAATTTACACCCGCACCCGCGGCGCCGCCGGCCGCCGCAGCGCTGGAGACCGCCAGGAAGTTGGCCGCCGAAAGCGTAGTGCTGCTGAAGAACCAGAACGGCACCCTGCCGCTGGCTCAATCCATCGGAAAGGTCGCCGTAATCGGGCCCCTCGCCGATAGCCCCAGCGATCAATTGGGCACGTGGGCGGCGGGCCCGGCGGACACGGCCGTCACGCCGCTCGCGGCGTTGCGCGAAACTTTGGGCGCGGCTCGGGTGGCGTATGCGCCGGGGCTGAAAAACAGCCGCGACGAAAGCCACGGCGGCTTCGCGGCGGCTGTGGAAGCGGCCCGCGGGGCCGACGCCGTACTGCTATTTCTGGGCGAAGAAGCCAGCCTTTCCGGGGAGGCCAGCTCGCGAGCGTACCTGGACCTGCCCGGCGCGCAGGAAGCCTTGGTGAACGAGGTCGCGCAGGCCGGCAAGCCTACGATTGCCGTAATCATGGCGGGCCGCCCGCTGACCTTTCACAACGTCGCCGCGGAGGCCGGCGCGGTGTTGTACGCCTGGCATCCCGGAACCATGGGCGGCCCGGCCATCGCCGATGTGATTCTCGGCAAAATGGCGCCGTCGGGAAAGCTGCCGGTCACGTTCCCGCGCACCGTTGGGCAGGTGCCGATTTACTACAATCACATGGGTACCGGCCGTCCCCCCGCGGAGACCGGCCCCGGGGCGGAAGATAAGTTCAGATCGAAGTACCTGGACGTGAGTTTCACCCCGGAGTATCCTTTCGGCTTCGGGCTCACCTACACCACGTTCGCGTACGGCAGTCCGCATCTCTCCGCGCCGCGGATGCGCCTGGGAGGCAGCCTGACGGTCTCGGCCGAAGTTGCCAATACGGGCGCGGTGGAGGCCGACGAAATCGTGCAACTGTACATTCGGCAGTTGGCCGCGAGCCTGACGCAACCGGTGCGCGAGTTGAAGGATTTCCGCCGCGTCCATCTAAAGCCGGGCGAGAAGCAGACCGTGGAATTCACTCTGAAAAGCAGCGCTCTGGCATTCCATAAAGGAGCGCAACTGGTTACCGAGCCCGGCGCGTTCCAGGTGTGGATCGCGCCCGACTCGTCCGCGGGAACGCCGGGGCAGTTCGTGCTGGTTCCGTAGTATTCGGTGGGGTGGGCTTCAGCCGGCTTCAGCCCGCCAGGATTCATCCGGCTTGACCCCCACCGTGTCGGTGAGCTAACCTAGAGCGAAATCTGCGACCTGCGACGATCCCACGTAATAGTGTTTCCTGGAGGATGGATGAGTCCGCAAGAAGTGTTGGAATTTGCCAAGAAAAACGATGCCAAGCAGATCGACCTGCGGTTTACGGATATTCCGAGCCTGCAGCATCATGTGTCTTACCCGATCAGTGAGCTGGATTTGAGCAGCTTCGAAGAAGGCTTCGGCATGGATGGATCGAGTATCCGCGGTTGGGCGGCGATCCACGAAAGCGACATGCTCCTGATTCCCGATCCCGCCACTGCGTTGATGGATCCTTTCGCCGAGACCCCCACGCTGGTGATGATTGGCGACGTGAAAGACCCGATCACAAAGCAGCGCTATGAACGCGACCCGCGGTGGATTGCCCAGAAGGCCGAACTTTTCCTGAAGAACAGCGGCGTGGCCGACACCGCCTATTTCGGCGCGGAAGCCGAGTTCTTTATTTTCGATAACATCAGCTTCGACCAGAATCACCAGTGCGGCTTCTACTTTATCGACGCCGAAGAAGGGCGCTGGAATTCGGGCCGCAGGGAAGACAACCTCGGCTACCGCCCGCGCTATAAGGAAGGTTACTTCCCGGTCCCGCCCACGGACCATTACCAGGATCTGCGCAGCGAAATGGTGCAGACCATGATTCAGTGCGGCCTGCACATCGAATGTCACCATCATGAAGTCGCAACCGGCGGCCAGTGCGAAATCGATCAGCGCTTCGACAAGCTGGTGCGGTCGGCCGACAACATGATGATGTACAAGTACATCGTCCGCAACGTGGCCAACCAGTACGGGAAGACCGTGACCTTCATGCCGAAGCCGATCTTCGCCGACAACGGCAGCGGCATGCATACCCACCAGAGCCTGTGGGCCGGTGGCAAGCCGCTGTTCGCGGGCGACGGCTATGCCGGTTTCAGCCAGATGGGTTTGTACTACATCGGCGGATTGCTGAAGCACGCCCGCGCGCTTTCGGCCATTATCGCGCCCACCACCAATAGTTACAAGCGCCTGGTGCCGGGCTACGAAGCGCCGGTCAACCTGGCATATTCCCGCCGCAACCGGTCGGCGGCCTGCCGCATCCCCATGTACTCGGCCAGTCCCAAGGCCAAGCGCGTCGAATTCCGTCCGCCCGATCCGGCCGCCAATCCGTACCTGGCCTTCGCCGCGATGTTGATGGCCGGCCTCGACGGCGTCCTCAACAAGGTTCATCCCGGCGAACCGCTCGACAAGGACATCTACGACCTGTCGCCGGAAGAAATGAAGAGTGTGCCTTCCATGCCCGGATCGCTCGATGAGGCGCTGAACTGCCTCGAAGAGGACCACGCTTTCCTGATGCGCGGCGATGTGTTCACCGAAGACCTGATCGAAACCTTTATCGAGTACAAGCGGAAGAATGAGGCGGAGGCCGTGCGGTTGCGGCCGCATCCGTACGAGTTCCAACTCTACTACGATATTTAGGAAGGTGTGCAGGGCACTATCGTCCAGATCAACATCTCTCCGGGAGGCCTCCCGAAACGACCGGTTTCGGGAGGCTTTATTGCGTCTCTGGGTATCGAGGGCGACCGCCACGCGCACCCCGGGATTCATGGCGGTCTCCGTCAGGCCGTCCTCCTGATTGCCGCCGAGACGGTGGAAGAACTGCAGCGCCGCGGCTATCCGCTTTCTTTCGGCTCCCTGGGCGAGAATCTCACTACCCGCGGTATCGAAGTGCGCGATTTGCGGATCGGCGACCGCCTTCGCGCCGGCGGCGCGTTGCTGGAGATTACCAAACCCCGCGGACCGTGCCCGGCGTTGGATATCTATGGCCCCTCCATCAAACAAGAGATTTACGACCAGCGTGTCAAGGCACACGACCATACTTCGCCGCGCTGGGGCATGAGCGGGTTCTACTTGAGCGTGGTGGAACCCGGTCCGGTGTGTCCGGGCGATATAATTGCAGTCGTGGCGCAAGTGGCCTGATTGCATGGAGAGCTCGATCGTCGTCCGGCTGGCGGCCGGTCTTCCCGAACGCATTGCCCGGCGCATTCAACTGCTGCTGGCCTCGGCGCCCGATCCGGCAGCGGTCGAGCGATACCTGGAACGCCTCCTGCACGAATCTCCTTCCGCATTCGACCGTATCGCTAGTTCGCCGGCTGCCTTGCGCTGCGCGGTGAACATCTTTTCCTACAGCCGTTTCCTTTCCGACGCGGTGCTCCAGAAGCCCGAGCGCATTCTGGAAGTGTCCAACTCCGGCAGTTTCTACCGCGCGCTCTCGGAGGAAGGCTACGAGGAGCGCCTCTTCGACTTTCTGGGCAAGGAGCGCCGCGACATGCCTTCGGCCCTCGATCTGGCGCGCTTCCGCCGCCGTCAACTGCTGCGCATCGCCTTGCGCGACGTCATGGGAGTGGCGGCGCTGGCGGAGGTCACCGAGGAGCTTTCCAACCTGGCCGACGCGATTTTGGACTTCACCTACCGGCGCATCCGTACCCGCCTGGTGGCGCAGCACGGCGAACCGCGCCTCGCCGACGGCGGCGTTTGCGGTTTTTCGGTGATCTCGCTGGGCAAGTTGGGTGGCAAGGAGCTGAATTACAGCTCCGACATCGACCTGATGTTCGTCTACAGCGGCAATGGCGAAACTGACGGATCTTCCCGCATCACCAACAAGGAATTCTGCAAGAAAATCGCCAACGAGTACATCGCGCTGCTTTCCACCTACACAGCCGACGGCCAATGCTACCGCGTGGATCTGCGCTTGCGGCCCGATGGCGCCTTGGGAGAGGTTTGCATCTCGGCCGACGGGGCGCGCAGCTATTACGGCGACCGCGCGCGCGATTGGGAGAAGCAGATGCTCATCAAAGCGCGCGTTTCCGCGGGCGAAGCCGAGCCCGGTGCGGCGCTGCTGGAATTTGTGGAGCCGCTGATCTACCAAAGCTCGCTGGATTTTCGCGCGGTGGAAGCGGTGTCGGAAACCCGCCAGCGCATCAGCGAAAAAGCCGCCGCGAAAAAACGCGGCCGGCGCGGCCTCGATATCAAACTGACTCCCGGCGGAATCCGCGACATCGAGTTTCTGGTGCAGTGCCTGCAACGCCTGCACGGCGGGCGGGAGCCGTGGGTACGGCACGGCGGCACCATGTTCGCGCTGTTCCGATTGCGCGACAAACGGTTGCTCTCCGATACCGAGTGCGCGCGCCTCGCCGCGGCCTACCAGTTTCTGCGCTACGTGGAACACCGCCTGCAGTTGGATGAAGATCGGCAGACTCATACCTTGCCCACGGACGGCAGGGATCTCGACCTGCTGGCGCGCAAAATGCCGCCCGAGGGCACTGGCGATGCGCGCGACGGCGCATCGTTCAAACAACGGCTGGCCGAACATCTGGCCGCGGTGCTCGAGATCTACGATCGCGTGATCCATGCGCAAAAACCGCTCTACGATTCCCCCGTTCCGCCGCCGGAGCCGGTGGAAGAGGTGGAAACAGCCCCGCCGGTCAGCAACCTCACGCGTCTTCTGGACCAGCGCGCCCCCGGGCTGGCCGCGGTAGTGGCCGCCGCGGGGCTGAATCGCGGACGGGTGCGGTTCGAACACTTTCTGGAGAAGGCGTTCGCCAACCCGGCGGTGCTCGACCTTCTCGACGGAAACGGCAAACTGGCCGCCGGAGTGCTGGATCTCTTCGAGCACAGTCCGTACTTCGCCGACGAACTGCTGCGCCAGCCGGAACTGCTCGACGAAATCGGCGCGCCCCCGCAGGATGTGGCGGAGCCGCTCGAGGAAGGCGGCGCGCTGCGGCGTTTCTACCGGCGCCAGATGCTGCGCATCCAAAGCGAGAGCATCCTCGCGGCGGCGCCCATTTTCTCCACCTTGCGCAAGACTTCGGCGCTGGCCGACCGCGTGATCGATGCGTCCTACCGCATTGCCGTGATGGATTCGCTGCCGCCCGTGAGCCTGGATTACATGCCGCGCGATCAGATGATGGTCATCTCGCTGGGGCGGCTGGGCATGAACGAATTCGACCTGGGGTCCGACGCCGATCTGGTCTTCGTCCTTCCCGACGCGGATGCCGGCGAGCTGGCGTTCTGGACCAGCGTGGCCGAACGCATGATCCAGACCATGAGCTCTTACACCGGCGAAGGCGTGATGTTCACCGTGGACACGCGCCTGCGTCCCAATGGGCGCGAGGGCGACCTGGTGCAGTTGGAGGGCGCCTATAAGAGCTACTTCGAACGCGGCGCCGAAGCCTGGGAAGGCATCACTTATATGAAATCGCGCGCCGTGGCCGGCAATCTCGAGCGCGCCACCGACTTTCTCCACGAGCTGCAGGAGGTGGACTGGCGCCGCTATGGCCAGAGCATGCGCTCGCGTAAAGATCTGGTGGAAATGCGCGCGCGGCTCGAGCGCGAACAGGGCCCGCGCAATCCGCTCAAGGCCGGCGTGGGCGGATACTACGACATCGATTTCGCCCTGATGTATCTGCGCTTGAAGGGCGCGGGAATTTTCTATAAGATGCTGAATACGCCGGAGCGCATCGACGTGATCGAGAAAATGGGCCATCTGGAGCGCGAGGATGCTGATTTTCTGCGCGAGGCGGCTACGTTCTATCGCGCGCTGGACCATGGCCAGCGGGTTTCCACCGGCCATGCCGAGGGCAGCCTGCCCAAATCGCAGGCGCAATTTGAAGTGCTCACCAATCTGGTAAAGCGCTGGACCCCCGAACACCTGCACGGCCAGCGGATTGACGCGACATTACGGGAAATCCGCGGCCGCACGCGGGATTTTTTCCACCGGCTGTTCGGACGATGAGATCGCTTGCTTACGCGCGCGGCTCAGTACTGTTACCGAGCCACGACCTTACGCGCGGGGCTCAGTATTGTTACCGAGTCACGACCGTAAGGGAGTGGTCCAGAGCCTGACCCATGCTCTCTAAGTCCCTCCGCTTCGCCGCTTCCCTGCTGATCGTTGCGGCCGTCCTGGCGGCCGATTGGGAGTTGCACGTAAACGCCACCACCGCCGCGCTTTCGCTGCTGTTGGCCATCCTGGGAATTTCGGCGCAAGTGGGTCTGGCCGAAGCCCTCGTGGCGTCAGTAGGGGCGATGCTGGGGTTCAACCTTCTCTTTCTCCCGCCGATAGGCAAGCTGACCATCCAGGATCCACAAAACTGGGTGGCGCTTGCTGCCTTTCTGGTCACCGCCGTCACCGCCAGCCAACTTTCCGTACACGCAAGGCGCCGCGCGGCTGAAGCCGAAGCGCGGCGGTTGGAGATCGAACGGCTCTACGCGCTGGTGCAGTCCATGATGCTCACCGGCAGCGCCCGCAAGACCATTCGCGAGTTCGTCAATCGCGTGGTGCAGGTGTTCGGTTGTACCGCCGCGGCCTTCTACTACCGGCCTTCCGACGAATTCTTCCGCTCGGGCCCCGAAAGCCTGGTGGTAAACAATCACGAGTTGCTGGCGGAAAGCGAAGTGGACAATACCTCCGTCGACCTCCTCCGCGGCGTCGCCCTCGCACCCGTGCGGCTGGGCGGCCGGTCGTTGGGAAGCGTGGCGCTCATCGGGTCTCCGCCTTCCGGCCAGATGGTGCGCGCCATCGTCAACCTCATCGCTATCACCATCGAGAAGGCGCGCGCCCTGGAAGACGCCAGCTACGCGGAAGCCGCGCGGCAGAGCGAGGTGTTGAAATCGGCGCTGCTCGATTCTCTGGCACACGACATCAAAACGCCGCTCACCTCCATCAAAGCCGCGGTCACCAGCCTGCTGGGCACTGCGCCCGGAACCAACCGCGAGCTGCTCACTATCATCAATGAAGAGGCCGACCGGCTGAACCGGTTGGCGGCCGAGGTGGTGGAGATGGCGCGCATCGAAGCCGGCAAGCTCCATCTGGAGAAGCAACCGGTGGCGGTGGCCGATCTCATCGCCGGCGCGCTCTCCGATCTGGCGGCGCCTCTCAGAGGCCGGCCGCTCACGGTGCATGTTCCGAGCGATCTTCCGGCGGCTGAAGCCGACCCCGATTTCGCCGGGCAAGTGGTGAAACAGTTCGTCGAAAATGCGCTCAAATATTCGCCCGAAGGCTCGCCCCTGGAGATTTCGGCGGAGCTGAAGGGCGGAAAAATCGTCATCGGAGTAGCTGACCGCGGGTCCGGCATCGAAGAGAACGAGCGGCCGCGCATTTTCGACAAGTTCTATCGTGGACGTCGCCACCGCTTCGACACCGAGGGAACCGGCATGGGCCTGGCCATCGCCAAAGGAATTGTGGAAGCGCACGGTGAGAGAATCTGGGTGGAAAGCGAACTGGGTCAGGGCGCGGTATTCTATTTCTCGCTGGCTGCAAGCGCGGGAGGTCGCGAAAGTTGAGCGCCGGAAAAATCTTAGTGGTCGACGACGATCCGCAGATACGCCGGGTCATGAAAGCCACGCTCGTGGGCCACAACTACGAGGTGGTTGAGGCGCGCACCGGCGAGGATGCGTTGGAGACCGTCCCGCGGGAGTCGCCCAACCTGATCCTGCTCGACATGAACATGCCGGGCATGGGAGGCCTCGAAACGTGCCGCGCCATTCGTGCCGGGTCGGACACGCCTGTGATCATTCTCTCGGTGCGCAATACCGAAAAGGACAAGGTGGCGGCGCTCGACGCCGGCGCCGACGATTACGTCACCAAGCCCTTCGGCATCGAAGAACTGCTGGCGCGCATTCGCGCGGCGCTGCGGCGCTCGTCACCCGAAGGCGAGCCGCGCGCTTTTCAATCTTCGAGCCTGGAGATCGATTTCGAAACGCGGCGTGTCCGCGCGCGCGGCGCCGATGTGCGGCTGACGCCCAAGGAGTTCGAGTTGTTGCGCTACCTGGTGTTGCACGCCGGCAAACCGGTGACCCATCGCGAGCTGTTACAGGCCGTGTGGGGCCCCGACTACGGCGACGAGCCGGAATATCTGCGCGTCTTCATCAACCAGGTGCGCAAGAAGATCGAAACCAATCCGGCCAAGCCGAAATTCATCGTGACGGTGCCTTGGGTGGGGTATCAGTTCGTGGAGCCGGAGTAGATTCTTAGACGCCGATCCGTAAACAAAACTTCAACCATTCTGACTTCCGACAGCCCGCCATTCAGGAGGGCCCGCTTCCGACTCCCAAATCCTGAAAGGGCTTCAGTTCTCGATTGGCGCGCGTTCGACTTTAGCTGCTTCGTTGGAAGAAGTCAGCCGACTCCTGAACGCCTACGTCGCCGCCATTCTGACTCCTGACTCCCTCGACTCCCATATCCCGCAGGGATATCAAGGCCGAAGCCTTGGCTAGTTAAGCTAAGCTAGAACCTAAGACCGTCGACCGTCTTCGATCCGCTCCCGCCGTTGCCCCGCCAACGCTCTTGCCCCTGGCGAGCTTGGAAGTAGCGTGGTCCGCTTCATGCCGAGCTTCAAAAGGGGGAAATCGCGTGGATTGGCGGGCACAAGAGTAGAGGTTGTCGAGGTTGTCGCAGACAAGATCGGTTACGGGTCCAGCCCGGAAGAGATTCATTTCCAACACCCGAACCTCTCCGTGGCTCAGATCCACGGCGCACTGACCTGCCGATCGGGTGAGGACCCTCACCCCTTCGCGTCAATTCCCAACTTGCGCATTTTCGCCTGCAGCGTCGTGCGCTTCATGCCGAGCTTCGCGGCCGCGCCTTGCGGACCGCCGACGCGGCCACCGGCTTCGCGGAGGGCGCGCGCGATGGCTTCGCTCTCGGCATCGGCCAGCGTGACCGCGGATGCCGGCGCCGCGCCTTTCGGGCCCTTGAGTTCCCGGACCGGCGCCTGGAGCGTTGGGCCGGGCGAAACGATTACCGCCCGCTCGATGAAGTTCTGCAGCTCGCGGATGTTGCCGGGCCACTGGTACCGCGTGAGCGCCTGCATGGCGTCGGCCGGAATGCTGGTAATGCGCCGGTTCATGCGGCGGGCATACTGCTGCACGAAATACCTCACCAGCAGCGGAATATCGTCGCGGCGCTCGCGCAGCGGCGGCACCGTGATGGGGAAGACGTTGAGCCGGTAGTAGAGATCGGCGCGAAACTGGCGCTCTTCCACCAGCGCGGCCAGATCACGGTTGGTTGCGGCCACCAGGCGGGCATCGGTGCGGATGGTGCGCGAGCTGCCCAGGCGTTCGAATTCGCGCTCCTGCAGCACGCGCAGAAGCTTGGTCTGCAGCTCCAGCGGAATCTCGCCCACTTCGTCCAAAAACATGGTGCCGCGATTGGCCAGCTCGAAGCGGCCGATGCGCTGGGCGATGGCGCCGGTGAACGCACCCTTCTCGTGCCCGAACATTTCGCTTTCCAACAACCCAGTGGGGATGGCGGCGCAATTCAGCTTCACGAAAGTTCCCTGGCGGCGGGAACCCAGGTCGTGGATGGCGCGGGCCAGCAGCTCCTTTCCGGTCCCGGTCTCTCCATAGATCAACACCGTGGAATCGGTGGGCGCGACGGTCTCCACTTGTTTGAGCACGGCCTTCAGAACGCGGCTTTGGCCGACGATTTCCTCGAAGCGGTTATCGGTACGGATCTCGTCCTCGAGGTAGACCTTCTCTTCCGCCAGGCGCGCGTTCAATTCTTCGATGCGCTGGAAGGAGAGAGCGTTCTCGAGCGCGATGGCGACCTGGTCGGCGGCCTGCGCGAAGAATTGCAGGTCGCCGTCGGTGAAGAAGGACTCCTGGCGCGAGCCCAGATTGAGCGTTCCGAGCGCGTTGCCGTGCGAGACTAGCGGCATGCAGCAGATGGAGTGCACTCCCTCGCGCGCCATGATATCGCCTGTGGTTTGCGAGATGGCGGCAGCTTCTTCCAATGTGAAAACGCGGCCCTGGCGGGTGCGGAAGACGTATCCGGCAACCGAATCGTCCAGGGGAACCACGGCCCCTTCGCGGATGGCGCCCGCCCCTTGGTGAACGTCGGCGGTCTGCAGGCGCAGCGCGGAAATATCGCCATCGTAGATCAGCAGGCTGGCGTAATCCAAACCGAAGGTGCGGCGCAAGGAAGCGGAAATGGCCTGGAACAGGGGCTTCGCGGCCAGGCAGGTGACCACGGCGTTGTTGATTTCGAGCAGCGCACTCAACCGGTCGCGTTCGCGCTTGAGTTGGTCTTCATACGCGCGCGCGGCTTCGTGGTTGAGAGCATTATCCACGGCGACCGCCACCTGCCGGGCCACCTGCTGCATGAATTCGATGTCTTCGGCCGAGTAGGCATTCGGCCGCTCGGAGCCGAAGCTCAATCCGCCCAGATCGCGTTGCGCGGTGAACAGCGGCAGCACGCAATAGGACTGTACGCCGTTCAAGCGCAGCAGGCTCTCCAGGATGGGGAACCCGTCGGCCTGGGATACGTCGGACACGCAATACGGCCGCCGGGTGCGCAGGGTCAGGCCGCTAGGACTCTGGTCGTATGGCGTTTCGGACGGCGCGTGGCCGACTAGTTCGCGGTCGGTCTGCAAAATGTGCAGGCGGAAGACGTTGGCTTTGGGATCGAACAGGGTGAGATTGATGAAGTCGAAGGAGACCAGGCTCTTAAGGCAGCGGCTGAGATCCGCAAACAAGGTGGCAAGCTGGCGGTGGGCCGCAATGGATTCGGCCACTTCCAGCAGAGTTTCATAACGCGCGCCGGTGGCGTGCGGCCGGATCGGTGGAGGCGAGGACATCGGAACTTTGCGCAGGGGCTTCTTCAACCCTAGCACACCGGGCGTTCCGTTCAATTTCCTGCACAATTTCGCGGATCAGTGGGGTGACCGCCTTGATGACGGCTCCCTGCTGGGACATGTCGGTCAGAAGAGACTGCCCATCCGCATCCACATAGTCTACTTCCCCCAAATCCAAGGTAATCTTGCGGCTTCGGACGGTCGATTGTGCGGTTAGCCAGCATTGGCGGAGTTCACCCACCCACGCCCCCGAGAGGCGGCCTTCCAGGCGGAAACGGAGCTCCCCGGCGCTGTCGTGCAGCGTAATTTTGAGCATGACCGGCAGATATGAAAGCACGGCTGCTGCCAATTCGCAGGATGCCGCAAGCAAAGGCGATACGGACAACTGGCGGACGCAGCCTGGCGGCCTCTGCCCATATTCCGGCAGTAAAGTTCGTCAGCAGTACACTGTAGGTTATGACCGGGAGCCCTGGGCTGCCGCATCGGCTCGCGCTATCGCTGCTGGCTCTCGCGGCAACGGTGGCGTATTGCCCCATGCTGACCATTCCGCTGTTCGAGGACGACTACCCCAACTTATGGCAATCGCAGCAGTTAGGTTCGCCGGCAGAGGCGCTGGCGCTGCTCCACAATCCGGTATTCCGGCTGCGCGCCACGAGCTTCTGGATCATGTTTTTGCTGTGGCGGGTGGGCAAGCTGGCGCCGTTGGTCTACCGCCTGACGAGTTTGCTGCTGCACATTGCCAACACCTGGCTGCTGTATGGAGTTTGCCTGGCGTGGCCGCGGATGCGCGCCGCGGCTTTCTGGGCGGCGGGGTTTTTCGCCGTCGCGGAAGGTCATCAGGAAGCGGTGATGTGGTTTTCGGCAATCAATGAATTGCTCCAGTTTTTGTTCGGCATGGGCGCGCTATGGTGCTGGCAGCGCGGTGACAGTTGGCGGCCGCGGTTGGCTGGCGTGGCGATGTTTGCGATGGCGCTGATCTCCAAAGAGTCGGCTGTGGTGATGTTGCCGCTGCTTCTGCTGACCGCCCGGCGGAGCGAATGGCGGCGGATGGCCATCCGGCTGGTCCCCTACGTGGTGCTGGCGGTTGTGGCTGTGGCCGGCGTGGTTGGCTCGCGCGATATTTCCTTCCGCTTTTCCGACGGCAGCTTCAGCCTGCACGCGCCCTTCTGGATCACGTGGCCGAGCAATCACCTGCGCCTGTTGTGGATCTGGGGTTTCGTGGCGGCGGGCGCTGTCCTCGCGGCGCGCGACCGTGCGCTGCGGAATTCCGCGATGGTGGCGCTGGCGTGGATGGGGATCGGTCTGGCTCCCTACAGCTTTCTAATGTACTCCACGCGAATTCCCAGCCGGCAGACGTATTTGGCCAGCGCCGGCCTGGCGATGCTCTTCGGGCTGGCGATGGCGCACTGGCAGGCGCGTGCGGGTTCGCGCCGCAGGGTGGTCGCGGCGGCCGCGGTGGCAGTGTTGCTGCATAACGTGGGGTATCTGTGGATCCGGAAGCGGAGTCAATTCCTGGAACGCGCCGCGCCCACCGAGCAGCTCATCGCTCTGGCGCGGCGAACGCCGGGGCCGATCTGGGTGCGGTGCTTTCCCCGCAACCGCTTCATCGCGGAGGAAGCAGCGCATTTGGGCGCCGGGTACGCGCCCTCGGATCTGATTTGGGATGAAGCGGAAGCGGCGCGCCGGGGGGCAACGGCGGTCTTTTGCTGGCAGGCAGCCTCGGCTACCCGACCATGATGCGCGAAGGGCAATGCAAGGCTTGGCGCACCTTGGCGATTTCCGCCTCGATTTGGCCCTCGGCGACCGGCGTCTCGATGATCACACATTCTCAGGGATCAAGTTCGCGACTTCCTGGAACGGGCGAATCGACGCACGAGACAGCGGATCGCGCTTGCCTCGAGGATTCGTCTCGCTCACATGCACCTGGCACAGCTTAGGTCCGAATTCCCGGAGGATCAATTGAGCCCCGGCCATCGTGGGGTCGCATAGGCGGGCGAATCCGAGGTTGAAACAGAATGTGGCCTCCGGAAAGTGGCCGAAGATCTCGCGCAGCTCCGCGGCCGTTCGGCCTAGCGGCTGGCGCTTGTTCATATTGTCGATGCACAACAAATGGCCAAACTGCCGCCACAACGAGAGGTCGAACAGGGTCTCGGGATCGACCACGACAGGCCAGTTCCGCCCGCTTTCCTCCAGCAAGCGACCCCAGGCCAGTACTTCCCAGCCCAGCTCGAATTGGCGGGGCATATGAATGGAGATGTATTCGAATCCTGTTAGATCGAGGGTTTCGAGACTCTCCAAGAGAGGAAACAGGTCCGCTTCCCGTAACGCCGAAAACTCCACCGCGTGCGCCACGCTTCGCATCATCATTAATCCGCGCCGGAAGTCTGCTTGGGCGAACGCTCCCGTCGAGAAACCGATTCGTCTCGCTCAAAGTTCTCCCTAGGTGTCGGTCAGGCCGTCCGGTTCGCTTTCATATTGAAAAAAGAAGGCCAACAGTCACTTCTGATTCTATCCGCAGGCGGCCGAATTTCCTTGTCCGCGCGGCGGAGCGAATTCGTGGGCCAACGCTATGTTTTTATTGGCTGCAAAGAGAACCACGGGTGAAGGATCAACACAGTCTAGGGGCAGTCTTTTGTGAACGTCCGGTGTTTTCTTTCAGAAAACGAAGACCACGATGGCCCTGGTGTTCTGCGTGTGCGCCTCGCTGCCGACAGTACCGGCGGTCGCCAACGCGCAGATGACCCAGGCGGTCGGGAATCCCCTGCCCCCTCCGGCGGCCCCGCCAAACGCGATCCAGTTCCGAGAGGAAGTGTTCGTAATCCGCGAAATGGCCCATTTGATCGCCATTCCCCGGAGCATAGTCCTTGAGCGTCCAGTAGGGCGGCGAGGTCACTACGAGATGCACCGAGGCGTCCGGGATCCACGACAGGTCGCGAGCGTCGCCGAGTCTAAGACGATGCACCGTGCGCCCGTAGGGTTCCGGCCACGGGATTTGGCGGTAGTGGGCGTTGGCTGCGAGCAACGCCCGAAGACCCTCCGACGTGTTGTCTTCGCCGGGAAGGGCCGGCGCCCGCCTGACTCTTTTTGGGGGTTCGAAAAGGCCATACTGCGGCGATTGGCCGGCGGCTTTTCTTAATCGTGCTTTATCGGGTGGCACCATTCCGAAGATCGGCTTCAGTCTGCTACAAGCAATTGTACCGTCGTCTGCGCCGCCCTCGCACATTCTTCTGGTCTCATCGACCGGACACGGCCAACGCTTTAGCAGCCGAAACCACTCCCACCTCACATTCCGTGCCCGCCGCCAACGTAGATCTTCTGGCCGGTTACCCAGCGGGCCTGCTCCGATGCCAGAAATACGACGACATCGGCGACGTCTTCGGGGCTCCCGACTCTGCCGATGGGAATCGTAGGCAGGATCTCGCGCTCGAGCTCGCGGGTGATCCACCCGGTTTGCACCGGTCCCAGCGAAACCACGTTGACGTTGATTCCGAACTTGCCGAGCTCCATGGCCGCGCTTCTGGTGTAGCTCTCCAGCGCGTACTTGCTCGCGCCGTAAGAGATTTCCGATGGGAAGCGCTCCGCCCCGGCGGTGCTCACATTGACGATGCGGCCCCACCGGGCGCGGCGTTGGATGTGCCTGCGCACAAATTCCGCGATCATTACCGCGGGCGCACGGGTATTCACGGCAAACAGACGGTCGAATCCGCTCGCCTCGATCGTTCCCGGCCGATCGGTCCACAACTCCACCAGCTTGTTGTCCAATTCCGCACCCGAAGGGACGAAGGTGTCGGCTTCCCAATAGGCCGCGTTGTTGACAACCACTTCGACGGGTCCCAAGCGCTCCGCATGGTCATAGAGCAACGGGATCTGGCTTACATCCGCGAGATCGGCCTCCCAAGCATCCGCCTCCACGCCCATCCGGCGAATTCCCGCGAGCACTTCGTCGGGGGATTTTGCCTGTTGTAAGCGGTAGAACGATTCCCCAGGCGTGTCGGCTGGCTCGCTCCGGGAGGTTGGTTCGCAGAGCCGAAAGTAATGCAGGAAGATCTTGGCTCCTTGCGCGGCGAACGCTCGCGCAATTCCTGCCCCGATACCATACGGGTTGTTGGCGCCTGTGATCAGAACGACTTTTTCTTTGAGCCCCGGATCGATCATGTAGAACCGCTTTCAGCCACTATCATCCTGCCGCGTGCGCGCGAGTACAATGGCGTTCATGGCAAAATCGAACCGGCGGGAGTTTCTCCTTGGAGCGAGTGCGGCAGTGGCCGCTTCCACCCTCCGTGCGCAGGCAATTGCCGGCCTGGCCCTGCCCGACCACGTTGCGGCATTTGCCGAAGGCAGCCCGGGCGCCATCGCCCTGACGCGCTCAGGCAATCGATGGCAGGCGAGCGACATCGAGATTCTGACCGAGCGCCGTACGGCCAACGAGCTTGCGGTCTCCATTACCGCGCCGAAAACTAAGCTGACCCGCATCCGAATGCGGTGGCACGGCTCTTTCGCGGACGGCTGGCGTTTTCTCGGCGACCACTGGGAACGCTCCTACGGCGATCTCGAATGGCGCGGGTTGGCCGGCGAGCGCTTGATGCCTTGGTACTTCCTCGCCTCCGGCGGCGGGGTCACGAACGGGTACGGTGTGAAAACCGGCGCTGCGGCCATCTGCTGCTGGCAGGCCGACGATGGCGGTATCACGCTATGGCTCGACGTGAGCAACGGCGGGGGCGGCGTCGAGTTGGGCGCGCGACGTTTAGAAGCGGCGACAATTGTCCAGCGCGACGGCAAACCTGGCGAATCGCCGATGGATTCCGCACGCGCGTTTTGCCATGCGATGTGCGAGAAGCCGAGGCTCGCGGCGCAGCCTATCTATGGCAGCAATAACTGGTATTACGCCTACGGCAAGAACACCTCCGCAGCCAGCATCCTCAAAGACGCCGCTCTGATGGCGGAACTGATGCCGGCCAACTCGGCGAATCGTCCCTACGTGGTGATCGACATGGGATGGGGCGCCGCGCCGGATGGCGCCGGTCCGGTCGGGCAGTTCGCCCCGGGCTATCCCGACATGGCAGACCTCGCCCGCCAGATGAAGGCCACCGGCGTGCGTCCCGGAATCTGGACCCGGCCCACCCTCACCACTGAAAAACGCGCCGAAAGCTGGCGTCTGCCGCCCGCCGGCGGACGCTCGCGCGGCAATCTCATCACCATTGACCCCAGTATTCCGGAGGCGCTGGCTTATATCGGCGAAAGCGTCGCCACCATCCGCGGCTGGGGCTATGATCTGATCAAGCACGACTACTCGACATTCGATCTCACCGGCCGCTGGGGCTTCGCCATGGGTCCCGACCTGACCGATCGCGGCTGGCATTTCCACGACCGCAGTAAGACCACGGCGGAGATTGTGCTCGATCTCTACCGCACCATTCGCCGCAACGCCGGAGACGCGGCGCTGATTGGCTGCAACACCATCGGCCACCTGGCCGCGGGACTGGTGGAAGCGCAGCGCATCGGCGACGACACCAGCGGCCGCGAGTGGAGCCGCACGCGGAAGATGGGCGTCAACACGCTCGCGTTCCGAATGCCGCAGCACAACACGTTCTTCGCCGCGGATCCGGATTGCGTGCCGGTGACGCGCGATATTCCGTGGGATCTTACGCGGCAGTGGCTCGATCTGGTGGCGCGCAGCGGAACCGCGCTCTTCATTTCGGCCGACCCCACCGCCGTCGAGACCGAACACAAGCCGGAGCTGAAAGCCGCGCTCGCCGAAGCCGCGCGCCCGCAAGAACCCGGCGTGCCTCTCGACTGGATGGATACGACGACGCCCGAGCGTTGGCGCCTGGATGGGACGGAAGTCCGGTACAACTGGTATTCGGACGACCAATAAAGTTACGCTTTTTCTTTGTGCACCGCGTCCAGCACGCCGTTGACGAATTGCACCGATTCTTCGTTGGAGAATTTGCGCGCGAGCTCCAGCGCCTCATCGATGGCCACCGCCGCGGGCGTGCCTCCGCACTTGATTTCGTAGACCGCCAGCCGCAGGATATTACGGTCCACGGCGGGCATCCGCTCCATGCGCCAGTGCTCGGCGTGTTTGGTGATCTGCTCGTCCACTTCGGCGACGTGCTCCACAGTGCCGCGCACCAGGTCGGCGACGAAAGGGTCGCGCAAGGGTTGTTCCTCGGAGACCAAGGTGTCGTAATAGGCGTTGATGATCTCGTCGACCGGCTGCCGGCGGGCGTCCCACAGGAACAGGATCTGCAGCGCGCGCTGCCTCGATCTGCGGCGGGTAGCCATTATGGGACCTGGCGAAGGGTGCGCAACAGATTGGCCATTTCGATGGCGGTCATGGCCGCATCGAAGCCCTTGTTGCCGCTCTTCGTGCCGGCGCGGTCGATGGCCTGCTCGAGCGTGTTGGTGGTGAGCACGCCGAACGCCACGGGAACGCCGGTTTCGGCCGCTACGTGGGCTGCGCCCTTGGCCACCTCAGCCGCCACATAGTCGAAATGCGGGGTCTCGCCGCGAATCACGCAGGCCAGGCAGATCACCGCGTCGTAGCGGTGCTGGCGGGCCAGTTCGCCGGCCGCCAGGGGGACTTCCCACGACCCCGGAACCTTCACCAAGTCGATTAAATCGTCGGCCGCGCCGCTTCGCCGGAGCGCGTCCATGGCGCCGCCCAGCAGTCGCTCGGTGATGAAGCCGTTGAACCGGCTCACCACGATCGCGAAGCGCAAACCGGTGGCCGATAACTGGCCTTCAAGAATTTTTCCCATATTTCACTTTCCCGCGAAGGCGGGCCTCCTCTTTTCGAGAAATGCGCGCGTTCCCTCGCGACAATCTTCGGTAGCCGCACAGAGTCCGAAGGAGGCCGCTTCCAGCCGCAGGCCCTCTTCCAGCCCCACGTCCAGCCCTACGTCCACCGCTTCCATCGCCAACGCCACGGCTATCGGCGCGTTGGCTAGTACCTTGCCCAACCAGCCAAGGCTGTAGCTCAAAAGCTCCGCCTGCGGCACCACCGCGTTCACCAGCCCGATGCGGTGCGCTTCAGCCGCCGTGACCGGCTCGCCCGCGAGAAGCAGTTCCAGCGCCCGCCCGCGGCCCACCAGACGCGCCAGCCGCTGCGATCCGCCATAGCCGGGAATCAGACCTAACTTCACTTCGGGCTGTCCCATGCGGGCGTTTTCCGAAGCGAACCGCACGGTGCAAGCCATCGCCAGTTCCAGCCCGCCCCCCAGGGCGTACCCGTTGATGGCGGCCACGCTCGGTTTCGACGAGATCTCGAGCAATCGAAACGTCTGCTGCCCGCGCCGCGCCGCTCCCCGCATTTCCGCCGGCGAAAGCGCCGCCAATTCGTTGATGTCCGCACCGGCGACGAAAGCCTTTTCGCCCGCGCCGGTGAGAATGGAGGCGCGGATACCGGAGTCCTTTTGAATGCGCTCGAACGCGTCTCGCAGTTCCGCAATCACTGCCGCAGAAAGCGCGTTGAGCTTGTCCGGACGGTTGATGGTGACCAGTGCGACGCCGGCGCTGTCCGTCTCAAATAGGACATGTTCGTACTGCATCATGGATCAGTGTAGCATTCGGCCATTTCGGGTAAAGGCGGGTTCAGGATCTTATGGGCAGGGCACAGGCCAATGGCGGTGGACGATCAGGTCTGTCGCGGTAGAGCTTTGGTAAGCACTTCGGGACGGGACCATCTGCCAGCGATGCTTGTTCTCCGTTGGAATGCGGCAGCCCGCACGGCGGGCACTACCGATCTTTGACTTGCTCGTTAAGGGAGTGGGATAATCCCACTATGATCGTTACGCTCGACGCGAAGCGACGTCTCACAGTCCCGGCCAGTCTCGCTCCGGCCTCTCCCGGAGACTATTTCGATGCAAGCTTCGACGCGGAAGAAGATGCGCTGGTGTTTCGGCGGCTCCCGGGTAAGGAGAATTGGCTCGCGGTCCTCAAAGCCTGCCCGGTCAGCCCGGACGATGTGCCGCGGCGGCGGCGCGCGCCGGCCAGGCGCCGGAAGTTATGAGCTGGCTGCTCGACACGGACGTCATCTGCCAGCCGGCGAAGCGCCACGGCAATGCACAGGTCATCGCCTGGCTCGACGAGGAACAAGACCGCTGTTACACCAGCGCCGTGGTTATCGCGCAACTGGCTTACTGGGTGCGGACCAAGGATGGACAGCAGCGTCAGGCCCTACAGGCTTGGCTGACACGGCTTGTGGAGGCGCTTGGGGGGCGAATTCACGGGTTCAATGTGTCAGTTGCACACGTGTGGGCGGAACAAGAGCGGCTGCTCGACAAGGCCGGCCACCGTATGCCCGTCGAGGACAGCTACATCGCGGCGACCGCCCGCCGGCATGGGCTGACGATCGCCACAGGGAACGATCGGCACTTCAGGCGTCCTGGACTCAAGGTATTTAATCCATTCAAAGAGCTCACGTGACTAACGATGGATCGCGGCCCGGATTTCGGCGGCCGAGTTCGGGACCGGCGAGCGGAACGGAGTCAGCGAGCACTTGGCCGGCCAAGGTCAGCAGTGGCGACTTTTCGCTCAAGTGGATAGACGGCTGCTCCTCCATCTGCGCGAGCAGTTCTCTGCCCCTAACTGACACTTCTCCAGAAAAGCTGTAGACATCCTACCTCCTTGGGTGTAGAATGTCTGCATCCTATTATGAAGTGCGAAGAACCATACAAGAACCGCATCGAGCTGCTTCAGGGCACGCTCGACATGCTGATCCTGCAGACTCTGCGATGGGGTCCGCGCCATGGGTACGCGATTGCGCAGGGAATTCGCAGCGGGTCGGAGGAAGTACTCCAGGTTGAGACGGGCTCATTGTATCCCGCGCTCCATCGCCTCGAAAAGAGAGGCTGGCTGCGGGCCACTTGGGGGACCACGGAGAATCGCCAGCGCGCCCGCTTTTACGAGCTTACGGCCAAAGGGAAGAAACAATTGGCCGCTGAGCAGGCGAAATGGTCTCAGATGGTTGAGGCGGTAGCGGCGCTGATGAGCCGCGAGGCGGGAGGAGAACAAGTATGAGATGGCTCGACCTTTTGCGCCGGCGTGACCGCGAGCTCCGGGACGAGTTGGAGGCTCACTTGCAGATGGCCGTTGCCGACAGAATGGCCAGCGGAGCATCGCGGGCCGACGCTGAGGCGGCGGCGAAGCGCGAATTCGGAAACACGCTGCTGGTGACGGAAACGGTGCGCGCCGTGTGGGGCCGGACTTGGCTGGAATCGCTGTGGGGCGATATGCGATACGGATGGCGGAGTTTGTGGTCGCGCCCCGGATTCGCGGCGATGGCGACTCTGGCGCTTGCCCTGGGCATCGGCGCGGCCACCACGATGTTCAACGTGCTGTATGGCGTGCTGATCGATCCGTTCCCTTACAAAGATGCCGACCGGCTGGTGCTGATCTCGGTGTTCGACGTGGACAAACCTGGTGAGGAAGGCCGGCGGCGGATCGTTGCGCGGGACGAGGCGCGCGAATTCGCACGGCTCACCGATGTTTTCGAAGGATTCGCGAATTCCAACGGGGGCAGGGGCGTTCTGGACCACGGCGGCCTGGATTACCAGGTAAGCGTAGTCGCGGTGTCGGGTGACGTCTTCCCATTTATCGGGATTCGCACGATGCTGGGCCGGGGCATTCTGCCACGTGACGCGGAACCGGGCGCCCCGCCGGTGGCCGTACTGAGCGAAGGAGCATGGCGCAGGTACTTCGCGGCCAATCCGGGCATCGTGAATCGTACCATTCAGGTGGACCGGCAGGTGCGGACGGTGATCGGCGTGGCTGCCAAGCGTTTTGCCTGGTTCACGGGCGACATCTGGATCCCGGACCAGAACGGCTTCGTGACGCCGGCGAATCCCGCGGGTTTGCGGTACATGCAGGGGCGGCTGCGGCGGGGTGTGTCGATCGCGCGCGCGAACGCGGAGCTCAACGCCGTGGGCAAACGCCTGCAGGCGGACAATCCCACGCCATATCCGAAAAACATGCAGATTCGGGGTGTCTATTGCATCGACGATCTGGTGGGCCCTCCTTTCCGGTTGACGCTCTACATCCTGAGCGGGGCCGTCTTCATGCTGCTGCTTATTTCGTGCAGCAATGTCGCGAACATGCTGCTCTCGCGGGCGAGCGTGCGGTACCGCGAAATCGGAGTGCGCATGGCGCTGGGCGCCGGACGGATGCGAATCGTGCGTCAGCTTTTGGTGGAGGCTCTGCTGCTGGCCGCCGGAGGAGCGGCTATGGGTTCGGTGTTGGCTTACGGCGGGGTGCGGGCTCTGCAAATGGTGTTGCCTCCCAATACGTTTGCTGACGAATCGGTGGTGGAACTGAATCTCCCGGTCCTTCTTTTTGCGGTGGGGCTGGCGATGATCACGGTGCTGCTGTTTGGGCTCGCTCCGGCCTGGCAAGTGGCGCGGCGAGACCGGATCGAGTTGTTGCGGGGAGTCTCGAGGTCGGCCGGCGAGGTAGGCCGTAACAACTGGTTGAGAGACATTTTCGTCGGCGCGCAGGTGGCCATGTCGCTGGTTCTCCTGGTGGGCGCGACACTGCTGATGCGATCGTTTGCCGGGGTTTTCATGGCCGATACAGGAGTAGACGCCAAGAGCGTCGCGATTGCGATTCCGTTCTTTCAACAAGAAGATTACCGGGACCGGGGCCGGCTCCGGCAACTGATGCAGGAAGCGGAGATACGGGTGCGCTCTCTGCCAGGAGTTCGCGCGGTGGCGCGGGCTGGCCTCACGCCGATCCAGTGGGGAGGCATACCCGTCGAAGTGGGAGGCGTTTCGCGTGGGCTCCAGGAGAGCGTGCATGCGCTGGCGAGCGGAGACAGCACTGGTCTGCTCGACGCCGCCGGATATCGGATCTCGCAGGGCCGTTGGTTGACCGAGGCCGACGTTGCGGGGAAGCAGAACGTAGCGGTGATCAATGAGACGCTGGCGCGAAGCCTCAATATTGCGAGTGCGCCTCTAGGGGCGAAGGTCGCTCTCCACATAGGCAAGGAGCCAATTCTCTGCGAGATCGTGGGGGTTTTGAAAGACGCTCCCAATCAAGGGATGCGGCTTCCGGTGCAGCCGGCCATCCATGTGCCGGTGACTATATTTCCGATTTGGCCCGGGCAACTGGTAGTGAGGGCTCACGGGAGGGCCGCGGGCCTGATCGATCCGTTGTGGAGGGAGTTGGAACGGGCTCTGCCGAACACGCGCTTTATTTATGTGAAGACGCTCGATTCGCTTCTCGAGTCCGAGTTGGGCGCGCACCGTTTCGCGCTGGCGCTCCTGGGCACATTCGCTATGGCGGGGCTGGCGCTGGCCCTCATCGGGCTCTATGCCGTGATGAGCTATGCGGTGGCGAGGCGGAGCTACGAGGTCGGAATTCGTATGGCGCTCGGGGCACGCGCGCTGCAAGTGGTGCGGCTGGTGGCCACGAGAGGAGCCGTGATTGTGATGATCGGGATTGCCGCAGGCACGGCGGGGAGCGCAGCGGCGACGCGGGCTTTAGCGAGCTATCTCGGGCCCATTTCGGCGCACGATCCGTTGAGCTATGGTGCGGTGATTGCGGCACTTGCCCTGACTGCCCTGACGGCCATTCTCGTTCCGGCCGTGAGGGCGTTGCGCATCGATCCGGCGCGGGCGCTTCGGCACGAGTAGGAGTTGCACACTGGTGCGGTGTAGTCCCCAGAAAGGCCATCTATTCGGCCAATCATGGATGCCCGCACGGAGATAACTCTTCTGAAATCCCAGCGTTAAGAGCGCGTGCATAGATTGGGTCCAATAGAATAAACGCCCGTTGCTGACGTTTGCCAAGCAGATTGTCCCCAACCCTGAAGGTTTACCGGCGCGGATGCCAGTCCTGGACCGGCGAATCACCCGCCATATGGCGGCTACGGCCTGGCCTCGATAGATGCCCTCAGCGCCTTCGTTACTTCGCCAGCGATGTCGTCCTGGACCATTAAGATATCGTCCAATCGCCGGTCGTAGGTTTCAGACCAGACAACATACCAGTTGTCGGCGCGAATCAACCGTGCGGCCACGCGCAGCCTGGCGCCCGACTTGCGCACGCTCCCATCGAGTAAGTAAGCGACACCCAGCGTCTTGGCGATATCTGCGATGGGTATTTGTTTGTCCTTGAAATAAAACGAGGACGTGGGAGGCGGCACGCGAAGGCCCGGAATCTCGCTGAGTTTGTCGATCAGTTCCTCGGTCATGCCGTCGGCGAAGGGCCCGTGGTTCATCTGCTCGGTCAGGTCGAGAAACGGCAGCACGGCGATGGATTTCTGTGGCTGTGGAGCAATGGCTGGCGAGGTTGAGCGATGGTTGTTCGCGACCTTGCCGTGGGACAGGAAAACCGCGGCGGCCGCGAGGCAAAGCACCGCGCCGGCCGCCAGCAGGAAGCCGGCTCTGCGGCGCGGGACGGGCGCCTGTGCGATCGGTTGATCCGCCCAGGGGCTGACCTTCGCCACCATACGGTATCCTAGCCGCGGCACGGTCGCGATGTAGATGGGCTGCTTGGGGTCGTCTCCAAGCTGACGGCGGAGTGTTGCTACCGCCTGGTAGACGGAGTCCGGAGTGACGGTGACCCCGGACCAGACCTGGTTGAGCAATTCATCGACACTGACCACATCGCCGGCGTGCCCGGCGAGGCACAGGAGCAGCCGCATCGTCCGCTCGTCCAGCCGAGCGGTCTCTCCGTTTCGTGAAATCTGGCCGGACTTCGGATTTACGCACCACTCGCCGATGCAAAGCATAGTCGTGGTTGAAGCGGCACTCACGATGATACAACAAGCCGCGCCATCGCCGATGGAGCGTCTTTTCAGAACTATTCAGGCTGTTTCAGGCCAAGTTCAGGACTTCCCGGCGCTCACGTGGGTATCGTGTGAGGCGAAAGGGAGGGATATCGGATGATGGAAGATTCCGCGGCTGGGCCACTGGCGAAAAAGAACGCGATCCGGGCAATTGTGGCGGGAGGACTGATTGCCGGGACTTTGGACCTTACCCAAGCCTGCATCTTATTTGGAGTGAAGGTTCCGCTCGTGATCGCCGGGGGCCTGCTCGGGCCGCAGGCCCGGCAGGGAGGTGCGGGCACCTATGTTCTGGGCGTCCTCCTGCACTTCTTCATCGCTTTCTCGGCAACGGCTATTTACTACGCGGCAAGCCGAAGGCTGGTTTTCATGAAGGAGTACCCGCTAGTGTGCGGCTTGTTCTTCGGCGCCGCGGTAGAAGAGGTGATGAGTCTGGTGGTTTTGCCGCTCTCCGCGCTTCACGAAACGGGCCCTTACGAGATCCATGACCTGATTCAGGGGCTGGTTGTGCACATGGTCGTGGTCGGGTTGCCGATTGCCTATAGCGTGCGGCGGTTCGCTAAATAGACGGGTGGCCCCGGGGTGCTTATTAACCGGCTAATCTTTCCTCGTTCTCTGGGGTTTCGTTTTCGGACCAGCGAGGCTGGTCATCGATGCATCATCGGCCCTTCCTCATGAAAGTCAAGGGTTTTCGATGTGATTGAAGAATCGGCTGGAAAAGAAATAATCGAGTGCGGACCATTCCCCGCCGCTCTGCTACGCAGAGTACGTTAACTTTGGGGATTAGCCGGTTAAGTGCTTAACCGATCTGGGGGAAATGGGCGTCCGGTTGCTGGGACTGAACAGTCGGACCCCCCAAAACGGCTAAGCACCCGTGGCCCCGGTACGCAGCGACCCCTCTTCTCAATCACGCTATATTGGAAATTCATGGGGCGCGTGCTATCGGCCATCCTGCTGGCTGCCGCGATGGCGGCGGCGCAGCGCGAGATCGTCGTCGTCGACACCGACTCCGGCCTCTTCGGTGACGACGGGGCTGCGCTCGTGATGCTGCTGCGCAGCCCCGAGCAAGTCATCGTACCGGGCATCACCATCGTGCCGGGCAACGTCTGGGCGCCTCAGGGGGCCGAGTACATGCTGCACATTCTCGACCTGCTGAAGCGGCCCGAAGTGCCGGTCTATACCGGCGCGGAAACGCCGCTCAACAACAGCGTCGCCATGGCCCACGAAGAGGAACGCCGCTGGGGCAAGCTGGAATATACCGGCGCCTTCGCGTACCAGCCCGACGCGGTGATCCCCGCGGTGGGCGCCAAACTCACCGGCCGAAAGGCCCGGCGCGACGGCGCCGTGCAGTTTCTGATCTCCGAAATCGAGCGCCGGCCGGGCCAAGTCAGCATCCTGGCCATCGGACCGATGACCAATATCGCGCTGGCCTTGCGCCTGAAGCCCGGGATCGAGACCAAGATCAAGCAGATCGTCTTCATGGGCGGCAATATCAAGGCGGGGGGCAACGCGTCGCCGTGGGCCGAATTCAACTTCTGGTTCGATCCCGAAGCCGCCCGCATCGTGCTGCGCTCGCGCATCCCCAAAAAGGTGATGTTCGCGCTCGACGTGTGCAACACCGCGCCCATTCATAAAGCCGAATTCGACCAGATTGCCGGAGCCCACACCCCCATCGCCGACCTGTTCCGCGAGGACCTCGGCAATCGCTATCCCGGCTTCCTGAAACATCCCGGTGGCACCGCCTATATGTGGGATTCCCTGGCGGCGGCGTACTTGATCGACCCCGGGTTTGTCACCAAATGGGACATCCAGCACCTCGACGTGCAATCGGCCTGGGACCGCTTCTACGGCGCGACCATTCCACTGGGCCGCGGCGTGGCGCCGGATGCGACGCCCGTGACCGTCGCGACCGAGATCGATTTCCAGCGCGTTTTCGCGATATACAAGGACCGCCTGACGCGCCCCGAGTGAGCCATGCAGATCGTGCAGGTAGTTACCGCGGAGCAACTGGCGCAGGTGCGCGCGTTGTTTGAGGAGTATTGGCAGTCGTTCGGTTTTACTCCGTGCTTTCAGAATTTCTTCGGCGAACTGGCCGCGCTGCCGGGCGATTATGTGCCTCCAGGTGGACGGCTCGCCCTGGCGCTGGTCGAGGGGCAGCCGGCGGGATGTGCCGCGCTACGGCGATTCGACGAGGAACGGTGCGAGTTCAAACGACTCTTCGTGCGGCCGCAGTTTCGCGGCATGGGGCTGGGGCGCGAACTGCTCGCCTGGATCGTCGCTGAAGCCAAGGCGGCGGGCTACCGGCAAGCGGTGTGCGACACCATGTCGGCGATGGCCGATGCGCTCGCCATGTACGAACGAGCCGGCTTCGAGCGCATCGAGCCGTACTCCGGCCACCCGACTCCGGGGGCTATTTTCCTGCGGCTGGTGCTGCCGTCTTGAAGCGCTCGTCAATCTCCACCTGGTAGCCGCTGGACAGGCGGTTGGTCTCGTTGGCCATTCCCACCACGGCCATGAGCTCGGCGAACATGGCGTCGCTCATGCCGGCCTTACGCGCACTGGCGGTGTGCGACGCGATGCAGTAAGCGCACTGATTGGAAGCGCTCACCGCCAGGTAGATCATCTCTTTGGTAAGCGGGTCGAACGCGCCCGGCGCCATGATCTGCTTGATGCTCTCCCAGGTGCGGCGCAGCGTGGCCGGGTCGTGCGCCAGCGCCTTCCAGAAGTTATTGATCCAGTCGGTCTGCCGGACCGTCATGATATCGTCGTAGATCGCGCGCACTTCCGGGGGCGCGTCGGCGTATTCTATGAATCCGAGTGTGGCCATGGCCCGATTATCGCACCGCCTGCGCTACTCCCCGCGAAGCGCCATATTGAGATCGACTCTGCTGGCGCGGCGGGCGGCGAGCCAGCAGGCGGCCAGCGCGATGGCAATCAGTAGAACCATGGTGGCGGCAAGAGTCCCAGGGTCGTTGGGCTTCACTTCGAACAGCAGAGACGAGAGCAGGCGAGCGGCCGCCAGAGCGCCAGCCAGACCGGCAATGGCCCCGGCAGCAATAACCCGCGCGCCGGAGCCCACCACCATGAGTACGATGTCGCCCGGGCTCGCGCCCAAAGCGAGGCGGATTCCGAACTCCTGCGTGCGGTGCGCTACGGTATACGCAATCACGCCATAAACTCCGGTGGCCGCCAGGATTAAGCCCAATACCGCGAAGGAATCCAGCAGCGTCATATAGAATCGCGGCCGCGCCACCTGTTCGGCAAAAACGTCGTCCAACGCGGTGACCTCCGGAGGTGGCGATCCGGGGTCCAGTTGGCGGACGGCGGCGCGAATCGCCGGCGCCAGCCCCGGGGGTTTCACTGCGGCACGCACGACTACCACGGATGGATATCCCCAACCGCCCATCAGCGGGGCGAAGGCTTGCGGGCCGGGCGGGCGAGCAGCTCCGAGGACGTGCGCGTCTCCCGCGATCCCCACGATTTGCATGGCGCCGATGCGTTTGTCCCGGCACTCCACCACCTTGCCCAAAGGATCTTCGGGGCCGAACAGCACGCGGGCGGCGCTCTGGTTGAGGATCAGCGGGACTGGTTTTGCGGACGCGTCCGCCGGTTCGAAGTCGCGGCCGGCCACGAGCGGGATGCCGGCGGTGCGGAGATAGCCGGGGTCGATATCGCGGCCTAGCGCGTCCACCTGGAACAACGCGCCATCGCGAGTGTGGCGGAGAAAGTACCCACCTTGGCTCAAAGTGAGCGGCGCGGCATTGACGACGCTCGCCGACTCGACTCCCGGCATGAGACGGATGGGTTCAGCCAGTTCGCGCAGATACCGTGCGCCGAACGCGCGGTCGCGTCTCTGAGGCGTATAAACGGTCGGTTCGACCCTGAAAAGGCTGGAGCGAGCGAATCCCAGATTGACGCTGAGCAGGCGGAACAGGGTATTGGTCATCAGGCCGGCGCCGCTCAACAGGACCATCACCAGGGCAACTTGCGCCCCTACCAGCAGATTTCGGAAACCCTGGCCGGTGAGGCTGCCGGCGGGAGCTTCGCCGCGGTGCAGGGCGGCATTGAGATCGCGGCGCCAGGCTTGTAGTGCCGGCGCCAGGCCGAACAGAATCCCGCTCGCCAGCGAAACGGCCAATCCGATAAGCAGAAATTGGCGGTCCACGCCGATCTCTTCCAAGCGCGGGATATCGACAGCACGGATGGCGGGAGCGACGCGAACGGCGGCATAGGCCAGCACCATTCCGCCCGCACCCCCGATGGCCGTCAGCAGTAGGCTTTCCGTCAGCAATTGGACCGCCAGGCGCGCACGGCCCGCGCCCACCGCGGCGCGGACCGCCATCTCGCGCCGCCGGCCCGTACCGCGGGCCAGAAGCAGGTTCGCCAGATTGGCGCAGGCGATCAACAGCAGGAAGGCGGCGGCGCCGGCGAGCACGAGCAATGTGCTGCGCACTTCACCGGCCAGCCACTCGCGTAGCGGCGCCACCACGGCGGCAGGAACCTGATAGCTACGGATGTCGCCGCGAATTCGCTGGGCTACAGCGTCCATGCTCGCCTGTGCAGCCTCACGGGTCACACCGCGGCGGAGCCGGCCGATCACCAGCGTACCTCCAAAACCTCCGCCATTATCGCGCGCGGCCAAGGGGACCCACACGTCGCGCGGACCGAAGCTGGGGAAGTGGACATCCGGTGGCAGAACTCCGATTACGGTGAACTGGCGGTTGTCGAGGCTGATGGTTTGCCCCAACACGCCAGGGCTACCGGCGAATTCGCGATGCCAGAAACCGTTGTCCAGCAGAGCGACGTTATCCCGGTCCGGCTCATCCTCCTCACGAGTGAACAGGCGTCCGATAGAAGGGTTCACGCCGATGAGCGGCAGGAATTCCGCGCTGACTAGGGCCGCCGGAATCTCGCGCGCGCCTTCCGCGTCCCGCAGGACCTTGCGGAATGTGAAGGCCGCGGCAAAGAGATCGAAGCACTGCTGCCGGTCGCGCCATTCCACGAACAGGGAATCCACGGGCTTGTACGCTTTGCCCTCGGACGCCGCGAGGACCGTCATTACGCGGTTGGACTCGGGGAATTGAAGCGGCCGGAAGATCACCGCGTTGGCAACGCTGAATACGGCTGTGGTAGCCCCCACTCCGAGCGCGAGGGTCAGCACGGCTGCGGCTGCGAATCCCGGGCTGCGGCGCAGCAGGCGCAGACCGAAGCGAAGGTCTTGGAGGAGCGTGCCGGTCATGGCGATATTATTCGATCGGATGACGAAGTGGGTGGCGAAAGTGTGGAGCCGCCGGGCGCGAGCCGGACCGGTAAAGATATCGGCCAGCCGCGCCGATATGATGATTGTATGCAGGATAAGCGTTCAGAAGTTCGCATGATGTGCGCCGACGTGGTAGAAGCGTCCTGGACAGACAAGGACGGCCAGGTGCAGCGGGCCAATGCCCTTCTCGAGAACATTTCCCCGTCGGGAGCTTGCCTGCAGTTCGAAATGGCGATCCCACTCGGCGTCAGTCTCCGTTTGGTCTGTCCCAAGCAAGAGTTTGTCGGGGAAGTCCGCTACTGCACGTATCAAGAGATCGGCTACTTCGTGGGAGTGAAGTTCGAGCCCCAATCGCACTGGTCGAGAAGGACGTTTAAGCCGCGGCATTTGCTGGACTTACAGCAATTAGCAGAGGGCGCAAACAAACGCCGACGGTAAACCGGCAAGGCCTGCCTCGATATCCCCTCGACAGCCTCTCAGGCTGCCGAGTTCCGCTCGCCTTGCGGTGCTACATCTCCGTGCCCTCCGCCTCCTCTGTAAATCGAATTCGTAAAAGCTTGCGCAAAAAACATTAGTTTATTTGGGCTTCAGCGAAGACCGCATGCATAAAGGCTTTGGACCATCGGCTGCCTATGGGGGCGCGGACGGATTTGGTTGCCGTCATGCCGCGCTGTGTTCCCTTCGGGGGAGTCATCCTTACGGTTCTCTCCGTATCTCTGTACTAGTATGAATTGATTTCTTCGCGCGCCGCGACGATGCTCGAGAACCGGGGGCGCTGAGACGCCGATTCTCGGGGCCTTTACCCCTCTGTGTCCTCCGCCACCTCTGTGCCCTCCGGTTTGATTTTGTTTTCCTCCGTGTCTCGGTGTCTCTGTGGTGAATTAATATTCTTTTGGTTGCGGCTTCGCCGCCCTAAGTCTCTGTGGTGGACTTCTTCTTCAGCACCGTCCCGATCGCCTCTACCACATCCCGCACGCGGTAGTCCGGATCGCAGTCCTGCTCCGCTCCGTAACCCGTCAACACCAGGATGGTCTTGACGCCCGCGCGCTTCCCGCACTCCACGTCGGCGGATTTGTCACCAATCATGTAGGACGCGGCCAGGTCCACATCGAACTCCGCCGCAGCCTCGAACAACATTCCCGGTTCGGGCTTGCGCCTGGCGGATGGCGTCCCTGGCGCATCCGGGCAGAAATAAGATGCGTCGATCAAGCCTTCCCCAATCTGCGCGATCAACTCGGCCTCGACGGCACGATACTGGGCCTCGCTGATCAACCCGCGGCCGATGCCGCTCTGATTGCTGACGATGAAGGTTCGAAAACCGGCCTCTTTCAACCTTCGAAGTCCCGCCGCAACGCCCGCATAGACTCGAACCTGAGCGGGGTCGCCGCAGTAATACACCTCTTCCATGAGGGTGCCATCGCGGTCGAAAAATACGGCGGGAGCGCTCATTGGGGCCGGAAACTCGCCTGCAATTCATCCAGGGTCACGGTGGCCGTCCCCAGTTTGCCCACGGCGATGCCGCTAGCCCGATTGGCCAACTCGGCGGCCTCCGCGGGAGTAGCGCCCGCGGCCAATCCCAGCGTCAGAACCGCGATAGCCGTATCGCCCGCGCCCGAGACATCGAAGACCTCTTTGGCACGGGTGGGAGTGTGGCTTGGCGGTGCGTCCCCGGCGAACAGCAGCATGCCGTGCTCGCCCAGCGTGATCAGGAGGTTTTGCGCCTGCCAGCGCTGGCGCAGCCGGCGGCCCGCATCGAGCAGCGCCTCATCGGCCAGCACCGGCGTCACCGGTTCGGAAGGCGGCATCCCGGCGGCGAGGAAGGCTTCCAGCCGGTTGGGCTTGACCGCCGTAACACCGGCCCAGTTCAGCGAGGTGTACGGATGGGGATCGACGGTCAGGATCTTGCCGTGTTCGCGCGCGCTGCGGCACAGATGGTCGGCCAGCGGCTGGGTCACGAAGCCCTTGCCGTAATCCGCCACCACGATAGCGTCCACGCCGGCCACCATGCCGTCCAGTTGTTCGATGGCGCGCGCGGTTTGGGCGCCCGTGAGGTGCGGCTTCCGTTCGCGGTCCACGCGCACCACCTGCTGATTGCGCGCGATGATCCGCGTTTTGGTGGTGGTGTCGAGGGCCGGGTCGCGCTGCACGCACATGGTATCGATGCCGGCGGCTGCCAGCAACCCGAGCAGGCGGTCGCCGGACGCGTCGTTCCCGGCCAACCCCATGATGGCCACGCGGGCGGTGAATTCCTTGAGATTGCGCGCCACGTTGGCGGCGCCGCCAGGATAATACGACTCGCCGGTCACGTTGACGATGGGAACCGGGGCCTCCGGCGAGATACGCGAGACCTTGCCCCAGATGAACTCATCCAGCATCAGGTCGCCCACCACCAGGATCCGCCGGCTGGCGAACCCGGCCAGCAGTTCGGCGAACCTTGCTGTCGGATTGTCAGCTTGCATGATCGTTAAACATTGTGCCGCGAGTCAGAATTCAGGATGAAAATCGCACCGGGACAAGCCGAAGCATGTCCTACTGTAGGGCAGGCTTTAGCTCGCCATGGCGAGCGGAGTTCGCCAGTCACCGATTGTTCCATCCCGCGGAACCGGCAGAGCTGACTTCCGGCCTCTTGTTTACTTGGCATGGGGAGACGACATTTGCGAAGCAGCTTCGCCGCGGACCGGCGCAGCCGCGTCACCGCCGGCCTTGCGCGCCACCGCGATCAGAGAGAGGCCCGGCCAGGGCATCAGCCGGTCCAGGCGGCGCCAGATCCACACCGTTTTGTCGAAGATCTTCAGCACGGGTTTGTTGATGTTTCGCGCGCCGAACACCTTGCCGTAGACCCACCATGGCGGCGCGCCGGCGCGGTTGAAATCGTAGACCTGTTCCGTGGTAAAGCCCTGCGATTCGAGAAGCCGCCGGAGATCCGCCACGCTGTAACGGCGCTTGTGGCCCAGACGGCGGTCCAGACTTCCAAAAAGGGCGGGCCCGCGCGGCACCAGCACGATGAGATTGCCGCCGGGTTTCAGGGTTGCGCGCAGGGAGTTCACCACGCTCCAGGGAGCGTCGAGATATTCCAGCACGTTGAGACAGAGCACGGTATCGAAGCAGCCATCGAGGCCGGCCAAGTCTTCGGGCACTTCGGGATCGATGCGCTGGACCGTCACGTTGGGCGTTCTCAGGAAGCGATTATTGAGCGCATGCAGGTGCAGCGCGTCTTTTTCAGCCGCCACGTACAATACGCGGCGCCCCATCAGCCGGCCGGCGATGTTGCCGATTCCCGCACCCACTTCCAGCACCGAATCGCCCACGTGCGGACGCAGTTTGAGCGCCAACCAGCTCAGATATTGCGGTGTACCGGTGAGGTTATTCAACACACCGCGGCCGTAAGGCGCCGCGTAGAGGTCGTCGATCAGCCAGAACCTCAGAATCACGGCGAGCGCTTTCAGGCCGTCTTTCCATCCGATCTTTTTGCCCTCTTCATACGTGCGGCCGTGATAGCTGATGGGCACTTCGTAGATGCGGAATTTCCGCTTGGCGCTCTTCATGACGATTTCGGGTTCGAAGCCGAAACGGTCGGAACGAATCGGGATGCTCTTCAGCAGATCGGTGCGGAAAACCTTGTAGCAGGTCTCCATGTCCGTAAGATTCAGGTTGCAGAACATGTTGGAGACCAGGGTCAGCCCTTTGTTGATCATGGAGTGCCAGAAGGGCAGGATACGGGTTTGCTCGCCAGCCATGTAGCGCGACCCGAAAACCGCGTCGGCATGGCCGTCCAGCAGGGGACGGAGCAGGCGCGAGTACTCCGACGGGTCGTACTCGAGATCAGCGTCCTGAATCAACGAAAAATCGCCCGCTGCCTTCTCGATGGCCGTGCGTACGGCGGCGCCTTTGCCGGCGTTGCGCTCGTGTCGGTACAGCCGGATCTGCGGAAAACCGGCGGCCAAACGCTCCAGAATAGCGAAAGTGCCATCGGTAGAGCAGTCATCCACAATCACCAGTTCCCGCTCCATGCTCTCGGGCAGCCGTGCCGTGAGTACCTGCGAAATGCACCGCTCCACCACGGTGCGCTCGTTGTAAACCGGCATGAGGATCGACAGCTTCATGAATCTAAACAGCTTACCAGACCGCATCGGCAAACATCAAAGTTCCCGATGGTACACTGAAAGTTGCGCATCGCCTTACTGCAGATCGACCCCACGGCCGGCGATCTCGACGGCAACGCCGAACTGATCCTGCGCGCCGCCCGTGAGGCGCAGGCGCAAGCCCCCGATCTCATCGTAACCTCGGAACTGGCGCTGATGGGTTACCTTCCGCGCGACCTGCTGATGAGCGAAGGCTTCGTTCGGCGCGCCGGCGAAAAAATGGCGTGCATGGCATCGGAACTGCGCGGCGCGGCACCGTTGCTGGTAGGTGTGGCCACGATCAATCCCGCCCCCATGGGCCGTCCGCTGTTCAACAGCGCCGTGCTCCTGCGGGATGGCGAGGTGGGCCCGGCGTTTCACAAGATGCTGCTGCCCACATACGACGTATTCGACGAGGACCGCTACTTCGAACCCGCCGCCCAACCGCAGATTCTCGACCTGTGCGGCTGGCGCCTGGGGATCAGCATCTGCGAGGACGTCTGGAACGACCGAGATTTTTGGGAACGCCAGCGCTATCATCAGGACCCCATCGAGGTGCTGGCGCAGGCCGGCGCACAAGCCATTATCAACCTCTCGGCATCCCCTTTCACGGTGGGCAAGCAGCTTCTGCGCGAGAAGATGCTCAGCCACATGGCGCGGAAATACGGCCTTCCGGTGGTTATCGTGGGCCAGGTGGGCGGCAATGACGACCTGATTTTCGATGGCCACAGCGCCGCCTTCGATGCCCAGGGCCGCATGTTCGCCCGCGCCCGCGGCTTCACGAGCGACGTGACCGTGGTGGACATTGCCAACAGCACCGGCTTCATCGCCGCCGAAGACTTCGAACCGGAAGCCGAGGTTTGGTCCGCCCTGGCGCTGGGGGTTCGCGACTACGCCCGCAAGACGCACTTCCGCCAGGTGCTTCTGGGCCTCTCCGGAGGCATCGATTCGGCGCTCACCGCGGCCATCGCGGCCGATGCCATGGGTCCCGAAAATGTGCTCGGCGTATTGATGCCTTCGACTTACTCGAGCGCCGGCAGCGTGGACGATTCGCTGGAACTGGCGCGGAATCTGGGCATCCGCACCATCACGCTGCCAATCTCCGGAATCATGGGCGCGTACGACGCCGTGCTGGCGGACGCGTTCCGCGGCCGCGAGCCGGACGTCACCGAAGAAAACATCCAGTCGCGCATTCGCGGCGGCCTGCTGATGGCGTTGTCGAACAAGTTCGGCTCGCTGCTGCTGACTACCGGCAACAAGTCGGAGATGGCGGTTGGTTACTGCACTTTATATGGCGATATGAACGGCGGGCTGGCGGTAATCGCGGACCTGCCGAAGATGATGGTCTATCGGGTCTCGAGGTGGCGTAACCGCCGAAGGGAGGACATTCCGGAAGCGATTCTCATCAAGGCGCCTTCGGCCGAATTGCGGCCCGGACAAACCGACCAGGACAGCCTGCCGCCCTACGAACTGCTGGATCAGATTCTGGAGCTGCACGTGGAGCGATCGCAATCGGTCGAGGAAATTGTCGCGCGGGGATTCGACGAGGCCACGGTTCGCCGCGTGGTGAAGCTGGTGCGCAATGCCGAATTCAAGCGCAAACAGGCGGCCCCGGTGTTGAAGGTGACGTCGCGGGCATTCGGCACCGGATGGCGCATGCCCATCGCCCGCGGCGGGTAGGAAATTCCGTCGGCGAAGACGCATGCCTGTGTGGGGCAGGTTGTCAACCGGTTGTCAACCAGGACCAGTTGCCCCCTAAAGCCCAATGCCGTTCGTTTCTCGTCCCGCAACTTCGGCAGAGAGTTCCGAGAGGTTTGGATCGGGTTTGTTTCCCGTCCGGAGAATGCGCCGCGATTCGTGCAGACTGTTCGGTCTCGGGAAAACGAGTGGCATTACCCTAAAGCCCCTCTGCAAAGCCGCCAAGCTCGCCAGTTCCACGGGCGAGCTGGACCGCGCCGAAGGCAAAGTGAAGAGCGAGGGCAACAAGGCCGGCGACGTGAAGACCGTGGCGGAAACCGCGGGAGGGGGCGCATCGGTCGGCGCCATCGCCGGTAATGCCGCCGGACATGGGATGACGGGGCTGGGAGTGGGAACGGTCGCGGGCGCGGTTGGCGGCTTGATCTACGTTCTGTCGTCATGCGGTCCGGACGCGGTGATCGCCAAAGGTTCGACGGTGGAAATGGTGCTCGACCGGGCCATCGTTTTCAATGAGAATGACGTGGATTTCAGCAACGCGCTGCCGCGCCATGATCCGCCTGGCAGGCGCGGACAAGGGCGGCGCTTAATTAAGGGCGCGCCTGTCCTTAGAAATCCGCGAAACTGTCCAGCTTTCGAAAGAGCAGCCGTGGCGACACCATTAACGGCAGCACCGTCCACCTTGCCGAGATGGGCACCAGCGCTTCGCTCCCGGGGACCCTCATGGCCACTCTCTGCGTCAGTGGATGAGCGAGCTCAAGGCGCACGGCATCCAGCGTTTTCGTGCGCCTGACCAAAGCCACCAACGCGGCGCCGTTCCAGCGATATACCTGGTCCACCGCCGCAAGCCGCTGGCTGAGGAATGCGGTATAGCGCTGAACCATCAGGTCTCCAAATTCAGGGCCGAAATTCCGGTTCGCGGTTTGCAGTTGATTGATTACGATCACGACTACGAACGCCGGGGCTTCGTCCTGGCAGGCTTGCGCGATGGCCTCCTCGGCGGAGGCGCGGCCGGGCAGCCCGCCGGACTCGGGCGGCATCGGCCCTTTGCGGCTGCTATTCAGCACTTCGGCGGCGCGGCCCGTCTCGGCGCGGTGCCGTTCTGCCTCGACCATCACACCGTCCAGACACTCCGACAGGAGCTGTCTCAAATCGCGGATTTCCTTGACGTTCAGAGACGCCTGAATCCGGCCCCGGATCTGTTGCAAGCGGCCGATGCTCTCGCAACTGGCGCCGCCTATGGCGGTGATCGCAGCGGTCAGTGACTTGATCTTTTCCTGCAGTTGGGATTCTGGACGCTGGAGGTGTTCCACAACATGCCGATGGTACTGTTGCATCGCTTCCAGGGCCCACGCCGCGTGGTTCAGCAGTTCCTCCGGCGGCGCGTTGGAATCGAGCGCGGCCAGCACCTTGCGCGTGTTTTCACGCAACCGCGCTATTTCCTCCGGCGCGCCCTCCACGGCCTGGCACTCGATACCTTCGATCAGCAGACGGACGACGTCTCCCAGGCCGCTCTCGCTTGTCGGTCCGGCCTGCTGGCGCTGCCGCAAGTATTTCTGGATGGAAATCACCTTGCCCCTCAAGGAGATAATCGGCGGTCCCAGCGAATTCCACCAGCGTACCCCGTAAAGTTTTTTGGGCAAACGTCGATAAGGTTGTCCAGAAGCATGGAGAACTCATCGACATCAGTGTGTATGGGAGACCGATGTGGCGGCCGCAAGATGCTCATGCGTCCGGAAGGCGTCGAACTCCGCCGGCTCGCGGAGCTGGCTGGGCGGTGGTTCCACGCGCCGGTTGCCTACGCTGCCATGCTGGGTCATCGCGACCGGGTTATGAGCCGGTTCGGGTCCGGCGACTCGTATTGGAGGTACCTCCGGACGTTCCCGCTCAGCCTGGTACTCTCGGCGCCCATGGTGGTTCGGGATGCTCGAAAAGGACTTCCGGAAGGCACGGATCTGGAGGACTTGCAGTTTCTGGCGTCGGCGCCGATCAATACCTACTGCGGGCAGCATCTGGGAGTGTTGGTGATCGCGGACCGGGCGGCCCGTCCGGAATTCTCCCAAAGGGATCTCGATGCTTTGGCGGAACTGGCGGACGTGATGGCGGATAGGATTGAGCTACGAATGCTGGCCGCCCAAGTATTGGAATACGAGGCGCTGTGCGACGAGGCTGAGGAGCGCTTCCGCCGAACGGCCAATTGCGCTTTGGAACTCATCGTCTGCAACCAGGCCGACGGCTCCTGCGAGTTTGTAAACAACGCCTGGCTCAAGTTCACGGGGCGGCCCATCCAGGGCGAGTTGGGCGATGGCTGGCAGCAGGGCGTGCATCATGACTATCGGGAGCGCTTCTTGAGCCTGTACTGGGAGGCGCTGCAAACAAGCCAACATTTCAGCCTGAGGTTGCCCTTGCTCCGCCACGACGGCGTTTATCGCTGGATGCACGTCAATGGAACTCCGCGATTCCTGAAAGACGCCACTTTTGCGGGCTTCGTTGTGTATCTGACGGACCTGTCCGACTACAGCGAAGAGGCAGCCGTGGGCCAGTAGGGAAGACTTGGTGTGACAAAATGAATAAGGGCGCGCGTCCGGGTCTCGTAAGCGCGCCCTCGGGAGTGCTGAAACGGCTCTACGTCAGGGTCCAACCCTTGCGGAACGTGGGCCGCAAATACTTATTGGCCTCGGCGTTGTTGGTGATCTTCATCTTTGCGGGGTCGTATTCAATCTTGCCTTCCACCCGCAGCGCGATCACGCCCAGCAGCATCCATTCGACAAACGGCGCGGCCACATTGAAGTTGGAGCACGCCGGATCCCCACCCTTGCAAGCGCGGATCCAGTCATGATAGTGGCCCGGAGAGCGGGTCAGCAGTTCCGCTGGAAAGCTGTAGTCCTTCATCTTCTCGACGGGGATGAGCCGCGTCTCTGACCCATAGGTGCCAGTGGTAATGATGCCCTTGTCGCCGATGAACACGCTGCCATCCGGTTTGGGAATACGCGGGTTGGGATCCTCTAGAACTTTCTGGAAGGCCTCGTAGTCGAACACTCCCCCGACAAAACCGGTTTCCTTGGGAGGCGCCGGGCGCGGCGCGGGAGTTCCCGCCGCACCGGCCGCGCCTCTTCCACGGCCTCCGCGGCCGCGGTTGGGTGTGGGAAGATCACCCAGGTACTCGCCTGGGGGTACGCCGGGGATCTCCGGGGTCTTCTCCAACCCGTCATACCAGAAGAGCTTCACTGGGGGCATGTTGCCGCGGGCCGGGAAGTCGTACCGGATGACGGATTTCTTGGGGAACATGAAATCGCTGACGCCCTCTTTCTTGATGACCTCCACGCTTGTGGGTGACCCCAGCTTCAGCGCCATGTTGGGAGCGCCCAGAATGTGGCACGCCATGTCGCCCAGCGCACCGCAGCCGAAATCGTAGAAGCCGCGCCAGTTGAACGGCTGGTAGAAATTCCCGTACTGGTTGGGATAGCCTTCTCCGCCGACGGTAAATGGGCGAGGCATGGCACTCCCCAGCCAGAGATCCCAATCCAGACCTTCCACCACGGGCGTGGGGTCGGGAATCTTGGTAAGGCCCTGCGGCCAGAGCGGGCGGTCGGTCCAGGCGTGCACTTCCGTGACGTTGCCGATTTCGCCCGCCCAGATCATCTCCGCGCACTGGCGCGTGCCTTCGTTGGAGTAGCCCTGGTTGCCCATTTGGGTGGCCACTTTGTACTTGTTGGCCACCTCCCGCATCTGGCGCGCTTCCCAAATGGTACGGACCAGCGGTTTCTGGACGTATACGTGTTTGCCGCGCTCCATGGCCCAGATGGCCGCGGTGGCATGCATGAAATCGGGGATAGTGACAATCACCGCGTCGACGCTCTTCTCCTGGTCGAGCATCTTGCGGAAATCCTTATATTTCGTCGCTTTGTCCCACTTGTCGTAGGCCCGTGCCGCCGATTTATCGTCTACGTCGCAGAGCGCCACGATGTTTTCCGACGAGCATCCTTCGATATCGGAGTAAGCCTTGCCGCCCGCGCCGATCGAAGCTACGTTGAGCTTTTCGTTGGGTGATTTGTAACCCAGTCTGGGCAGCGACCCAGAGCTGCCCCATCCCGCGTTCGGGACCGCGCCCGCCAGCAAGGAGCCAAAAAAGAAGTATCGCCTCGTGAATGCCATAGCAACCTCGCGTCCATAATAACTCGCGGCACGCTCGTTTTGCTCGGCATTTCAGACTGCTACCGCTTCGGGACCGAAATTCGAATATTGCGGAATCGAAGGCCGCCGGTGTGGTCGCCCTGGATGTAAATCGGGCCCGGTTCGCCTTCGTTGGCATCGAGCGCGCCGCCGGTGATGCCGGGGATTTCCTTGCGGTCGATGGTCAGCATGCCGTCGTGGATGACGGTGACCGTACGGCCTACCAGGGTGACATCGAAGCTTTCCCACGTGCCCGGTTTGCGCGGCACGGCGGCCGCGGGCGTCAGAAATCCGTAGATCGATGCCATGCGGCGCTCGGGAGGATTCTTGTCGAGCGGTTCGTATTCGATCTGCACTTCGTAGCGGCCGCGCAGGTAGACGCCGCTATTGCCGTCATCGGGGCAATTGAATTCGATGTGCAGCTTGAAATCGTCGAACTTGCGCGTGCCTCGCAGATTGGCGCCGCGGGACCGGTTCACGAGGTCGCCATTTTCCACCGCCCAGTTGTTGTGAGAGGGGTCTGTGGGCTCCCATCCGGTGAGATCCTTGCCGTTGAACAGCGGTTCGGCGTCGGCCCATGCGGCAGGCGGGTTGCGCTGGAGCGCGGGCGCGGGCACACCCGTCAAAGCGATCGACTCAGTGCCCCGTTTCTGGAAGCCGGTCAACTTGCCGCCCGCGGCATCGAGGTCCCAGCTCATGGCCGGGTTCTTCGCGGTCGGAGGGTCGATATTCAGCGTCAGGTGCGACCCGTCGAGCTTGAATGCCTTGATCTGGCGAACGTTGCCGCCGGTGGGTTGGAACCAGATCTCGAGCGTGCCATCTTTTTCGGTAACGCCGAGCCAATTGGCGCGGCCGGGAGCGGTATTGAAATCCCAGCGTCCGACGAACGGGGACGGAGTTTTTTGTGCAAGCACAAGCAGCAGGCAGACGGTGCCCGCCAGCAGAATCGCGGCGAATCGCTTCATACCGCTTAGTGTGGCACGATGCGGGCGCGAGCGGGTTAAGGAGGGCGAAGAAGTTTCCGCGCACCTCAACGCCGCCGCGCGGTTGTAAAATGCGGTATCTATGCGCAAAGTCAAATGGGGAATTCTGGGCGCCGCCAAAATCGCCAGGCAGCGCGTAATCCCGGGCATGCAAAAGGGCGGCCTGTGCGAGGTGACGGCCATCGCTTCGCGCGACATGGCCAAGGGACAGGCCGCGGCGAACGAACTCGGCATTCCGAGAGTTTACGGCTCCTACGAGGAGATGCTGGCCGATCCTGAAATCGAAGCGGTCTACAACCCGCTGCCCAATCATCTGCACGTACCGTGGTCCATCCGCGCGGCGGAGGCCGGCAAGCACGTGTTATGCGAGAAGCCCATCGGGATGAATGCCGCGGAAGCGCGCCAACTAATGGCCGTCCGCGACCGCACGGGTGTCGTCATCGGCGAAGCTTTCATGGTCCAAACGCACCCCCAGTGGGCGCGCATTGTGGAGTTGGTGCGGAGCGGGCGGATTGGCCAGTTGCGCAGCGCCATCGGAGCTTTCGGCTATTTCAACACCGACCCCGAGAACGTCCGCAATATCCTGGCGTACGGCGGCGGCGGCTTGATGGATATCGGGTGCTACCCGATCAAGACCTCGCGCATGGTGTTCGGCGAGGAGCCGGTGCGCGTCGCGGGCACGATGGTGCGCGATGCGAGCCTGACCGGGGTGGACGTGCTGACCTCGGCGATCCTCGAATTCCCGTCGGGGACCTGTGTTTTCACGTGCAGCATGCAGCTCGCGGCGCACCAGGCGATGCGCTTTTACGGCACCAAGGGCTTCATCGCGCCGGAGATTCCGTTCAATGCCACGCCCGGTGGAACATCACGGATCACCATCGATGACGGCCGCGATTTGAGCGGCGGAGGCGCGGTGGTGGAAGAATTCGCGGCGTGCGACCACTACACGCTGCAGGGCGACCGATTCTCGCGGGCCGTGCGGGAAGGCGGCCAGCCGCCGGTGCCGCTGGAGGACTCGCTGCGCAATATGGCGGTGATCGACGCGATCGTCCGCGCGGCGGAAACGGGCGGATGGGTGCGCCCGGCGGAGTTTTTGGGGGGGTAAGCGGGCTACGCGCCGCCAATCGCGGAGAGTATCTGCTGTGCCAGCGCGCGAAAATCGGTGTAGCAATCGCGGACAGCTTGCGCGTGAGCCCCGATCGCGCCATCGGCTGGTTTCAGCCGAAACATCGGCTTGTGCGCTTCCATCGCGAGGGGCATCAGGCTGCGATAGTGCTTGAGAGCCGCCAGGCAGCACGGATCGTTCTCGACATTCACGTTGATATCAGGCGGCTCGTCAGTGACAGATCGGCGGTATTCATTGGGGATCCTCTCCATCCATCGCAGGTACGCCTTCACGGGACGTTCTGCGCGAGTACCATGTTGCATCACCACGTACCCGGTTGGACACATGTCGCCTGAAGGCAGTGGCAGGTCCGGGTCCGGGCTCTTCCCGCGTAATTCCCGCCAAGCCTCACGCCACGACCTGAGTTGAGGGCCGAGGTTTCGCAAACCCTGCAAGGAATAGAGGTCGGACGCGAGGGGAATCACCACGTATTGGGACGCGATCAGCGCGGCACGGTTGATTGCGCCCAGGTTGGGGCCGACGTCGATCAATACCAGTTCGGCGCCTCTTTGCTCCGCCGCCATGAGAATCGCCCGATAAAACGCCGTCATGGTGCGAAAGGCGGATTCGTCGCGGTTGTGACAAAGGGGCCATGCGGCAGACAGTTTGTCCTCGAAGCCTGATAGGGCAAGATCGCCCGCAATGAGCCCCAGATCACCGGAGAGGAGGCGATCGTCGAAAAGGAACCCCAAGTCATCGCCGCCGATGGCCTCCACACGGGGTGCCTGGATGTCGCCAATTCCACGCAGTATCGGCTCGACCACGCCGTGGATCGTGTTTGGGTGTTTGCCATCGGGCCACAATTCCTCAAGGCGGTCCTCGTCCAGGAACATGCTGGTCAGGTTGGATTGCGGGTCCAGATCGGCCGCGAGCACATCATGTCCCATGTCTGCGAGCATCCATGCAAGATGGTACACGAGGGTCGTCTTCCCCACTCCTCCTTTGTTGTTGAAGAATGCGATCGTCTTCATCTGGGCGCTCGAATCGTTGCCAACACGTAGTTTGCATCGAATTGGAATTCAGCCGGGCCGTTACCGTTTTGCTCCAGCGCTTGCTGAGCACGCAGCACTCCGCGGCCGAATCGGTTGACAAACCCCAGTGCCTTCATCGCCTCGGCCAAGACAGGGTTGCGGTAGCTGTTCTGATTGGGAAAATTCTCAGGAGACGCCTCGCCATAGAGACCGCCGGGACTCTGGATCTCGACCCTGTCCGAGAACCAATAAAAGCGAATCGGCGTGTTGGACTCGTACGCCCGGTGCAGAACCGCGTTCATCAACAGCTCCCGCAAAGCCACACGCGGATAGTTCACTGCCTGGCGTTCCCGAAGTGCCGAGACCGCTACCGGACGCGCCTCGATGTGCAAGTCGAGAAGCGACTCCAGTTCGCGGAGTAGCGTGAGCAAGTCGCCGGAGAGACTCTTGTCCACTAAGACCTCGCCCGTCAAAGAGGTTCCCTCCAGCCGAAGGAACTGAATATACGCTCCGGGCAACCATTGTAGAGGGTTCTTCCCAAATAGGAGGATACCTGCGTTGGTCGGACATTGCCTGCCCGAATCGTAGAACCGCAGCGATGCCAGTTGCGTAGGCAGGTCGCGATTGTTTTCCGCGATGACCTCAGGCGCCACGGCCTGGCTCAAATAGGTGTTTTGGAATAGGTCGGTAGCGAGCGCATCCATTGAACTGCCGAAACATGGCAAGGCGTCGAAAGTCCGGGCGTGGGCGATCCGCTTCTCCGTGAGGATCCGCTCTTCTTGCTGGTTGGCAATTGCTTTTCTCGGGCCGACTCGAATGTATACACGGCCCTTGTAGCGCACCGGGGGCAGGTCGGAAGGAAGCACCTCCACGACTGCGACATCCCCGCCAGGCAGGCTGAACTTCGCCACGTTCAGCGCCGGGAGGGGTTGTATATTGCCGTCGGACCTGAGTGCTCCCAGGTTCTGAAGCAATTGGTCGGTGACTAGCAAGCCGCTAGGCGTTCCGTCATCGTTCACGCCGATGACCAGATAACCCGGCAAACGATGATGGGGCAAGTCATTCGCGAATGCCGTGACAGCCTCAGAGAACTTACCGGTGTTGTCGGTTGAAGTCGTGCGCTCAATGCGATCGGCCTCGGCCTCGGCCAGCAACCAGATCAGCTCGTCTTCCCGGATCATAATGTTGCGTTCCCCTATTCTCTCACCGCGCGGAATGCCGAGGCCGGAACTACCCCCGGCGTGCTTGGCAAGTTTCGCCCAGACAATCCGGCGGTACCGCAGACGAGAAGAATCCTGGACCCGCACTCGCATAGCTCCGCAGCGTTCGTGAAGTAGTTTCGGGACCTCTACCAGCTCTGATCCGCTACCCCAGAATCTTATCGATCAGCGCCAGTTCTTCGCCAGAGAACTCCAACTTCCCGAGGGCCGCGACATTCTGTTCCACCTGCTCCACGCTGCTCGCGCCGATGAGCACGCTCGAGATCACGCCATCCCGCAGCACCCAAGCCAGCGCCATCTGCGCCAGCGATTGTCCGCGCTCGCGGGCCAACTCCTGCAGCGCGCGCGCCTTCGACACATGCTCTTCATCCACTTCGCCCGCCTTCAGGAAGCCGGTCGGCTTGGACGCACGCGAACCGGCGGGGATGCCGTTCAGGTAGCGATCCGTCAACAGGCCTTGCGCCAGCGGACTGAAGGCAATGCCGCCGATGCCGTCGGACTTTAACTGCTGTAACAATCCGCCCTCGCTCCAGCGCACGAACATGGAGTACTTCATCTGGTGGATCAAGCACGGCGTTCCCAAACGGCGCAGGATTTCGGCAGCCTTCGCGGTCCGCTCGGCGTCGTAATTGGAAATGCCGGCGTAGAGCGCTTTCCCGGAACGGACGGCCTGGTCCAGCGCCATCATGGTCTCTTCGAGCGGCGTCTCGGGGTCCGGCCGGTGCGAGTAAAAGATATCGACGTACTCCAGGCCCATGCGGCGCAGGCTCTGGTCCAGGCTGGCCAGCAGGTATTTGCGCGATCCGAAGTTTCCATAAGGGCCGGGCCACATATCGTAGCCGGCTTTGGTGGAGACGATCAGCTCGTCGCGGTATGGCGCCCAATCCTGGCGGAAGAGGAGTCCGAAATTCTGCTCGGCGGAGCCGTAGGGCGGGCCGTAATTGTTGGCCAGGTCGAAATGGGTGATCCCCAGGTCGAAAGCGCGCCGCAGCATCGCGCGGCCGTTTTCCAGGGTGTCGACGCCCCCGAAATTGTGCCACAGTCCGATGGAAACGGCGGGCAAGAGCAGGCCGCTCGCTCCGCAGCGGCGATAGATCATGTCCCGATAACGGTCCGCATTCGCAATATACATAAATCACTATCCTATCCGACCGCCAGCGTCGAGGGGATACAATGATTGTGGACATTGGGAGCTGTAACTATGGAACGAACCATTTCCTTCACACTCAATGGCAGGCCGGCGAGCGTGAAGGTGGACGACGGGCGCATGCTGCTATGGGTGTTGCGCTCTGATCTCGGGCTGACCGGGACCAAGTTCGGCTGCGGCGAAGCCCTGTGCGGCGCCTGCACCGTGATCGTAAACAAAGAGGCGGTGCGGTCCTGCTCCACGCCGGTCAAGGACGTCGCCGGCAAACACGTGATGACCATCGAGGGTCTGGGGCAGAATGGCCTCGACGTCATCCAGCAGGCCTTCCTGAAACACAACGCGTTCCAGTGCGGATTCTGCACGCCGGGAATGATTCTGACCGCCTACGCCCTGCTCCTGAAGACGCCGAAACCGACGGAAGAGCAGATTCTCCGGCATATGGAGGATAACCTTTGCCGCTGCGGCTCGCATGTGCGCATCGTGGACGCCATTCAGGAAGCCGCCGGCGCCAGGGGAGGTGTGTAATGGACGTCAGTCGCCGTGGATTTCTGGCCTTGGCGGGACCGGGGCTGTACGTTTTCTTCGGAGTGGAGCCTGCCAGCGCCTACCAGCAGGAGCCGAACCGGCTGCCGACGCGGCAATCCGGGCCGATCGACTTCAACGCCTACCTGCGCATCGCCGCCGACGGACGCGTCACGTGCTTCGCCGGCAAGGCCGAGCTCGGACAGGGCGCCGGGACCGTGCTGGCGCAGATTCTGGCGGAAGAGTTGGATGTGGCCTATGAATCGGTGGGTGTAGTGCTCGGCGACACCGATCGCTGCCCCTATGACATGGGCACGTTCGGGTCGATGAACGTCCCGGTGTTGGGACCGGCGTTGCGCGCCGCCGGTGCGGAAGCGCGCGCGGTGCTGCTCCAAATGGCGGCGGAGCGGCTCGGCGCGCCGGCGGACACGCTGCAAGTAAAGGCTGGCGTGGTGACGGACGCGGCATCGGGCAAGCAGGTGACCTACGGGCAACTGGTGGAGGGCAAGCGCATCGAGCGCCATTTGGAGAAGGTCCCGCCCAAGCCCGTGAAGTTGTACACCGTAGTGGGGCATGCGGCGGCGCGTAAAGATGCCATGGCGAAGGTCACCGGCAGGGCTAGATACGCGGGCGATTTTATGCCTCCGGGGCTGCTCCACGCACGGTTGTTGAAACCGAAGGCACACGGGGCCAAGCTGACCGCGGTGGACACCAGCGCGGCCGAAAAGTTCGGCGCACTCGTGGTGAAGGACGGCGACCTGGTGGCCGTGCTGCACGAACGGCCGGACATGGCCGATCACGCGCTGGAGTTGGTGAAGGCGCAGTTCGAATTGCCGCCGGCCTCGGTGGATGACCGGTCGATCTTCGACCACCTGGTGAAGACCGCGCCGCGTCCGCAACCGGCCGGGCGTCCTTCGGGCGATGTGGCGGAGGGTGAAAAACAGGCGACGGCGATCGTCGACGCGACGTATCTCAACAGCTACGTGGCCCACGCTCCCATCGAGACCCACACAGCGACGGCAGTGATCGAAAACGGCAAAGCCACGGTGTGGGCCAGCACACAGGCGCCCTTCATGCTCAAGCCGCAATTGGCGCAAGCCATCGGATTTTCGCCGGATAACGTCCGCATCGTCGCGCCCTACGTAGGCGGCGGATTCGGCGGCAAGACGGCGGGGCCGCAGGCAGTGAATGCCGCCCGCCTGGCCAAGGCCACGGGCAAACCTGTGCAGGTGATGTGGAGCCGCGAAGAGGAATTCTTCTTCGATACCTTCCGGCCGGCGGCGGTGGTGAAGATCCGGGCGGGCCTGAATAGCGCGGGGAAGGTAGTGCTTTGGGATTCTTCGCTGGTGGGCGGCGGGGATCGCGAAGGCCGGCCCTTCTACGATATTCCCAACCAACGGACGGTCTCGGCGGGCGGCTGGCAGGGCGGCAACCCTCCCGGTATGCATCCTCTCGACGTGGGAGCCTGGCGGGCGCCTTCGGTGAACACCAATACCTTCGCGCGCGAGTCGCACATGGACCTGCTGGCGGCGAAGGCCGGCGTGGATCCGCTGGAGTTTCGCTTCAACCATCTGACGGACGCACGCATGCGGCGCGTGCTTGAGACGTTGGCGAAGCAGTTCGGCTGGAAGTCCGCAAAAGGCCCGTCCGGACGCGGCGTGGGGGTGGCTTGCGGCATGTATTCCAACGCCTATTCGGCCACCATGGCGGAGGTGGAGGTCAACCGGACCACCGGCCACGTGCAGGTGAAACGCCTGGTAAGCGTTCTCGACGTCGGCATGGCTCTGAATCCCGATGGCATGCGGCAGCAGATGGAAGGCAGCATCACCATGGGCTTAGGATACGCGCTGAGCGAAGAAGTGCGTTTCAAGGACGGCGCGGTGCTGGACCGTAACTTCGACAGCTATTCGATTCCACGATTTTCGTGGCTGCCGAAGATCGAGACTGTCCTGGTGGATAGCCCGGAGAATCCGCCCCTGGGTGGCGGCGAGCCGCCGATTATCACCATCGGAGCAGTGCTGGCAAACGCGATTTATGACGCCGCAGGCGCGCGGCTTTTTCAGTTACCGATGACTCCAGAGCGAGTCCTGGAGGCCATGAAGAAGGGTTAGCACCGCTCAATTCTCGTTACGGCGCCGGCGAATGAGCCAGGGCTCGATGGCGCCGGGGTTCTCGAGAATTTCATGCTCGAGATCCTGGAATTGGCTTTCGATGATGACCTGTTCGATGTCCGCACCCAAAGTTTGATCTGCGGTTTGGATGCGCTTCTTCTCAATGAGGGCCAGGATCGCCTCGGAGAGTTCCATACGATCTTTCGTGGTGCTCATATCCCGACCTCCTATCTAAGAAGACGCAGAAATCGACGAAAAGTTTCGCCAAGTCCATCATGAGGGGTACCGTAGGGGTTAATTATGCCGAATTAGGGTAATAAACGACGGTATAACTCTTGGTAACGGCCCGCCATGTGCTCCAATCCATGGCTGGAGGCGGCCAGGCGGCGTGCGATTTCTCCACGCTCCGGCAGATCGGCGCAGGTCACAGCCTGTAACATAGCACCGGCGAGCGCTTCGGCATTGCCGGGCGGACATAACCAGGCCGATTCCTTCGGTACAACTTCAGGAATGCCTCCCACGCCGGTAGTTACGATCGGAAGCCCGGCGGCCATGGCTTCCAGGATCACGAGCGGAAGGCCCTCGTTCACCGAGGAAAACACAAAAACGTCGAAGTCTTGAAGAGTGGCTGCCGAATCTTCGGTGCGGCCCTCCAGGCGCACGCGGTCTTCCAGTCCCAGGCGCGCGATTTGCGCCCGAAGTTCGTCTTGCAAGGCGCCGTATCCGTAGATACTAAGCTCCGCATCCGGCGTAGCCTGGCAAACGCGCGCGAAGGCGTCGATCAGGATCGCGTGACCCTTGGCCGGTACCAGGCGGCCGATGGTACCGAAGCGGATCAGAGGGCGGCGGCGTGCAGGAGATGCGGGATGGGCCAGAAACGGCGTGAGCGGAATGCCATTGAGAATCACCGAACACTTCTCCGGGGGATAACCCAGCTTCGCTTCCAGGCCACGGCGCACAAAGCCGCAGACAAAGACCACATGGCTGGTGAGCGGCTTCACCCATCGGAAATACCGTTCCTGGTACGGCAGGCCTTTGGAGGTGGTCACGCTGTGCCGGGTGTTGATGCACACGGGAGCGCCGGCTAGGCGCGCCGCCAGGGCCGCGTAGTGGTGGACCCCGGGATTGTGGCCGTGGACCACGTCGGCATGGTCTTCGCGCAAACGCTTCGCCATGGCTAGCACGGTGGACAACGAGAATCCCGGCGCCTTTTGAAACGGCACTACAGGGATGCCGGCGGCTTCCAGACAGGCGGCGAGCGGTCCGGCGTGGAAGAGGCAATAGACCAGCAACTGGTGGCCCGCCTGTTTCTGCGCCAGGGCGAGATCCACGGCTAGACGTTCCAGCCCTCCGAGTTCCAGGTCTTCCACCAGTTGAACGATGCGCATGAGGGGATTAGCTCTCAGCTTACAGCAGTCAGCATTCAACGCCCTTGGCGGGCTGAAGCCGCCCACCAAGCGTGCAGCTCTGTCAGATGCGGGGCGGGCTTCAGCCAAAGGCTTTAGCCAGGCTTTAGCCGGGCTTTAGCCTGGCTTTAGCCCGCCGCCGGCATCGTTCCAATGCACCATGGGAAGCCCCGGCACAGGCGCCTGAAAATACGGGATGCACCGTCCCTTGAGCGAGCCGATGTACGCAGTCCGCAGGTCGGGTCCGCCGAACGTAACGCTTGCCATCCAGGGAGCGATCCCCTGCCCTGTTGCGAACAGCACGTCCTCGGTCACCTGATTGTCGAAGAACTGGCGCTCGAGCGCATCCACTTTTTGCGGGTCACCCTCGTCGAGGAGCACGCGGAGTTCGCCTTGCGGTGTTACCACGAAGAGCTTGTCGGAATAGACCATGGTGCCCCACAGGTTGCCGTAGCTGTCGAACGCAATGCCGTCCGGCCACGCGCCCTTGCCAAGGTTGGCCGGCCCGAAGACTTCGCGATCCACGAGCTCCCCTCTTTCATTCTGGCGCAAACGCGTGATGCAGCCACCGGTGGTCTCCACCACATACAGGAATTCTTCGTTGGCGTCGAAGCGAATCTCGTTCGTGAAGCCAAAACCGTCGGCCACGATGCGGAATTCGCCCTCCTCGTAGCATGCGATGTATCCGTCCTTGAGATCGGTCCGCAAGGCATGCATCCAATTCTTGACCCGGGTCGATACGGTGACCCATAATCGGTCGCGCGAATCGCGGAGAACGAAATTCACTTTGCCGATCGGCTGACCGTCAATGGTGTCGGCGAGGACTCGCGAACTGCCATCGCGCGTCATCACTTCCAGGCAATCCATGCCGAAGTTGGCGATGAGGAAGTCGCCGCCGCGCGCGAACGCCATTCCGTTGGGAAGCGTCCCCTGCAGGTAACGCGTTGCTTCCGAGGAAGCTTGGGCGAAGTGAGCCGAGCGCTTTTGCGTGATGGCGGTCTGGGCGCCGTCGGGTCCGATTCGCACCACCCCGCCGCGCGCGTCCGCGGACCAAAGCGTCCCATCGCGCTCCGCCAGGATGCATTCCGGCCGCTGCAGATCGCGGCCGGTGTATTGCAAGGTCGATTTGTCGATTCCGAAATCGAGGATCGGATTGGAAGTGGTCTTGCAAGTGCGCATATTACGCAACGAGTACCGCGCAAACTGGGAGAATACTAACAGCCGCCCGAAGGCGAAGTCAAGCCGGACGCGCCGTTTCCGTTTTCCTGTTCCCGTTTTCCTTGACTTCCCTAATCGCCCTGACATGCTGCGTAATCTCCAATTGTTATTGCGCTATATACATTGCGCAGTGGCGGGCGGACGGTTGAGAATTTATGTATGCGTGTAATCGTAATCGGCGGGACCGGCCACATCGGCACTTATTTGACTCCTCGTCTGGTGGAAGACGGCCACCAGATAATCAGCATTAGCCGCGGCCGGCGCGAGCCCTATCGGCCGAACGCCGCATGGCGAGAGGTGCGGCGCGTCACGATGGACCGGGCGGCGGAAGAGGCGGCGGGAACCTTCGGCCCGCGGATTCGCGAACTGCAGGCTGACGCGATCGTGGACATCACCTGCTATACTCCGGCAAGCGCCCGCCACCTGGTAGAGGCGCTGCGCGGATCGATCCGGCACTTTCTTCACTGCGGGACGATATGGGTTCACGGTCCGGCGGTGAAAGGGCCGATCGCGGAGGATGAGCCTCGCAAGCCGTTCGGCGATTATGGATGCCGCAAGGCGGAGATTGAACGTTACTTGCTGGCGGAAGCGCGGGCTGGCTTTCCCGTGTCGGTGCTGCATCCCGGCCACCTTGTAGGCCTCGGATGGACGCCTGTCAATCCCGCGGGCAACTTTAATCCCCAGATGTTTGCCGATCTGGCCGCGGGACGCGAAGTTGCGCTTCCGAACCTCGGTAACGAGACCTTGCACCATGTTCACGCCGACGATGTGGCACAGGCGTTTGTGCAGGCTCTAACGCACTGGCCAGCCGCGGCCGGAGAGAGTTTCCACGTGGTATCTCCTGCTGCGCTCACTCTGCGCGATTACGCTGAGACGGTGGCCGGTTGGTTCCATCGACCCGCGAAGTTGCGATTCCTGCCATGGGAGGAATGGCGTCAAACCGTATCGGAACGCGATGCCGAAGTTACCGGGAACCATATCGCGCATTCCTCGAACTGCAGCATTGAGAAGGCGCGCCGTCTGCTGGAGTATCGGCCACGGTTCGGGTCAGCCGAAGCCGTTCGCGAAGCGCTATCCGGACTGATCGCCACCGGCGTGGTAACGATCTGATTCCGTACACTACACTGGATGATATAGGAGCCCGCGATCGGAAATGCCGCGAATCAAAGGAACTGCCGTGATGAAACAGCGAGCCCAAAGAGGGACGAGGGAAACACCGTCGATACAAAGTCTGGACCGGGGCCTGGTGATTCTGGAGGCGGTAGGTAAGTCGAACGGGCCTATGACGCTGGGCGAGTTGACGGAGATTCTCGAAATCGACCGTAGCAGCGCTTTCCGCCTCGCCAATACTTTAAAGCGCCGTGGCTTCCTGGCAATTTCAAATCGCGATAAAGGTTACATTCTTGGTTCTTCGATCTGGCGGCTATCCCGGCTCTATGACTGGAGCAACATGCTGGCAACCATCAGTCACGAGCCTCTCAAGAAGTTGGCCGCCCGGACTAACGAGACGGCTCACCTGGCCGTGGCCGAGGGGCGGCGGGCTTTTTTCATCGGCCACGCAACGGCGAACCATATGATTGCGGTGGCCGGCCGCACGGGAGAGGCGGTGCCTTTGCACTGCACGGCCCATGGCAAGGCGTTGCTTGCCGACTGCGGAGCGGCTGACTTAAAGGCCCTATTTGGGCCCAAAGACCTGCAAAAGTATACGCCGCAAACGGTAACTTCGCTGGAACGCCTGGCCAGAGTGTGCGCGGAAATTAAGCGCCGGGGCTACGCTACCGACGATGCGGAATATCAGGAAGGAATTCGCTGTGTGGCCGCTCCCATACGGGATACGGACGGCGCGGTGATCGCGTCGATCGGCATTTCCGCGCCGGCAACGCGGTTTCCGCGGGAGCGTTATGCCGAATGCGCCGCTCGGGTGATGGAAGCCGCGAATGCGATTAGCGAGACTATCGCCAGCGAAAAACACTAAACCGGCGGCAGGATCGATTCCGCCGGGGAAGCGGTGAGCTCCACCGAAATGCGCGGGTTACGGGCGAGTTCTCTTTAAGATCGCGTGGTGAGTGCGAAGTTGCGCGCCTGCGGGATGCGATGGCGTGCATTGCACAGCGAGCGGGCAAAACCCAAAAAAAGAAAGTCGAAAAAATGCGCTCGCGGGGGCGGGCGAACAGGGCTGCACCTCTAGTTCGCTGCCCACCGTCGGGCGAGGCGACTGCCGGCGATCCCGAGTATCGCAAACAGAAGTGCTTTGGTGGTGCCGAGAAGCGACTTTGTTCATGCGCTGGAAATCGTATCGTCGGCGAATCGGGAGGTGTCGTTTCGCGTCTCCCGCGCGTCGCGGCGGGGAGGGCGCCGCGGGGAGGCGACCCATCAAGCCGGCATTCGAATCGCCGGCCGCCAGCCATCGCGTTCCTTCTTGTGATGACCTTTCTTCCGTCCTGTGGTAATCTTTCTTGCTAGCGATCATCCCGGCCTGAGCCGCAATGCCAGTTGCGCACTGCGCAAGGGCGAGATCCGCGATGCGACGCCATGCGCCAGGTTCGCGCGGGATGAAGGAGGGGTTATGTCCAAGAAGACTCTGATCTTGGCAATCGCGGCAGTTCCCGTGGTATTGTCGGCGATCTTCGCGGCAACACACGATTTCATTCCCGACTTTGTTTTCCGGGGATCGTCACTGGCTGGCTGGCACACCCTGGGACATGCGAACTGGCGTGCGGAAAACGGCGAGATCGCCGCCCAGCCGGAAACGGCGGACGGCGGCTGGCTGGTGCTCGATAAGAGCTACCAGGACGTGGAGTTTTACACGGAGTTCCGCTGCGCGGAGAAATGCGACGCCGGCGTCCTGCTGCGAGCCGAAAAGACCCCGGAAGGCGGATGGAAGGGAGTCTATCTGCCGGTTTCCGGCGAAGGCGGTTCGTATGACCTGACGCTGGACGCGGACGGAAAAGAGCTGAAGAGGACGCCCCTGCTGAGAGCGGCCGCGCAGTTCGCGCGCATGGCTGCGGGTCCTTGGGCCAACGGGCAGGCGAAAGTACCGGGCTTTGCCACCCCCGCACCGACACTGGCGGAACAAGAGGAGGAAGCGTCCAAGCCCCCCACGCCCGCCGCGCCGCGGGCCGGGGGCCGTGGGCCGGGCGGCGCGTTCGCCCCGCCCCGCGCCGAAATGCGCGCGGGCGAGTGGAACACAGTCGACGTGATCGTCGACGCCGACATGGTTTGGACCACCCTGAACGGCCGCCGCGGAACGAACACGGCGACGGGCGACCGGATGATGGGCTATGGCCCGATTGCGCTGCATGTCGCGGGGACGTCCGAGGTCGGCTTCCGGGATGTTTCCGTCAAGGACCTGAACCGCAAGACAGAGCCCGCGGAGCAGGTCTCATCCCATTTCCGGATGCAGCGGCTCAATGATTTCTTCTATTCGTGGGGCGCGGCCGTCGGCGATATCAATCACGATGGCATTCCGGACGTGGTTGCGGGACCGTTCTACTACCTCGGACCGGACTATACCGAACGCCACGAATTCACCGCGGCCCGAAGCTACAGCCCCAGCAGCAACTTCCCGGAAGGAATGGTCTACTCCGTTTACGACTACACCGGTGACGGATGGCCGGACATCATCTGCGTGGATTCCCGGCCGATCTACCTTTATGTGAATCCCCGGGGCGAATCGCGCCGCTGGGACCGCTACAACGTGGTCCCGACCGCCACTTCCGAAATAGAAGTCTTCCGGGACATCGATGGCGACGGCAAGCCCGAGATTCTGTTCACGGGTCCTAACGGCGTGCTGGCATATGCCAAACCGGATCCCGCCAATCCTACAGCCGTGTGGAAGACACACAACATCTCCGAACCCGGCCTCGCGGGCGCCCACGGGATGGGAGTCGGCGACATCAACGGCGACGGGCGAATGGATGTGGTGAACAATCGCGGCTGGTGGGAACAGCCTGCCTCGGGCGCGGGCGACACCCTTTGGAAGTTTCATCCGGTGAATTTCGGCAGTGGCGGCGCGGAGATGGGGGTCTACGACGTGAACGGCGACGGTCTGGCCGATGTCGTCACCGTGGTCGCGGCCCACGGTTGGGGCATCGCCTGGTTCGAACAGAAGCGCGACCAGCAAGGCAACATTTCCTTCGTTCGCCACGACATCATGGGCGACTTCAGCACGCATAACGCCGGGGGTGTCACCTTCTCGGAAGGGCACGCCGCCGCATTCGCCGACATGGATGGGGATGGCGTGCCGGACCTCATCGTCGGGAAAAGGCTCTACTCCCATCTCGAAAGCCATCTCGACCCGGATCCCTATGGAGCCGCCGTCCTTTACTGGTACCGGACGGTTCGCAATCCGAAAGCCGAAGGCGGCGCCGAATTCGTTCCCGAACTGATCCACAACCGTTCCGGCGTGGGGTCGCAGTTCGTGGTCACCGATCTGAACGGCGACGGCGCACCAGACATCGTTACCTCCGGCCCCAAAGGCACATTCATTTTTTGGAACCAAATGCAGCCCGCGCGGCGGCAACACTAATCTCCTGAAAGGTCAACCCATGAAAGCCGCTCTCGTCCGTTATCTTCCGATTGCACTCACGCTGTTCCTTGTCCCGCCATTAGCGCTCCACGCCCAGAAGACGACGAATTGGGCCGAGTATCTCGGCGGTCCCGATAGTGCGCACTATTCGCCGCTGAAACAGGTGAATACGCGCAACGTCGACAAGCTGGAGGTCGCCTGGAGCTATCCCACGGGTGAAGAGACCTACACGTTCAGCCCGCTGGTGGTGGACAACATCGCCTACGTGGCGGCAAAGCATGGTGCGCTGGTCGCGCTCGATGCGACTACCGGCAAGGAACTCTGGGCCCACAATTTCGGGACAGGAGGACGCTTCAGCGGAATTGCCGGCCAGCGTGGAGCGAATTACTGGGAAAGCAAGGACCGCTCGGACCGCCGCATCCTGGTTACCTCATCGGGAACGCTGCAAGCCATCGACGCGCGCACCGGGGAGTTGGTCGACTCATTCGCCGATCACGGGAAGCTCGATTTGAAGATCGGCATCGACCGTACGTCGATGCCGCTGGCGTCGAGAACCCCGGGACGCGTCTTCGAAAACCTGATTATTCTCGGCAGCGCAACGGGCGAAGGCTACCTCGCGCCGCCCGGTGACATTCGCGCTTTCGATGTCGTCACCGGCAAGCTGGTGTGGGTGTTCCACACCGTCCCGCGCCCGGGCGAGTTCGGATATGACACGTGGCCCAAGGATGCCTACAAGTATATGGGCGGCGTCAACGTGTGGGGTGAATTCACCGTCGACGTGAAGCGGGGAGTTGTATACATGCCGACGTCATCCGCCAAGTACGAGCTGTATGGCGGCGACCGGCACGGCGACAACCTCTACGCGAATTGCATGCTCGCGCTCGATGCCCGCACTGGGAAACACCTCTGGCATTACCAGACCGTTCATCACGATCTCTGGGATACGGATCCCTCCGCGGCTCCGCAGCTTGTCACCGTCCGGCATGACGGCAAGACGGTCGATGCCGTGGCCCTCGCGTCGAAGGACGGCTTCCTGTATGTGTTCGATCGCGATACGGGCAAGCCGCTGTGGCCGATGGAGGAACGGCCTGTTCCGAAATCCGATGTTCCGGGTGAGTATGCTTCGCCTACGCAGCCTTTCCCGACCGTGGTGCCTCCTTTCAGCCGCCAGGGCATGACGGTCAAGGATATGTACACCGCGTTCATGACGGACGAGGAGAAAGTGTGGTGGACGGAGCGGCTTTCAAAGGCGCGCACCGGCCTGTTTACGCCGCCAGGATTGGTCGACACGATCCTCATGCCCAGCGTCAACGGCGGCGCCCTGTTCTTCGGCAGCGGCGCGGACCCGGCGGCCGGAACCGTGTATGTGCTCGGGAAAGACATGCCTTCCATCCTCAAGCTGGTGCCGGCGGGCGAATCGACAGCGGACAATTCGGGCAACCTGATTCCCGACCGCCCGCGCACGGGACGCGGCGGACCTCCGGCTCTCCCGCAGGCAACGGAACGGCGGGGGCGCACGGTGTACGAGCAGAGCTGTCAGGTCTGTCATGGGCCCGACCTGAGTGGCGACCGCGGACCGGAGATCGCTGACGCGGTGACCCGGCTTGGCGCCGATACCGCACGGACCATTATCACGACAGGGAAAGGCGGGATGCCGGCAATGCCATCTCTCGCGCCGGCGGCGCTCAACGATTTGATCGCGTTTCTGACGAAGCCCGAATCGGCGCCGCCGGGCTCTGCCTTACCTCTGGCGCCGATGGCGTTCGGGCGCGGCGAACCGCCTTATCCGGAGGGAGTCACGCCGCCGCCGTCGCGTTACAAAACAGGTTACGGCAACGAGCCCTACGTAATCACCCCGCCGTGGAGTAGGATTACCGCTTACGACCTGAATACCGGCAAAATCAAATGGCAGACCCCTTACGGCGACCTGCCGGAGGCCGGTCCGAGCGACACGCTGCGGGGCAATGTCTACCCGAAAAGCGGCCCCGTGATCACCGCGGGCGGCGTGGTTCTTTTCGCGGGCAACGACTCGAAGCTCTACGCGCTAGACAAAGACACGGGAAAAGTGCTCTGTACCAAGGATCTGCCGAACGGTTCCCTGGGCGTACCTGCCGTATACGAGGCGAATGGCAGAGAGTTCGTGCTGCTGGCGGTCTCCGGAGGAAACTCGTTCCCGGTTGGCGGCCGGCTCGCGCCTGGCGGAACGAATCCGCCGGCGATTGCGAAGAGCTACATCGCGTTCGCACTGCCGGAAGCAACAAAAAAGCCCTAGCCGTCTGGCGAAGTGAAGGCGCGTACGGGTTGCCCGTCAACGTACTCGGGCCATACGCCATCCACAGTAGACGAACGGCAGCGGAAGGTGGTCCAGACTCGACTGCCCCCTCGTGTGTTTTCCACGATTTGTTGCAATTCACCAGATCCGAAAGTCTTAATTCCTGATAAAGTGTAATGTTGGCAGGAGGTGTTGTAATGAACGACTGTTCCCGCAGAACTTTCCTATATCTGGGCGGCGCAGCCGCGTTCGCCGGTGCGGCTTTGCCGCGATACCTTCATGGCCAGGAGATTATTCCCCCTCCTGTGCCCGCATCCCCTGTCTTCCCCTATGATGCGCGGTCGCCGGTATCTCTCATCAAGGGCGAGGACCGGATCAAGAACGTGACCGAGGCTCTGGTTGCCGTGGACCGGGAGATCGGGCCAGTCCTGAAACGCAAGAAGTACGTGGTGATCAAGGTCAACAACGTCTCTACGAACAATCAGTTGGCCGCTACTCACGTAGACGCGCTGCGTGGCATCCTCGAATACTTGGGGCCCCGGTTCAAGGGCCATGTCATGATAGTGGAATCCAGCGCGGTGGACAGCTTGGATGGGTTCGAGTTCTACAAGTACGCGCAACTGATCCCCGAGTACAAGCGCTTCGGCCTGAAGCTGGTGGACTTGAACCGCGAGGACAAATACGAAATCGCCAGCGTCATCGACCGGAACATCCGCCCGGTCCCGGTCCGGCTCGCCGCCCGCCTGTTAGACCCGGACGCCTTCATCATCAGTTCCGCGATGCTGAAGACGCACAACTCGGTGGTCGCCACCATGACCGTAAAGAACATGGTGATGGGTGCCCCGCTCCACACGGTCCCCGGCCAGACCCCCGCTTGGAACGACAAGCACCAGATGCACGCCATGGGCATGCCTGCGGGGCGCGGTGGCGGCATGCCGCCGGCGGGTCGTGGCGCGATGCCGGCAATGGGTGCGGCTCCGCCGGCAGGCGCGGGCGCCCAGCCGCAGTTGGCGCGCGGCGGTGCCGGTGCTGCCGGAAGGGGCGCGATGCAAAACCGCGGGGCGATGTTCCACGCCATGAACTACAATCTGGCGATCGTTGCCAAGAGACTCAGTTCCGCGTGGGGGTGCGCCGTGATCGACGGCTTCGAAGGAATGGAAGGGAATGGCCCCTCCAACGGCACTGCCGTTCCGGTTCACGTCGCCTTGGCCTCCTCCGACCCGATGGCAGCCGACCGTGTGGGGCTCGAGGTGATGGGAATTCCGCATCATGCCGTAGGGTACCTGCAATACGCCGCGCAACTTGGAGTCGGGCAATACGATCTCGAGAAGATTGACATCCGCGGTGAAAGGCCCGAGGCCGTACAGCACAAATTCAAGCTGCACGACGGCGTGCAACAGCAGCTCGACTGGCTCAACGACATCGTGCGGCAAGGCTAGCCCGAAGTTCCGGAAAACAAATGTTAAGTCCTTTGTCTTGTGCGGTTAGATGCCTACTGTAGTCATGTAGTGAGCCTGTGGAATCAATAACTTGCAATTAGAATTCTGGAACTTAGGGCTAGCCCAAGTTCGTCACTACATCGGTAGTTTCAAGCTATTTTAAGCCGTCTGTTGGAGGGAAGTCCTTTCTTCTCAAGCGGCGTTTTCTGGAATACCGATGTAGTGTAGACCTACCCTCTTGATGAGGCT